>Ga0316610_1000292_pt1 | contig 12782 bp, 9 predicted proteins | sample MIS2017111B_MG_FD_207677 | JGI IMG/M metagenome (GOLD analysis project Ga0316610, IMG submission 207677) | Microbial mat bacterial communities from Middle Island sinkhole, Lake Huron, Michigan, United States - MIS.2017.111B | ecosystem: Environmental > Aquatic > Freshwater > Lake > Sediment... | reverse complement strand
ATTTTTTGGCTATAGTACCCATATACTATATGTATATATTTTATTCTGTGATCCTGTAAAGATGGAAAAGCCAGAAACTGTAGATTATCTAATTATGATAAGGTTGTTGTTGCGGGGGGACTTAGCAGCTAAGCTCGCTCCATTTTTGTCCAGCCATGTCTTCAACATTGTAGCTCAACCAAAAACTACTTTAGATTTCAAAGCCAGTATAACCGATAATAAAATTTTATTTATTCGCCTAGATTCAAGTATGCTTGGAACACTCTCACAAGAGTTTTTAGGTATGCTGATTTTAGCACAATTAGATATGGATTTGGCTGAGATATCAAAATCAAAGATTAGATCAGCGAATATGCCTACAATTTTGGTGCCAAATCTGGAAAAATTTATCAATCAGAATTTTGTAAATATTTTATCAGAGTATCATCAATTAATAAGATTTGTGGTTTCGGCTAAAAGCACCGGATCCTTGAATATCGATGATATAGACTATTTTAATGAAATTAAAAATTATTTCCCAAATGAGATTAAATTTAGAAGCAGTTCAAATCCTGATTTAGCAAGCTTAAAAGATAATCAGGCTTTATTTTCGATTCATCTGGATGATACCTACAGTCAGCCAACACCTCTTAAAGTTGAAAATTTCAATGTAGTTAATTCAAACCCTAACAATGTCAAATCTGATTTTTATATCAAGAAGGGAATGGTAGAAGCTGAGATTAAGAAGAAGTTTGATGAGCAGGGAGAGCTTTTGTTTTGATTTTTAAGTATTAGCTCGTAGATCCTGAAACAAGTTCAGGATGACACCAAAGTTGGAGTTCTATGGATGATCATATCCTATCTACTTCACCGCCACCTTCTCCATGATTCGATCCAATTCTGCTTTTTTCTCGCTTAAATTAGCATCATTGACTAGTTTAAACCAATAGACCCAGAGTCCGTTTTCGTTTACATTAGCGTAAACCTGATAGCTATTATCTCCTTCGGCTACTTGTTGGGCTTTCCATTTACCCACTTTTTGGCTCATGGTTTCTAGTTTAGAGTTTAGATTGTTTAGATCATCAGTTGAAGTGATTGAAAAAGGGCAGATTTGGCGGACGAAAAAGAGTTTTTCTGGATTGGCGGCTAGGCACAGATCTTTAGGATCAGCATTTTTATAACCTAAAGCTTTGATAGAATCAAAAATAGTTTGATTAAAATCCACTGCACTTTTATCCAAAAACCAAGCATCACCACTGGAAAGCTCTTCGGGGCTTATTTTCATGCTTTTTACTTTTTGGGTGACCACCATTGGTCCAATATTACAAGGATTGCTACGAGTCAGAGGCAGTGAAGGTAAACTCTCGCGATACCAAAATTCATCCTGAGTCACAGAAGTCCAAAAACAGGAAATCGTTTGCTTTGGAATACCCGCAATTTGGCTTGTTTTAGGCAGAGATATGATTGGTAGTTGATTTTTACGATAAAAATAATCTGATAAAGCTGAGTCAGGAAGTGTCACGACTTTGCTAGTAAAATCTTTGCTAAATTGGCTGATATCTTTAATTTCTCGAAAGTCTAAAAGTTTTAAATTATCATTTTTGATATAAAACATGTTGGCTTCGCGTTTGATGGCGTCAATATTTATAAGCTTAAAGGGAATGTCGTTACTTGATGTTTGAGTCGAGGTGGTAGGATCATTGTAAAATGAGATGTCTCCAGCCGGAAACCATTCACGCAGCTTCGAACTTACCAGATCAGGATAAATCTGATCATTACCTAAACTCCAGAGTGAGCATGTTTGAGTATATTTACTCATTTGGTCTTTAGTTTGACCGTTTGAGATGCAGTTTCCACTCAAAATATATTGCCCTTGATTGTTATTTATTACTGAAGTTGCTTGGGTCGCAAAAAAATCAAAGTCGAAAGATCTAATTTCAATATTATCTAAAATTTTAGCGGTATCAATGTTACTAAGCTTGCAATTACCACTTGAAATACTTTGTTTGATATTCAAAAAGTTTTTGATTTCAGAAGATTTTACCGCAGAGTTGATACCACTGGCAAAGTCTATTTGGATCACATTGGTGTCTTGTCCACCACATGGGATATAAAATTGTTTGGAATCTCGCTCCACATTTTGATTTTTGATTTTAGCTGGAAGATTGACCAAAAGCTTATTTTTATCATCGATGGAAAGTCGTAATTCAATATTTTTGCCACTGTAATCCAAAACGGAAGTTTTATCATCAAAAGGATCGATGTCAGGAGCCTTAATTTCTTTGACTCCTAATACTTGTCCACCAGGTCGATTCAAGACACTCAAACCTGGGAAGTAAATAAATAGTCCAAAGGCTATAAATATAAGGCAAAGTGTTGTCAGGATGAAGGTGAAATATTTACGCTGGTTGGACATAGGAGATAGTAAACAGTGGATAGTAATCAGTAAATAGTGTCGTAGGGGAAAGCCCTGCTTTCCATTGTTGAGTAACAAATAAAATTAAATACTGTAGAGAAATACCTTACTCATTGTTTGTGGTATTTAAATGGACTTAATATATGAATTTTAATAAAAACCTGTGTCATTTCGAGGGAACCGAGAAATCTTAGCCGACTCAATTAAGATTTCTCACTTTGTTCGAAATGACAAATGTGTGAATGATGATCAAATCCATCAATACCCTTGACCTAGAATCCTCTTTAATTCACTTATATCTTTAATTTCCTCCAAATTATCATTATATGCAAAACCGAGTTTTTTGGAGGCTGATTGTCTGGCTTTTTGATTGGTGGCAGTGCGGACAGAACCACTCAAGGTCAAACGACCACAATACACTGTCTTAGTTTGCTTTGGATTCTTGGATTTCAAGAGTTGATCTAAGGGTAAATTCTTCAAGCTAGATAATATAGCAAGGGCTATACTTAAGTCAAGATTATCATCATTTAGCCCTTTTGGAAGACCTAACATCTGGGTATATATGTCATACGCTTTTAAGTCAAGGTTTAAATATTTTTCAAGCAGAGCAATGATTATATTTAGCTTGGTTTGAGTACTTCCGCTGGCTTCACGTCGACCAAAACTATTGCCAGTGTTGTGGACGAGAGCTTGGACTTCTACCAAAAGTGGCTGCTCGTGATCTAAGGCTAAAGCATAAGCAATTCCGACTCCGCTTTCGATATTTTCAAGTAAAAGCAATGATGGATTTTTAATTATTGTAAGTCCATTTTCAGCCATCTCTAAAAAGAGTAGTTTGTCAGTCGATCCAAATCGATGTTTATTAAAGCTTAGTGTACGGTATTTTGTACTCGTGGTAGGTTGATCGAGCAGCAAGACCGTGTCAACCATATGCTCCAAAGTTTTTGGTCCGGCAATGTCTCCAGTTTTTGTGACGTGTCCGATTAGGATGATAGCTATTCCAGCTGACTTTGAGATATTCAGTAATTGATTTACGATAAAGGTCACTTGTGAGACTGAACCCGGACTACCTGTGGCTTGGTTGGAGTAGATTGTTTGGATGGAGTCTATGATTATGATGTTTTGAGGTTTGTTGTTAGTGTCATTTCGAACAACGTGAGAAATCTTTCCACCTGACTCTGCTAAGATTTCTCGGTTCCCTCGAAATGACAAATCTTCAACATCACTCTGAGCTCCACGTGTGTCATCCTGAACTTGTTTCAGGATCTTATCAGCTATCACTTCGATAATATTTTCTAAATTGTTTAGGTTTAAGACTTGGATTTGAGCTGGGATATCAAGTCTTTGAGCTCTGGAAGCTAGTTGCATGAGTGACTCTTCGGCTGATACATACAAGGCTTGTAGATTTGGACTTTCTTTGATCAGATCACGTAAGATCTGGAGTGCAAAAGTAGATTTTCCAAGTCCAGGCTCACCAGCCAAAAGAGTCAAACTATCACTCAAAATACCTTTGTTCCAAAAATCAGCTAGGTATGAGTTGTTGAAATGTAAAATATTGCCAAAATTGGTCGGATCTGAGGATTGAGCAAGTTGGACGTAGATGTCTTCGAGTGAGACAGTGGACTGCGACACAACCCCCAAGCCTACGGCTTGACCCCTTGAAAGGGGTACATTATTACCAAAAGCATTGGCGCTTTGGTTTCCAAATTTACTGTCCTTGGTTTGATCAGGAATTTGTTTTTCTTCAAGTGTATTCCACTCATTACAGTTTGGACATTTGCCTAGCCATTTGAGGCTTTGATAAGAGCAATTTGAGCAGACAAAGGTAGATTTCATACCCTTAAATCTGACACTAGAAAACAGTTGATGTCAAGGTGCTACTCAAGTATTACTTTTAGGTGGTTGCGTTTGAGATCTAATTAACTTTTCAAGCTTGCTGATCACTTAGAAAATCATCAAATTTTCTCAAAGCTGCCCCATATTTTATTTTTGTTTTCACATCTAAGTCACTAGGCGTACTCGAGTCAATGCTAAATATTTCGTTAATAGTATTTTTCTCTTCAGTTGTTAGGGCTTTTGGATAATCTTCAATCCACATGTCATATGATTGCTTAAATCCTATTCCTCTAGTCTTGCTTTCATTAGTATCGGCAAAAATCTCTGTAATATAGCAACCGTAGAGATATTCTTTGACTGTTATTGTGGCTTGGGTGATTTCAGCAGTGTTTTGAATATCTTCATCCAAACTATCTAAGGCTAGCAATAAAGTTTCAGGAGGTAGTTTACTTAGATAATCCTTCGATTTTGGTAAGGTGCGAAGATTTTTAAAAGCGTCATTTAACCCAAGTACTACATGTGGTTGACCAAAAGAGTTTAATCGACTAGCACTTCTAACATCATTCAAAATATCTGTCACATCTCTCGTTTCTGGGTTTTCAGAAGTTGATTGCTGTGTAGGAGTATCTATAGTAAAGCCTTTTTTACTTGCAACGTCCATAAATACGTGCACCTGATCTATCATTTCTTTTGAGGTCATACCATTAGCTTTTGCAGTAGAGCCAGCTAAGCTTCTGATGATTCTCAATGCATCGCTATTTGAAATATTTTGTGGATCGCCACTCAATCCATTTTGGATATGAGGTAAGCTTATATTTTTATAATCTTTTGGTATTAATTTTGCACATTTTAAAGCATATTCTCTAAGTGCTGAAGCATTGCTTAATATTGGCGAATCTGCAGTAATATTTTTAAAATCATTAAAGAATTGCTCGGTACTTAGTTGCGCGCCCTCTATTTCCACACCATTAACAAAATAATTAATCTCTCCAGTTGAAGGGTTTATAGTATCAATCGTTCCACCTGCAAATATTTGTTCAGCAAGTTTACCAAATTGCTCTTGAGCTGTTTGAGGTAATTGTTTTAAAGCTGTCAGCCCACCATTTTTAATGGATTCTAGATCTATACCTTGATTTCCAGCTTTGTCCCATTTTTTCAACACTTCTCCCATTTGACCAAATACATATTCTTTTATGGCTGGATCAGGGTTATTAACAACCGCTTCAGCGAAATTTTGCGCAATGATTTGTTGATGTTGTCTAGGTTCAGTTATAGTATTCTTATTTTCAATATCTTTTCTTGATTTATCAAGTGCGTCAGTATTTATAGATTTTAGAGAATCAAGTGCAAAATTAAGCTTAGCTCCTTGATTTTGATCGTCTCTGACAGCTTCATCTATGTCTGCGTCATTTGGAATGAGTTTTGATTGAAAGTCTTCACTTTGAGACATTGATTCTGCAAGAGCCTTTAATGAATCCGGAAGGCTATCAAAAATACCTTTGGCGGCATAATTTGCCTGGTACTGATCTAGTGATATCTGAGAGCCTTCAGGCAATTTGTCATTAATTTTTGATATATTTGATTCGGCCGAGGATTTTAAATCTAGATTTGACTCTAATTCTTTATTATACAGTTTTACTGTGTCTTCTATCTGAGCATTTACTTGGAAGAGTGATGTATATCCACCTTTTTCAAATATATTTGTGCTCTCGAAAGTTTTTTGAGTTTCTGATGATTCTGGGTCAGCTTCTCCATTAATGTCTTGTGATTCAGTCTCTTCCATGAATCCCGGTATAAGTCTATATGCATTTTGATTGATTTTAAACTCTGTTAAAGAATTTAATCTTTGATTGACCCCGTCTATTCTAAAATTAGTAAAATCAGCTATCATTTTTACGGCCGCTTTACGTACCTTATATGACTCAAAAGTTTCTGGGACTGTCATAATCCCTCCGGCATTTAATTTTATTTTGAAAGTCTTGGAATCAGGAGTGCCACCCTCTATCTTAATATTATTTTCATCTTCGCTATTTGAAACTTGTTCTGTTGAAATATTTTCAGCTGATTTTGTAGGATCACTTGGAATTGGTTTTGGTATTTGTACTGCTTCAGATTTACCTGCGATATGACCAATTAGACCTTGAGAGCCGTTTTCTGAAATTGGAAATGAAGATTTAATGTAAACTGTTCCATCTGCTCCTTGTGTTAGTGTAGGGCTATAATTGCCATCCCAGTGTTTGTTCACTTCACTTATAGCCTCACTTGCTTGAGTCATGTTCTCATAGGCAAATGGTAGATTAATCACAGTTTTATCACTACCTAAGATTTGGAATATGGCCGAGCCTTCCTTCCCTTTTGGTTTAACAACTAATCTTGGTTTTTCTTTTGTTTCTGTTGTTTCTGTATTCGTAGTTGTTTTAGCTTTCTCTTCAACTTTAAAACCCTTAAGGTTTACTTTTGTGATTAAATTATTGTCAGTATCTGTCAAGTTTAAAATTGAGTTTTCTTCCAGTGTTCCCCATTTTAAGCTCATACCTCCAGTTTCTCCAGTGGCAACTTTCACAACTCCAGTTATCGTAGTTTCAGGTAAAGTCAATCCCATAGTTCCATCCGGGAGCCGACTTACTACGCCTTTGACATCAAAACCATCATCTAGTTGTAGAGTGATTCTTGTGCCTGGTTCAAGACTATTTAGATCCACAGATTGGTTTTGTGTTTCACGGTTTTCTAGGCTTGAATTTGAAGGCTGAGCTGGTTGATCAGAAGTGGGATTTGGAGTTGTTTTATCAGCAGATTGATTAGATTGTTGTTTTTCAGTTACTTTTTCATTTGGTTTCTGACGGAGTTTGTCAGATATGGCAGCAGCACCCATTCCTAGACCTGCGATACCACCACCAGCAGCTAAAGACATTACTTGTGCAGTGGTAGTTGCAGCTGTGGCTAGGCCAATGTTTGCAAAAGACACTCCCAAAGCTGCGGTGGTCGCCGTTCCACCAGTGAGTGCCCCAGCCAAACTGATAATTCCTGGTGCCGCAACTAACAAGCCAGTACCAACTAAACCAACAGCAACTCCACCAGCGACAACAATTCCAGCAATTTTTAAAGCCTCCAAAGTCTTTTGTTTAAGTGATTTGTTCTCGTTGTTAGGGTTTTTCCCTAAATTTGTTAGTCCTGCCCAACACTTTTGAAATATTTTTTTAAATACTCCATTTTTTGCTACTTCCTTAGCTTCGGCCTTGGTTGTTTTTTTGGCTTCAGGACTCTTTGGAGTGTTTTTGCGAGCCTCTGCAAGATTTTTGGCTGTCTCAGCTCTTAAGTTTGCTACAGATTCTTGAAATGCCTCCATATCAGCAGCGGATCTTTCACGCTGGGTGTTAGTTTGCATTTCAGATTTCCTCATATCATTTAACAAGTAAGCTTCTAGATCTTGATCAGCCTCAACAACTTCTTCTGATTGTTGCATGTCACGCTCTAACCCAAGCTCTAGTTCTAATTGAGTTGCAGCAGCAGCGGTTTCAGCTCCAAGAGTTGCCACAGCTTCCTGAGATTCAGTATCTGTCTCAATTGTATTATCCAATACTTCTTGAGTTTCAGTGGTCAAAAATTCTCCTTTAGGTGTAACACCTGGTTGATTAGTTAATCTATAAACTCTACCTAAAACCTTATATTTATCAAAAAAAGTCATATTTATTTTTGTTTGTTTATTTTTATATTTGTGTTTTTATTTTAGTTTATGCAGCTACAGAGTCAAAATAAGCATCATAGGCTTCGTCAAATTTTCCACCAAGGTCTGCAAAACGCTTAAACATATCTTGCCCAGCAAATTGTTGACTGGCTTTTAATCTCAATGTGTCTTTCTTTCCATACTTAGCTTCCACATATTTTTCCACAAAGTCTACAAAAAGCTTTGTACAGCCTTCGATAGCTTGAGCTTGTTTGTCTTCTGGGATCTCTAAAAGTGAGTAGCCGATCGTGGCACGAACTAGAGTTTCTACAAATAGTGACATTTCCTTTTCTTCCTGAGTAAATCCAGCAAAAGGATCGGTGTTTGTTTGGGTTTGAGGCATATATTATATATTTTTTTGTTTGTATGTTGTAGTATATCATATGTTAAGATTATTTGCAAAACATACTTTGAGATTTTAAATTCTCATGTTTGCCTAAAGCAATTTTTTGTGCTTTATTTGATCATATTAGTTAATAATTTAAGTTTTTTAAACAATGAATACCACAATTAGAAACCAAGCTAGAGATTTGATTAATCAAGCCGTTCGAGCGATTCCAGCTCAAATAGAATTAGGGGATGTGAAAATTAGTAGACGGCAATTGTTAATTGCAATTGGATTTGCTGTAGGTGCTACATTGGCATATACAATCAATCAACTATCACCAAAAGTCAAATCAGCTGAGCTTGTCACCAAAGATAATTTTGAAAAGCTTTTATTTGAGGGTGCAAATGGGTGATTGGTCTTAAATGCTATTGCCACAGCTGAAGGTAATCTGACTCTGACTAAAAACAAGGAAGGTAAAATTGAATATGTATTTCAAAAATGGGTTTATGGTCATATTGATCCAGGGAATGGCGTGTTCAATATTGGACTCTTTTCATTGCAACTACCACACCTGACTCGAAAGTCAACAGACGACAGAAACACATTTGATCCACAGCTTACAAAAAGACAAAATGATTTACTAAATCAAAATCAAGATCTGATTTCTAAAATTGAAGCCAATGTAAAGGCAATCAAAGATAAATTTGCCTACATAGAAGATATTAAAACTAGGATAGAGGCAATAAATAAAGCCTTTGAAGATCCTGAATTTATAGCTTTGAGTAAGCCATTGGTACTAGTGGCAAATGAATACCATACCGAAAGTCTTAAGAAAGCTACTTTGGACATAATGACTAGAGCAGAAAAATTGGGATTAAAACTTACGGTTCGACAAATCACTCATTTACTTGATGCATACAATCAATCCCCAAGTGCAGTATTCGATCAAGGGGGGGCAATTGACCTAATCGAGAATATTGAAAAAGAGTTTCAAATTGATAAAACACCTGCTACTTCCATTTTGTTTTCGAGGGTTTTGTCCTACTCGGGTAAAGGGGGCAAGTGGGAAGGTTTCACCGACTATTTTAACTTCATCAGGGATCAAGACAGGCGAATGCTCGAAATTGATAAAGTTTTGCATGCCGAAGGTTATGGGGTGTTTGGTCGCGAGTCGGCTCCAAAAATTGGTGATTATTTGAAAGAAGATTCAAATCTTGGTTTTACAACTGTATCAGGCTTTGATGCTGGTTATAGAGCAAGTCAGGCTGGGGATAAAAGTCGAAATGCCGCACATTCAGATATCGCACCACTAACCAAGTATTTTGTAGACAGTGTTTTTGAGGGAGAAATGCACTCAGCAGCATATTTTATTTTACCTGGCACAATTGTCAATATTCAAGATAAAATTCCATCAAATGCAATAGATTCTCAAACTGGATCGGCGAAGAAAGATGTTTTTAATGATTTTGGACCTGATGGATCTTTTGCAAATCGCACAGTAGTAAAAGTAGATATCCCAAGTGATTATCCAGAATCACTTCAAGCATATAAAAACCTAGAAATTCACTATCTCCACTTACCACAAGGCTTATCAAAAAGCTTCAAAGTAGGTGATAAAGTCATGCCTGGACAGGTATTTACAGAACCAAATACTTTCTCTGGTTCTGGGGATGGTGGTGCTCATTTTAGCATTGGGATTGGCTCAGGTGGCAGATATATTCAAGGTGATAGTTTATTTAGTGAAAATGCAATTGCTACAAGAAATATAACTTCAACTATGGTCATGGTGGATAAAAAAGGTCTGAGCTGGACATTAATACCGCTACAAAATGTGGCCATCTCACAAAATGGGGAAGTAAAAACTTTGACAAGTCTATTTCCAGATTTAGCAAAAGAATTCAATTTTGGGATAAAAGACCATCTTGCAAAACCAAAAAAATAATGATAATTTGCAAACTTTTTAAATATATGATTAAATTGTTTTAAACGCAAATAAAACATTACTAATAAACAAATTTATGGCTGATATAATAGATAAAAACACTTACAATGATTTTGTAAACGATATTGTAAGATTGGTTCTTGGGATTGATATTGTAGATATCCCAGAAGAAGACCAAGAAAAGCAAATTCAAGACTGTCTTGAAATCTATAGTAGCTTTGTCTTGAGCTATATCGAAGCTAAATACGGCAAAACAGATGCTACCAAGCTTAAAATCTCTCAAAGTGCCCAAGGTGTAGATATCTTTAGTAAGAATCCTGATCTGGTAGATAAACTTGAAGAAGCTTTTAAGGCCTTTGTCGAGATATCTTCGGCGCCAGAAACAGTCGAAGCATAACCCCTAAAACTTATATAAAATAATTTAAAACCTAATATGTCTTTTTATAACACAATTTTCAAACCAAAATTTAGATCACGATGCTTTGTTGTTAATGTCACACCTAATGGGAATACAGCAGATCAAGCTAGGCAAGCCTCATTGCAAAATATAGCGCGACTTAAACAGGAAAGAGAACAAGGTAAGCTAGCAAAGAAAAATCTTGAGCAAAATTTGAGAGCAAAACGTAAAGAAATTAAAGTAAAAGAAAAAGAGATAAATAGAGCAAAAATGAAACATTTTGCTGAGCACTCTTGGGCTGGAAAACAACTTGCAGGTGTTTGGGAAGCTGGCGGTAAGGCTTTGAATTGGATACCTGAAAATGCTGGGAAACTCGGAGATGCTATAAGTAGTGTTGGAGATAAGGGGTTAGATATTGGAAATGTAATCCATACTCCAGGTTATAAAGATATTGTAGATAGTGTCAGTTTGGTTGTTGGAAATGAATTTGATAAAGAGGACATTAGAGATGACAGGCTTGGTGAAGTAAAGAGTCAAATTGAAACATATTTAGATACACAAGGAGTTAAAAATGAAATTATTAGCATAATTGGCAGTTCTCAAATGCGCTTTAGTGATGCAGTGGCTAATTATATTCAAAATAACAGACCGTCTATTCGAGGAAATAGAGTTGAAGAAAGAAAATGGATAGCAATTAAAACAAAAGTTTTAAAAATTGAAAAAAGCTCAAATCCAAATATGCCACTTGCGATTGCTAGAGTTGCGGGAGCCGGAGTTGTAAATACAGTTGCTGCAGTTCCTAAAGTTGCTGGTGAAGTTATAAAAGGTGTGGCAAGACCTGCTAAAACTTTAAACAATGTTAAAGATGCTATTAGCAATTTGGATAGAAATAAAGCCTTTAAAGATAAAATTGACAATGTTATTCATCAGGTTAAATCAATACCTTATTACACTGAGTGTCCTTTTGATATTGAGCATATTGATGGCCAAACAAAAACCCGTGTAAAAATAAAATTTGATAGACAAGAATTAGCCAAAAATCCACCTAAGCATTTTTATCGGTTAAAATATAATAGTGAAGTTACAGTTATCAAAGATCTGGAGCTACCTGCACTTAAAGCTAAACTTATGGAAATCGCAGGAATGTAAATGTTTTTATAAGATAATACAGACTGGCTTGAGTTGTATTTATGCATAGATTGAGACGGTGAAAGTACTTGACATTGAGTGTTTTTTGTGGTATATTCGAGACAGCAAACCGCTAAAGATTAACAATTATTACAAAGGAGCTCAAAACTCATGCATCCTAATCAACAGATCGCTGGTTCAGATCGCGCTGCCCTACCTCAGTCTCTTCACACGCAAGTTGTTGATGGGATTAGAAGGTACGAAAAGACTCAGCTCGCTCCCATGACAACCCAATTGCAACCCAATCAGCTGCTTTCAGTCGCTGGTGCAACAAAAATGCTTATGGTTGCAGAGTGGGGACAAGTGCCTTGTGATGTTGATTTTCACGTTCTTTCTCTTAGAAAGGATGGAAAAAGAGACCACATCTTCTTTCCTAGTAGACACCGTCAATCTGCATGTGGGAATATTCTGTATTCTCATGATGCTGGAAAAGGTGATCGAGTTGATAGACCTCGAGAAATTGACGGAACTGTCGTCACTGGAAACCTGGAAACTATTAATGCCCAGAACCTTAACCAGTTTAAAGCATTTTTGTTGTTTTCTAGGTTGTACAATAAAAACTCTGGTTCCTATCCTTTTAACTTTAAGAACGTCCCTGTAAATGGATTGCTTAAAGTCTATGGTCAAACTGATGATGAATTTGAGTGCATTTCAATTCCTTATCAGACCGATGAGTGGACACCTGAGGCATTGAAGCAAGTTTCTAACTATGTGCATTGCTTGGTCTTTGAAAAAAATGGATCTTATTTCATTCAGTCCATCGATGAACCACAAGACTGGGGAAATGGACACCCTCGTCATACCGATGAGGGTCCAAATCTAGATGCATATCTAGAAGCATATATGTAATTATGTACCTACCCAGCCCAACCTACTCCCATACTAGATCTGGACTCTCTAAGTTAAAGATTTTCTGTAGTTGAGTATAGATATTTTGACCTTGTTTTCTACAGGTCTGAATAAAAGTTAGAA
>Ga0316610_1000291_pt1 | contig 12792 bp, 12 predicted proteins | sample MIS2017111B_MG_FD_207677 | JGI IMG/M metagenome (GOLD analysis project Ga0316610, IMG submission 207677) | Microbial mat bacterial communities from Middle Island sinkhole, Lake Huron, Michigan, United States - MIS.2017.111B | ecosystem: Environmental > Aquatic > Freshwater > Lake > Sediment... | reverse complement strand
TGAATCATCTGTTCCGGTTGGTGATGTAACTTCATGACAAATTTTGATTTGTTTGGTAGAGTCGGGATGTTGGGGCAATATCATGAAAAATCAGAAAATTTTCAGACGTATCGCTGCTGCTATTGTATCGAAAAAATCCGCTACATGATCCCCCCTTTGCAAACAGGCTTAGGGGGAAATCCTTTCAATCATTTCAGCCGGAAAAATAACTACAGTGACACCGCTTCTTGGGATTGTTCTATTTCAAAATGCAGCACAATGTCGTCATTCACCACTTTCACGGTGACATGTCCGCCTTTTTCCAACTGCCCAAATAACAACTCTTCCGCCAACGGTTTTTTCACTTTTTCCTGTAATAACCGAGCCATCGGACGCGCCCCCATCAATTTATCATAACCATGCTCTGCCAACCAATGCCGCGCCGCTTCTTCGATTTCCAAACTGACATGTTTATCTTCCAGTTGCGATTCCAACTCAATGATAAATTTATCAACGACATGCAGAATAATTTCTGGTGACAATGGCTTGAATTGCACAATGGCATCCAACCGATTGCGAAATTCTGGGCTAAATGTTTTCTTGATTGTTTCCATGGCATCGGAGGTATGATCTTGAATACTAAAGCCAATGGATGCCCGATTAATCCGTTCCGCCCCGGCGTTGGTCGTCATCACAATCACCACGTTGCGAAAATCCACCTTTCTTCCGTTAGTATCCGTCAGCGTGCCATGATCCATCACTTGCAATAGCAAATTAAACACGTCCGGATGCGCTTTTTCAATTTCATCAAGCAGTAGCACCGAATGCGGATGTTTATTAATGGCTTCGGTCAGCAAGCCGCCTTGATCAAAACCCACATAACCCGGTGGCGCGCCGATGAGCCGAGAAACCGTGTGACGTTCCATATATTCCGACATGTCAAAACGCACCAATTCAATGCCCATAATTTTCGCCAACTGCCGCGTCACCTCGGTTTTCCCCACGCCCGTGGGCCCGGCAAACAAAAATGAGCCAATCGGTTTTTCCTGTTGCCCCAACCCAGAACGGGACATTTTAATTGCCGCCGCCAACGTTTCAATCGCTTCATCCTGCCCATAAACCACCATTTTCAGATCACGTTCCAAATTCTTTAACATGTCTTTATCAGAGGTTGAGACGTTTTTCGCAGGAATACGCGCCATTTTTGCAACAATCTGTTCGATGTCGGTGATATTGATGGTTTTTTTGCGCTTGGATGCCGGTTGTAACCGTTGCCGCGCCCCAGCTTCGTCCAGCACATCAATGGCTTTGTCGGGCAGATGGCGATCATTGATGTAACGGGCTGATAATTCAGCAGCTAATCGCAATGCCGGCTGGGCATATTTGACATCATGATGTTGCTCGAGGCGAGATTTTAAACCTTTGAGAATTTGTACTGTATCCTCAACTGAAGGTTCCGGCACATCAATTTTTTGGAACCGGCGCGATAAAGCCCGATCTTTTTCAAAAATGCCGCGATATTCTTGATAGGTGGTCGAACCAATGCAACGCAATTGTCCATTGTTCAACGCTGGTTTAATCAAATTGGATGCGTCCATCGCGCCGCCAGAAGCCGCCCCCGCGCCGATAATGGTATGAATTTCATCAATAAATAAAATTGCGTTGGGTTCACGCACCAATTGATTTAAAATCGCTTTCAACCGTTTTTCAAAATCCCCACGATATTTCGTGCCGGCAAGCAACGCCCCCATATCCAACGCATAAATCACACTGCTGGCTAAAATATCAGGCACTCGTCCCTCGATCACCAGACGGGCTAATCCTTCCGCAATCGCAGTTTTCCCCACGCCCGCTTCGCCAACAAACAGCGGATTATTCTTGCGTCGCCGACATAGAATTTGTAATGTCCGTTCGATTTCCTGTTGTCGCCCAATCAATGGGTCAATTTTACCTTGCAACGCTTGTTCATTTAGATTGACGGTGTAGGCTTCCAGCGGATTTTTAGCAGTCGTACTTTCTCCATTGGATTCATCTTCAGATGAGGCGGCGGGAGACTCGTGATTTTCGCTGTTATTATTCTCTTCCTCGACTTTAGAAATCCCATGCGAGATATAATTAACCACATCCAAACGCGAAACATTTTGTTTTTCTAGGAAAAATACGGCTTGAGATTCCCTTTCCCCAAAAATTGCCACCAAGACATTGGCACCAGTGACTTCTTTTTTACCAGAAGATTGCACATGAAATACGGCGCGTTGTAACACTCGTTGAAAGCCAAGGGTGGGTTGGGTATCACGGTTATCTTTGCGGGAGATTTTGGGGATGTTGTCTTCCAAAAAACCGCTTAAATCTTTTCTAAGAATTGCCAAATCCGCACCGCAGGCACGCAATACTTGGGCGGCTTGTGCGTTGTCGAGCAGGGCTAATAAAAGATGCTCTACCGTCATGAATTCATGGCGTTTTTGGCGGGCACTTTGAAAAGCGGTGTTGAGAGTAATTTCTAATTCTTTACTTAACATGGAAAAATCCTCGCAAAGAGGGTAATAGTGAATCGCATCGTATTTTTTACATTGTTTCTGCTAAACTTTTTCCATCGTACAAAGCAGAGGGTGTTGATTTTCACGCGAATAATTGTTGACCTGTGCCACCTTGGCTTCAGCAATTTCACGAGAATAAGTGCCACAAATACCTTTTCCTTGGAGATGAACTTGCAGCATGACGTGGGTTGCCATTTCTCGCGACAGGTTGAAGAATAACTCCAAGATGTGTACCACAAAATCCATTGGGGTGTAGTCGTCATTCAGTAAAACGACTTGGTAAAGTGGTGGGCGTTCGAGTTTGACCTCGGTTTCTTGAACGACTAAATCATCATCATCAGTGTGAAGTTGTGACATCGCCTCACCATTTTTCAAGTTTTGTTGAGTAGAATATTTTAAATTAAATAATTACAATCAATTAGTTATCAAAAACCATTGCCTCAATTGTTTGAGGTGTGATGTTGTCGGACGTAACCCAGTTGCAATAATCTGATTAGAATAACATGTAAGTTATAGCGGTCTTAAATCATTTGTAGGAACACAAACGTTATTCACGTCATCAACGCAGAAGCTCGATACTTTGTATTCAATAAAATGCCGTAACATCGTGCTTTAAGTAATTCAGTTCCTAAACCATTAACAACCATTAACAAGGGTAATGCGAATGATTATCAATGATATTCCCGTCGTGTAAAGCTATTTCGCAACTGCTTGATTGCTCAAGTCTTAGGTCACTATTACGGGCGATTATAGTCTCGCTGAAACTTGTCGGGACTTACAGCTAAAACTCGTTAGACAGCGTAATTGTTCAAATTGATCGCTGCATTTAAATCACGATCAATCTCAAACCCACAAAAGTCGCACTCATAAGTACGGTCTTGCAAAGTGAGATTTTTCTTGACTTCGCCGCAATTTGAACAGGTTTTGCTGCTTGGGAAAAATCTATCGGCAATCACGACAATGCAGTTTCTCAATTTCGCTTTGTATTCAATGAATTGTCGTATCATGCCCCATCCAACGTCAGCAATGGCTTGACTCAACTTTCCATTTTTAATTATGCCTTTGACATTCAAATCTTCAATGACAATACGGTCAAAGGTTTTCGTAAGATAATTAGAGAGTTGATGCGCAATTGCTGCCCGTTGTCTTGCAATCAAAAAGTGAAGTTTTTGAATTTTTAGCTTGGCTTTCGCATAACCATTCGATCCTTTCACTTTTCGAGATAAATCTTTTTGTAATTTCTGCAACTTACGCAAATTACTTTTCAACAATTTGTAATTTTCATAAACTTCGCCATTACTCAATACTGCCAATGAGTTAATCCCGAAATCTACGCCGACAGACGACTGTCTATCAACATCATTTGGGTTATATTCATCGGTATCAATCAAAAACGAAGCGAAGTATCTTCCCGCTTTTTTGGAAATGGTCACTTGTTTGAATTTTCCACTAAAACGAATCGGTTGACGCAAATCTATCCGTGTTTTCAACTTTTCAATTCGTAACGTCTTGTTTTTAACATCAAACTTAGCAACATCACGAATGGCAAAACTTTCTTTAATGCCTTTTCTCTTCGGTTTGGGATAGCCCGGTTTTTCACCGTTTTTCACCCGTCGAAAGAAATGCTTATAAGCATTATCTAAATCATCAATGACATTGCGAGTAATTACGGATGAAACTTCGCTATACCACGGAAATTCAACACGTAAAACTTTCATAAAAAATTGATATGCAGCAACTTTAGACCATTTGAAAATTAAATTGCCGTCCGAATCCCTTTGGCTAAACCACGCCAAAATATGATTAAAACAGTGTCTGCGATGACCACATGCTTTTTCAAAATAATCACGCTGTTCAGTGGTGGGTCTAAGTTCTACTTTGTGTGCCAATAGCATAAAAGAGACCTTTGTAAACAAATATTAACTTAAGTTATCTGTTGTCAAGCGTTACGGTAACAGGACATAGCACATTTTTCAATTAGCGTCCATTGTACAATATGAATCGTCTATCGGCAAATCTGTAAATGTATTAGGAGCACTATAGTCAAAGTGGGGTAAGGAACGATTAGCCAATTGATACCAAATTTGAGATAAAAAGTTCTATAATAAGAAGAAATAAATGATTTAAGAATGGGTTGGTTTTACCGTACATGAATACGGACTGATTTTTCCTGACCTCAAGTTGGTTGCACAAATTTGACAATATTTGCGGCAAAATAAGCAGGATCCCCGGTTTTTTAAAAACCATAACACCATTTAGCAACACGGATTGGGACGCTTGGAATTGGTTTGAAGTTCCACCGCAGGCACGGTAAACTGTGAGGATTTTGACATGAAAAAAATTTTAATAATGTTATTCGTGAGTTGGGCTCTGAATGTTGGCTACGCGCTGGCGGGACAGGCGGAGGACGCATTTGCCAAGGCGAATAGTTTTTATAATCAGGGCGATTTTACGCAAGCTCGGCAATGGTATAAACAGGCGGCAGAACAAGAACATGCGATGGCGCAATACAAATTAGGGATGATTTTGGACAGTGGCAAGGATAAGAGTTATGGCAAAGACCCCATTCAAGCGCAACATTGGTATCAACAAGCTGCCAATCAGGGCGTAGTCGATGCGCAAAATGCGTTGGGTGAAATCGCGGTGTTGAAACAAGAGTATGACAAAGCGATTTTGTGGTTTAAAAAGGCGGGCGAACAGGGCTTTGCCGCGGCGCAGGCGAATTTGGCTAAATTGTATCAGGAAGGCAAGGGCGTTAATAAAGATTTGGTTCAAGCGGGACATTGGTATGCCAAGGCTGCGATTCAGGGCGATAAAACTGCGCAATATCAATTGGGTTGGTTGTATGCCCACGGCGAAGGAGTGGAACAAAATTATCCGCAAGCAGCACAGTGGTATGAAAAAGCTGCCGCCCAAGGGGAAATTTTCGCTCAATATCAATTGGCATGGTTTTATTACAATGGTCAAGGTGTGACGCAGGACGAAAAACAAGCCTTTTCATGGCTCGAAAAAGCGGCAGAACAAGGACACGCGCCCGCCCAAGTCGATTTGGCAGGAATGTACTATACGGGAAAAGGTCAAGACAAGGATGTTAAGCAAGCCTTTGTTTGGTATGAAAAAGCTGCAAAACAAGGCTATGTGCGAGGTCAAACGGGTTTGGGAATTATGTATGAAAAAGGTGAGGGCGTGGCACAGGATTTAGTTGTGGCGTGTCAATGGTATGATATTGCTGCACTTCGTGGAGATATTGAGGCAGTTCGCCTGCAAGCTGCAATTCGCGAAAAACTCACTCCAGAACAAATCACCGAAGCGGAACGTCTTGCCCAACAATGGTTAAAAGGACGCACCAAGTAACAGCAATTGTCAGTTTTGTGACTGTAACTTGTGATGTTCAAACCACGACGCTCATTTCATCTACTTGATTTATTTTATGAAAAAACTTGCAGTTGTCATTTTGATTTCAGGGCGGGGCAGTAACATGCAAGCTATTGTGGAAGCCCATGATCCCTTGGTAGAAATTCGGGCTGTCATCAGTAATCGCGCCGATGCTGCGGGATTAATTTTCGCGCAACAACAGGGTATTGTCACAGAAGTGCTTGATCATCAACGCTTTGCGACTCGCGAACTGTTTGATCACGCCCTGATTGCCTGCATTGATCGCTATTCGCCAGATTTGGTGGTGTTAGCGGGATTTATGCGTATTCTTACCGCTGAATTTGTCACCCATTATTTAGGACGGTTGATCAATATTCATCCTTCATTATTGCCAAAATACAAGGGCTTGCATACTCATGCGCGGGTGTTGGCAGCGGGAGAAACGGAACACGGGGCGACGGTACATTTCGTCACGGCGGAGTTGGATGCGGGCCCCACGATTTTGCAAGCGCGGGTGCCGGTATTGCCAACGGATGATGAAAATTCTTTAGCGGCGCGGATTCTCGAACAAGAGCATCGGATTTATTCGCAGGCAATTCATCAGTTTGCTGAAGGCGGGATTGTTGTTCAAAATATTTAATGTGGATCAAACCACGCTAATTTCTGCTGCAATTTAACCACGTCCCCGATGATAATTAAACTTTGTAAGGTCACTTCCGCTTGTTCCACAATGGCGGGCAGGGTTGTCAATGTTCCTACCAAGACTTTTTGCTCGGAAGTGGTGGCTTTTTGTACCAAGGCAGCGGGTTTGTCGGCGGGTAATCCGTGTTTAATCAATTCGCTGCAAATGGTTGGTAGGGCGCGCAACCCCATGTAAATCACTACTGTTTGAAATGGTTGTACCAATAAATTCCAATTCAAATCGGTTGAATCATTTTTCAAATGCCCCGTCACAAACACGCAGGCTTGGGCATAATCTCGGTGGGTCAATGGAATGCCTGCATACGCTGAACTGCCCAACGCTGCGGTAATGCCCGGCACCACTTGAAACGGAATGCCTTGTTCCATCAACGTTTCAATTTCCTCACCGCCGCGCCCAAACATGAATGGATCGCCGCCTTTCAAGCGCAACACTCGTTTGCCTTGTTTTGCCAATTCTGCCAAGAGTTGATTGATTTCTTGTTGGGGAATCGGATGATGGGTGGGTTGTTTGCCGACATAAATTTTTTCAGCATCGCGGCGCACTAAGTTCAACACTTCATCAGAAACTAGACGGTCATATAACACCACATCTGCCTGTTGCATCAACCGTAAAGCTCGAAAAGTCAGTAAATCTGGATCGCCCGGCCCCGCACCCACCAAATAGACTTCCCCAAATCTTGGTTGAGACTGTTGATTTTGCAATAATTTTTCTAACGCTTCGGTCGCAGCTTGAGTGTGTCCGGATAATAACATTTCCGCGATTGAACCTTGCAACACCGTTTCCCAAAAACCGCGCCGTTGATGGGCTGCCAATTGGGTTTTAACTTTGTCTCGAAAACTTGCGATAAACGTTGCCAGTCGCCCATACGCAGCGGGAATCAGGGCTTCTAATTTTGCTCGTAGCAATCGCGCCAACACGGGGGACGCACCACCGGTCGAAATCGCAATTTGCACGGGAGAGCGGTCAATTATCGACGGCATGATGAAACTGCACAATTCGGGTTGATCAACGACATTGACGGGAATTAAGCGCGCTTTTGCCAAACGGGACACGGTGGCATTCACGGTTTTATCATTGGTCGCGGCAATTACTAAACAGCATCCGTGCAAATCATCGGCGGTAAAAGGGCGCAGCTGCCCACGAATTTGCCCGTTTTTCGCCCATTGTTGCAACGTGGCAGACAGTTGGGGGGCAACCACGATGACAGTGGCTTGAGCCTGCAATAACAATTCGACTTTGCGTGTGGCAGTTGCACCGCCGCCGACCACGAGACAGGTTTGTTGACGTAAATTGAGAAAAATAGGTAAAAAATCCATGATTTATATTTATTCTTTGGTGGTTAGCGTGATGATGACAATAGGTCTGGCTTGTGTTAAACTATAAATTAGTATATAAGAATTTAACGAAATACTGAAGTACGGTTCACTTTTTGTAAAAATGATTGTCACTTAAATGGCAGGATATTGTGGTATCTCTATGAAATTATTAGACTGCGCTCAGTTGAATCGCATTTTTTAAGTGTCATGAGTGCTGTTTTAAAATTAATAGTATTATAATATTTATTAGTCATTGATGTCAGTCAGTTGTGATAAAACGTTCATGGAACCATCTTAGTCATGTCTTTCTATAGAACTTATAACTATAATTCAATTTTCACTTGTTCTTCCACCTCTATGGAGAAAAACTATGTCTGAATTTCACCAAGAACTTGATGCTTCTGGTTTAAACTGCCCCCTACCCATTCTCCGCGCCAAAAAGGCGATAGGTACGTTGGAAGCCGGTCAAGTGCTCAAGATTATCGCCACTGATCCCGGTTCTGTTAAGGATTTTGACTCGTTTGCCAAACAGACCGGCAATGAGTTGTTGAGTTCCACCGAAGAAGGTGGCAAGTATATTTTCTTTATTAAAAAGAAGTCATAACGCAGGATAACAACAATCATGTCCGACACTAAAAAACTTGCGATTATTGCCACCAAAGGAACACTTGATTGGGCTTATCCCCCTTTTATCCTAGGTTCAACCGCTGCGGCATTGGGTTATGATGTGCAGATATTTTTCACTTTTTACGGCTTACAATTGTTGCGTAAGAAGTTGAAGTTACAGGTCAGTCCGTTGGGAAATCCGGGAATGCCGATGCCCATGCCAGTACCCGTGTTGATTCAAGCCTTGCCGGGAATGCAAAGTGTGATGACTAGCATGATGAAAAGCAAGATGAAATCCAAGGGCGTTGCCAGCGTTGAAGAATTACGGGATTTATGCGTTGAGGCGGATGTGAAAATGATCGCGTGTCAGATGACCGTTGATCTGTTTGAATTCAATACCAAAGAGTTTATTGATGGGATTGAATACGGCGGCGCGGCATCATTTTTTGAATTTGCAGGCGAGTCTGATATCTGTTTGTATATCTGATCAATCTTCAGTTCTGAACCATAATTTTCATAATTAACAGGATTTTCATAAATGAATATGATGGAAATTGAGTTAATCAAGTTAATTATGGTTCAGACTGTAGTGATCCTAATTCGTTTATAGCGTTACCGATTTACAACCGCGCGAAATTAAAAGATTGCTTCATATTGATTGCCGATAGATTTTTTTCCCAGCAGTAAAACTTGTTCTAAATTGCGTCACTGTGAATAACCTTTGTATTCCTACATACGATTTAAGATCACTATATCGTTATCATGATACATGAAGAATTACAGCAATTTCAACTATTTAAAAACTTATCAAATCTGCAACTGGCAAAATTACAAAGCACCTCGCACCCGATTCATTTAGAAGCCAATCAATTACTATTTGAACATGGACAGCAAGCTGATCATTTTTTTTTGGTGAAGACCGGGCGCATCAAATTATATCGGTTGTCATTGGATGGCAAGGAAAAAGTCATAGAAATGATACCGCCACATCACACATTTGCTGAAGCGGTGATGTTTATGCAGCGTCATGTTTATCCTGTAAGTGCTCAAGCTCTTGAACCAACGGAGATTATTAGTTTTAACAACGATACTTACATGCAGCTTTTGCGCGAATCTCCTGAAAACTGCTTTCAGTTGCTGGGTGACTTGAGTATGCGACTGCGGAGTTTGATTGATGAAATTGATAATTTGACGTTGCAAAATGCCACATACCGCTTTATTGGTTTTTTACAACAACAACTTGTGGTGCAGGCAGATGAGCCGTTGGCAGTATTGTTGGATATTCCTAAAAATATTTTGGCATCCCGTCTGTCAATTCAGCCCGAAACCTTGTCACGGATTTTGAAAAATTTGGTCAGCGCGGGAATTATTCGAGTGGAAGGGAAAGTGATAAAAATTCAAGATATTAACAAACTACGTCATTATTTGATTGATGACTAATTGCTATCACTGGAACTTAAATATCGCGATGTTCTGTCAGCCAAGTCTCTAAAATAATTTGGGCGGCAACGGCATCGACCCGAGTTTTTTGTTTGCGTCCCGTAGGTTGCATTCGTTGAGTGGCTTCAATGGAAGACAGCGTTTCATCAATTAAGTGAACGGGCAGGTGCGAACGTTGTTGTAATTGTTGGCTAAAAGTACGGGCGGCTTGACTGATACTGTTGTAAGAACCATCGCGGTATTGGGGCAAACCCACCACCAACACCACCGGTCGCCACTCGATTAGCAACGCATCAATTTTGTCCCACGGAAAAACCGGAGGATGAATGGTGATAATTGCCAAGGGGCGCGCCGTTCGAGTCAGCGTCTGTCCAATGGCAACTCCAATGCGTTTTGTGCCATAATCGAATCCCATCACACTAATGGGTGGTGGGGCGATAATTTCTGCAACTGCTTCAACGCGGTCAGAATCAGAAATATCTTGCATCTCAACCTCATCCATGTCCCGCCTCACTGGAAATCAACATCAAATCCACTCCTAAGCGCGCCGCCGCTGCCTGCCAACGTTTGTGAATCGGCGTGTTAAACATGATGTCCAAATCCACCGGTGTCGTCAGCCAAGCATTTTCTGATAATTCCCGTTCCAATTGTCCCGCGCCCCAACCGGCATAACCGAGCGCAATTAACACTTGTTCGGGCCCCTTTCCGGTGGCAATGGCATTGAGCACGTCCCGCGAGGTGGTAATACCGATGTCGTGGTCTAGGGTGAGCATGGCATCCCATTTTCCCGCCGGGCGATGAATGACGAAGCCACGTTCGCGTTGCACCGGACCCCCTTCATAAATCGCCAAGGAATTGGCACTGGGCGCAGTCACTTCAATCTGCATGTGTTCCAGCACCGCCCCTAATTCGACATTCATGGCGCGATTAATCACGATGCCCATTGCCCCACCTTCATTGTGCATACAGATATAAGCCACTGTTTGATAGAAATGGGGATCAAGCAGGTTGGGCATGGCAATCAATAAATGATTGGTTAAATTGGTTGTTTCTAGCACATCCAAAGTTCCGTAAGTCACAAGTGAGTCGTCTCTGGTAGAAGTTGGTGATGTAGGTGAATAGTCACTGAAAATGTTACGGTAGGTCAGAAAGTGATATTTTACTTTGACAAAGCTGTGAGAAGTAGAATAACGCATTGGTGAGAGACTATAATTTTGAATCGGATTGTAGCAGGACGTAACACATAAAAAAAGCCCCATACAAGTAAGTACAGAGCTTGGGACTGATCGTAATCGTTAAATAAACTACCAATTGTTACAAAACTGCAAAAATTAACGCGGGTTATATCAATCAACAGTTTGGGCAGATATGCGCGGGTTGTCAACAAGATATAATCAAATTAAATCAATCAATACTTCGGACAGTTTTTCGTAACTACTTGTCAAAATCAATAAGTTATCATTATTTTACTGATTCACTAACTGATTGATATCAAGATGCAATTTTAGAACTGTCCGAACTGTTGATCAATGAACTGTCATTAATTTACCAAGGTATCGGCACGTTATTATTCATAAATCCCATCGGTCGAGAAAAATTATTAATCCCGCGACTCATGACCATCATATCGCGGCGCATCTGGTCGGTGGAAGCGGTCATTGTTTGCATGGCTTCATTCATGCGAGTCATGGCTTTATTCATCGTCGTCATCGAAGTATCCATGCGCGCCATCGATTCATCCATACTGCGAATTGATTTATCCATGCGAGTAATCGAACCGTCCATGCGCACCATCGCCTGCTCCATGTAACCCATGTGTTGCAACATCGGTGGTAATGTATCTAATTTAACTGAAATTTCTGTCATCGTACCTGCCATCAATTCAATTTGCGTTGACATCGCTTTGATACTGTGTGCCATAGTACGCATGTGATCTCCCATGTCCGGGTCGATACTACGTGCCATCTTGGTCATATCGCTTGTCAGGCTATAGATCAAGAAAAATCCATACGCGGCTAACAACGCAAAAGCAAACATCGCCGGATAGACTACAATTTCCCAACGACGGGCACTTTGTTGAAATGAGCGAACAAATTGTTCCATCTGTCCGCGACTAATTGCTGCACCGCATTCCATGGTGACAGCTTCGACGTGAATCGGGATATCTTTTTTGGGGGGGGTATAAACTTTTGGGTCACTATCGGTAACCATGAACGTCGCTCCTCTCTTTGGGTTTTGCTATTATAGAGCGTTACTTTTAGCGAGAGTATAAAACTTATTTATCGACGCATTTGTTTATTCTGTTGGTGGAATCTGATTAGCTTGACAGTTTATTAGAATATAATGATTTCATTAAATTTATTCCCGCGAGTAATCCAAAACGAATCCACACTGAGATAACTACCGCCCAAAATATAGGTCTCGGATACACGTCGTGGAAAAATTTACGGTAAAATCGAACCATGCCGCGATGTTTATACCACAGTACACGCAATGGTTCACGCCGACTGCAAAAACTTTTTTCGTGAATGACTTTGATCGTTGGGATGAATAAAATCAACCAGTGGCGCGCACGAAACCGCATAAACCAGTCTAAATCTTCACAATGTAAAAAATATTCCTCATCCATCAATCCCACTTCCGCCATTGCTTCCCGCCGGACAAACATGCACGCCCCGGAAATGCCTTCAATTTCTATCGGTTGCGTGGGTAACGGCTCTTGCGTCAGCACAAAACTTTTGAATTTGGGATGATAGGGAAACAATTTGTCCAAGTGCAACACGCGCACCAACGACCGCCACGGGGACGGCACGCTGCGACGACAGCCCGATTGTTC
>Ga0316610_1000290_pt1 | contig 12840 bp, 10 predicted proteins | sample MIS2017111B_MG_FD_207677 | JGI IMG/M metagenome (GOLD analysis project Ga0316610, IMG submission 207677) | Microbial mat bacterial communities from Middle Island sinkhole, Lake Huron, Michigan, United States - MIS.2017.111B | ecosystem: Environmental > Aquatic > Freshwater > Lake > Sediment... | reverse complement strand
AAATTTGATGGAGGATATCTACCTGGTGTAAAACTTCGTTTTGGTTTTCTAACACCACCAACGGGCACTCAAAAATCACAGACCACGGAAAATGGCAAGACAGACATTAGACAAGTTTCTATTGTTACATATCCTCTTCCAACGGCATCTACTGGAGACCTATGGGTAGATATAGCTACCAATAATAGATATACAGTAGTGGGCAGAGAGCAACCTACTTTTTACGGCGCACCAAGGAAGCAACAGCTCGTTCTATCGTTGTTGCCAGTTAGTGATCCTGCATATAACGTATCCATATGAAAACTAATTGTAGGAGTCCTCAATTTATACAAACCCCACTATATGTCGTTTCGGGTGTTGTTGGTGCACTTAAGCAATACTTTGGAACGCCAGATAGACTAACAACCGATTACTCAAGTTTTTTGTGGTCACAGGATGAAAGGCAGACGAAGGTTAGAGTCTCTCAGGACTATAATTCATCTTCTGATTCAGTTGGTTTTTATCCATCTATTTTTGTGTCTATCCCGCAGATCACATTCAAGCAAGAGGTGATTCAAGATCTGATGGCATTCAATCCCCTTGAGGGAGAAGTTAGAAACATAGAAGTCAATAGAGGTCAGCTTCGCCTTAGGTGTGTTGCGGATAGTTCTTTAGCTTCTATAGAGCTTGCGACAGAAGTAAAGTACTTCATCTCTGTATTTAGACAGCAGATACAACATGATTATTGTATCGATCAACTTAGACAATCAGGGATTTCAGGTCCACAAAGGGTAGATGAATACAAGGAATATTGGACAACTGATGTTTTGTGTGATATTCTCTATCAAGAAAATTGGGGAGTTGTTATTGAGCATTTGAAGATCAAGTCTATAAATATAGTACTAGAAGAAAAATAAAGTTGACGACTCCTTGTAAAAACATCAATATATAACAATATGGCACGTACATACCAACTACCTCAAGTATTAGTCCAACAGGACTTCAAGTCGATTCCATCTGCTGCCGTACAGCAAATGCTCACATGCATTATTGGGCCACAACGCAGAGTTTTAAATATTGGAGATATCGATGAAGATAATTACGTTTATTACGGTGATTATTCACCTGAAGCTGCTTCTGAGGTTCCCATCAAGGCACTTTTGTCTACTGACGATTTGATTAAAGAAAGTGTCAAGGTTACGTTAAAAGAAGTATGGGCTAAATATGCTGAAGTTGCTGGCATTGGAATCAATCAGATGAAAGCTGCAGACTACGTGCATGGCACTACCGTTAAGTTCAATAAGATTACGCTTGGTAGCGGCATTACAGGTGGCTTTAAGAACTATCTTTCTAACTATCGCTCTAGCTTATTTCAGAACAGAGATGTCAAAGTAGGAGATAGACTGAAGATTCAGTATGGGGCTGATGCCGCTCAGGTGGTAGAAACTCGTATCGTTAATTTGATTAATGATGTCACGACACCTACACTCAGTGTTGCTACAGCGGCTGATTCAAACCCAGACATTAATACCACTGAATCACTTTCTGGAACTGGAACAAGTAATTTCTCCGCAGATCATCTGAAGGTTGCCATTGGAGGAAGTAGCGTTTATGTTGGTGATCTATCGAGTGGAAAAATCAGCGAATCCATTACACTAGAAGTTTTGACCGCTAGTAATGTAGCAACAAACCTTAAGGCTACAGCAAAATGGACATCTAGTCTTGGAGACACTGGCAATATTGAGCTGCCACTTGATTCAGCTAGTGATTTTGATATCGTACGTGGTTTAAGGGTTAAGTTTACAGAAGACGGCACTCTATTTACAGATCACACCTTAGGTACAAAATATGTATTCACAGCAACAGACGTCTATACGACTGCAACTACTGCGCCATTGCCAGTTGTTGACGCAGATACCGATGAAGATTTTCTTGGTATTGTAGAAACTATTTATGAAGTCAAGGTAGTCAAAGGAGGTTTATGGTCAAGTTCACCTCAGGTTTTGGTAACAACGCACAACGGAATAGACAGTTATCCAGTGCAGTCTGTAACTGGCAATTCTGTATCTCTATATCTTGGTAGACTTGGCGTTAAGTTTTCATTTGGCGGTGTTGGCACCGGATTGAGATATGGCGATGTATGGAACATTACAGCAGCGCCATCTACACTTGGGGCAGTAAGGACTGCTCAAATTGCTGATGCTATTGTTGTTCCAGTTGGCTTCGATACAGATGGATATTTGCCTAAAGTAGAATTTTACATCTACAAGGATAGCGTTTCTATTCCAGCAACAGGCTCGCCAGAAATTGGAGACATCTCGTGGTCAATCGACGAAGAAGGCCGCAAGATCAGCTTCAAGTCACAAATTGAAATTACAGATCCAACGTGGGTCAACGGCTTGGGTAAAGAGCTTGGTCTTCCTGTTTATCGTGGTAAAAAATACGTTGAATATACAGCCTTGGTCAAAGGTAACTCCAATAGAGTTATCGAACTAGATGCTCTTACTCAGATTGAACCTTTAATTGGTGAAATCGTACCAGAGAATCCTTTGGCTTATGCTGCATTTAAAGCATTAGAAAACTCAGGTGATTCTCAAGTGTTTGTTGTTCCAGTCGAGACAGATGACATGGAAGGGTACATCCAGGCCCTTTCACTCTCTGAAACCGATAGCAGGATCTACTACATCGTTCCGCTTACACAAGATCTGACCATCATCCAATTGGTTAAGGCTCACGTTCTTAAAAATTCAGAACCAGAAAATGCGCTGGAAAGAACTTGTATTGTCAATCAAGTACTCGTTCCAGTGGATGCCCTATATGAGAAAAAACTCAATACGGACGAATACTGGAGCGGACATGTTGAGTTGATGTCTACTACGACAAAACCAACTCTAATGATTGTACCAGGTGCTACGTTCCTGACAGACGGCATCCGTGTTGGTGACGAGGTTAGGTCATTGTATGCGCTCGACAATGCAGGCAATACAGTTTACCAAACCGCTAAAGTCTACAATGTAATTGACGAAGAGCAAATCGAACTCGCTGGAAATGGATTTGGCGAAGTTGTTGGAAGCGAAGATGTACCTAAAAAAATACAAATCTTCCGTAACCTCACTAAAGACGAACAGGCGAAAAAAGTTTCCAATATGTCTTCTGCGCTTTCGAGTCGTCGTGTAGTCAACATTTGGCCAGACTATATCGAAGATGGAGCTAAGGCAGTAGATGGTGTCTTTGCTGCTGCGGCTATCGCTGGATTGAATTCCAGTATTGCGCCACACCAGCCATTGACTAACGTCACTGTCAATGGGTTCACTGGTGTATCACGTAGTACGCCATTCTTCACGCCTGGTCAACTTAATATTATCGCTGGCGGCGGTACGTGGATTATCACTAAAGCTCCACATAATTACTCAGCACAAGAGGGTGCCATCATCACGAGACACCAATTGACCACGGACTATACAGATACGAATATGTCTGAGTTCACGATCACCAAGAACCTTGACAGCATTGCTAAATGGCTTAGGGATGATCTGAAAATTCTCATCGGACGCTATAATAACCATCCATATTCTTTGGATCTCATTCGCGTTAGATTGGAATATCGCCTCACATACCTAAAGGGGTACGCAAAGACCGAACAGGCTGGCCCACAAGTTATCGACTACAAGATCATTAAACTTGAGAAAGATCCTCTTATCCGTACCACTGTAAATGCAGAGGTGGAACTTGAACTTCCTTACCCGATCAACAATATCAAGTTGAAGCTTGTTGTAGTGTAAACAAATAATAAAGAAAGAAATAACAATATGGCAGACATTTACAATAGAGACGTACAAAAGACAGGTGGCGTATTCACGACGGAGAAATCCAGAATGACGTTATCTGGCGCTGGTGAACTTGGTGTTGGTGCTCTTGTGCAAAGCGTAACCGCTACTTATGCACAGCAGATAAACCATATTTTTGAACTTGGTTCAGGAAATGTATACTATGCAATCGGTAGACCACAGGGGACGCTTACAATTGGGCGCATTGTTGGCAAGGGAGACTTTGGCGATGAAATGTTCGATGCATGTAAGGGTGGAGTTACTGTTCAGTTTTCTGCGCTAAATGGACACTGTGGAGCCGGTGAATTTGGAGATGCCGAAATCCAGGCTACGCTACATGGCGTGTTGGCAACAAGCTATAGCATTGCAATGTCTACTGCTGACTTGTTAGTCAAAGAAGACATTCAGGCTACATTTGCTTCGATGGAGAAGAAATAACTTCTTGACGGCAATAATATCTTAATGATAGAAGACGTGGCATCATGGCTCTGCTGTGATGCCACTTTGTATTTTACAACAACAAGCAATGAGTGATATTTTTAATTCCATCAATGCACTAGTAGGAGAAAGCGCGGGTCTACATCCACTATTTGCTAAAACAAGTTCATCAGACGGATACAGCAACTTAACACCTGCTGGCGGCGATTCTAGTAGTTTTTCAATCAAGCATGGCCGCATTATAGATTTTTGGCCCCAACAAGGTATATGCCTCATTGTGTGCTCTGGCAGTTCAATCATTAAATGCCCTGTATCTACTCAGTCCCATAGTTCAGTTTCTGGTGTTACTGAATTTACACTTCCACAGATTGGAGACTATGTTCTTGTTGCAAAACAAAATGGCGCAGATAATGGATTTATTATATCAAGTGCTATTGGAGCAGTTAAGTCTGAAATGCCAGAATTAAGTATTGCAAAAGAAAAGTATCAAAAAGGATATAAACTTAGAGATGCCAATGAATACAAGATGATTGGCAATATTCAAGACCAAGAATTGTCATCATCTAACTTCACTGACAGATGGCCTGGAGAAAAGTTTTGTTTTAATGAAAACAATGTTGGCTATCATATATCTAAATATCTAACTAGGTGGCAGGCCGGAGAATTATGTCAGGTCACACTTAGTGCACTAGACTATATCGCTTCCATAACGATGCACAACCTCAGGATGCTGAATAGCAATTTCTACCTTGAGTCAATGTGCGATTATGGAAGGACCAATACAGAACTGTTTTTATCTAGTCACCTAGAAGATTTCCTAAAAGAAAAGGAAGAAGACAGAAGGGCAAAATCAATCCATAGAATGTGGAGTGGGTGGCTTGCCGGTGGTACACATTTTTATACTCATAATCCAAAACGAAAGGATGCAGAATCTCGCCCTATCTCTGATATTTGGGTTGATGATATGGGCACGCTAAGCGCAAGAAGCTCGTCAGGTGTCTTCTTGGCAAAAAGAGATACCATCAGGGCCCCACTGAGACTCAAGCGTCAAGATGACGTAAACAAGCAAGGAGACGAGAAGATAGATACATACAGTAAAAAGAAAGAGTCGTTTCTGTTCGTACAGGAAAAGCGTGAAGACAAAAAACGCATGGCATGTGGAATGAGAGTGCGTGACATGATGGCCTGGAACGATTGGGGTTATTATCAGATTGGAAGATATGAAGATTACAAGAAAGACTGGAAGAAAGAAAAGGTAACGGATAAGTATAAAAAATTTCCAGAACTTGGGGACTTTTGGGGGAAGCATGGTGATAGCGTTGAACTAACCCATGAGCAAACAGAGAGAGAAGGAGACAAATCGAAGGACAACATAAAGGTTGGAGAAGCCTTTTGTGGCCTACTGCCAGATGGATCCGTTTTACTTAGGGACGCTTGGGGCAGCCAAATAGAGATGAGAGGTGGAAGGATTTCTATATCTGCTGCAATAGGTGTCGATATCTTTTCTGGCAATACTACGTCAATCTTCTCAGGAAGAGACAACATCATTAAATCTGGTGAGTCTTGTGAAATAATTGGCGTAAATAAGGATATTAGAATACGTGGAGGAAGGAACGTTCTAATGGAAGCTCTTTCTGGTTTTATGCAATTGACTGCACCAATTAAAGAGATTGGCGGAAAAGAAAAAGAAGCAACAATGAAGGACAATAGCGGTGCTTCTGGTTCAGAGGTTGATACCAAAGGAACAGGCGAAGGATATAAAGTACATGGCCTAGTCTTTAAGGCAAAAGACATTGAGTTCGTTGGAGAGACAGCTCGTTTTAGCTTAGAGAAATCGTTTTGCGTCAAAGGACAAAAAGACGATGAACTCCCAGACTTTTCTGTCAAAGCAATGACAAACGTCCTATGGGACGACGGCGGTGGAACCATAATGAGGAGTGGCGATAAATATGTTGTGGCTCACGATGGCAACGTGTATATGGATGAATCTTTGTATGCCAGCAACAATGGCATGTTTGGGGGCAATCTATATGTAGAGGAAAGTATAGTTGCTATCGACGGGCCTATCGCCACAAATGGAAGCGTCATTAGTGAGCCAGAAGACAAAATGTCTAGTAGCGATGTACCATCGGCAAAAGATAGTTTTGAGTCTGCGTGTGATGACTGGGACGAGAAGTACCTAAAGCCATACAAAGAAGAAGACTACGAAGACATTAGGTACACCAACAGAACTACGGAAGAATATCGAACGAAGAATGCCATTTGGTTTGAGAAATTTTGGCAAAGAGAATTTGACAAGCGAGAAAGTGGATTGCTGGAAAAGATAAGCACATTCAAGAACGACGAAGACGAAGATGAAGAGTATTCATATCCAGGAAAACAACACTATGATGGATCCATAAAGTCCTTTATCAAGTATACCGAAAAGAACATCATGACAGAAAATGGCTACATGGATCCCAAAGAGCCAGATCAGCAAAATCAAAAAGGAGGAGAACTCAAAGAAGAAGAGTTCTCAAAACAATTATTCTTTATAAAAACATACTAATATGACAAAAGAAACTGAAATACCAACAGCCAACATTCCACAGCAAGCTTCTGTGCAACCAAAAGACGCAGAAACCAATGAAATTAAGCCATTACACATCACAGAGGACGACAAGGATAGATTCTTAGAATGTATTGCCACTGGAGAAGCATTTTCTTATAGCTTTGGTGCCGATACCAAGTTTCCCTTTACGGTTAGAGACAAAACAGTGAAAGAAAATAATATTATTACCAGAAGCCTGGACAAACTAATGGCCAAAGGTAAAATACTTAACTGGACCGAATATGCTAATGCATACAATGCCTGTTCATGTTATTATCAGGTGGTGGAAATTAATGGGGTTGCACAACCTAAGGTGTATCCAACAGCCAAGAACGAAGATTCATTTAATGTGGTCAATGAATTTAATGAGTCGCTTTTGGGTCAATTTTCTTCATCGCAATTCTTCATCGTTATGATGCAGGTATCTCGTTTTAATAAGTGCATTTTGGATCTATCAGCAGAGATTGTTACTGATCCAAATTTTTAAAAACCCGTAGGAGATTTTATGTTGCCATTGGCATGGCAGATAATATTTTCGACAAGCGGGATGCCGAAAATACTCCTGCGGGGTACGCCCGTCTGAGATTCGAGATACAAAAATTTGGTATAGATATAAAGTACTCTCGTGAGTCCTTTATGTGTAAGATGATTACAATATCTGGGATGCAGAATGTGTCCATAGACAACATCAATAATATGAATCAAACCAGATTAGATATTTTTGATGAATACATAGAGGCATCTTATCCATACATAGAACATAAGACAAAAGATAAAAAAGAAAGCAAGGAGACATATCAAGACCTAATGGACGAATACTACAAGTATTTTGGTCAAACATAACTATACAAACTTAAGGTATTTTGTCATAATACGATATATAAAACTATGGATCCATTTACATCAATGAACGCCTTGATTAACCCATTTTCTGCTGGGATCGGGGATGGTATGCAGGGTGGTAGTCAAAGTAACCCAGCTAATAGTGGTTTTCATGGCGGTGCGCCTTCTTTTGGATTTGGTCCTATCGGCGACACGGCTATGAGCTGGGCAATGAAGAAGTTCTTGAATATCGACCCCAGTGAGATGAAGACGCCACGAGGCGCTATGTCTGACTACCAGATGCAGTCGATGCAACAGAGAAGTCGGGTTTCTGGAGGAAAGATTGGTGGGATACTTGGCGGCAATCCACTCAATAAAATGTTTGGTGATTTGGGTTCTAGTTCTCTTTTTCAAAGTGCAGTAACTGATGGCCTCAGTGGAGGAAGTAGAACAGGTGCATTCAATCAGGCGATGGGGAGATTTGGAACCATAATGGCTGAGCCTGGACTTGGAGGGATTGAGGGTGCATCAAGGGGTGCAGAGAATGTCATAAGGAACCTAGATAACAATTTTACAGATAAAAAAACTGGCTTCTGGGATTACAATAAAACAAGTGGCTTCAATAGAAAAAATACACTTACTTCCGTAGCAGAATATTCCAAGGCCTTTGGTGGAGATGATGTCATCAAAACAATGGCACAGGGAGAGACACCCGGCAATAAGACAGAGATAGAGGGAGCATCTAAAAAAATAGAAGAAATAACCGGCGTAGTTAGAGAGGCCGGGAATTTATTCGGTTCAAATATGCCCATAGATAAGTTAATGGGCGAACTGAAGAAGATGACAAGCAATAAAGGCAAAATGTCTGCTGGAGACCTCAAGGGTAAGCTTCAAGACATTCAGGCTATGGCAGTCGTAGTTGACATGAGCAATGAGGCATTTCTTAATTTTACAAAAGCAGTTGGAGAGATTAATGCAGCAGCAGGATCTAAGGCGTCTACGGTTGATTCGTCACTCTCTGCAATGTCATTAGGTAAGGCAATGGAGGATAGAGGTCGAGCAGATGCAGAAAGTCAGGGAAAAGTTTATTCTGGCCCTAGCGCCATTGAAGCTGGACTGAGCGAAGCAAAAATACAAGCAGGAAGAGAGTCTTCTGTTAATGCAAAAATGGCTAAATCATTGTTTGCCGATATGGGAGCCTTAGGTCTCTCAGAAGACACAATGAAAGAAGTTGGCCAAAGCGTAGCAGACGGAGACTACGAAGCGGTGCAAGCTAAAGTAAAGGCACTGAAAGCAAGTGGAAAAATATCACAGTCGCAGGCTAATTTACTAGAGACAAATGCAGTCAAGAGTGCAAATGGTGATATAGGAATAGACGAGGGCGCCATACAGGATAAACTTAAATCTTATGGTATTCAGGCAGATGCAAAGAAGCAATTTACAAACTCAAGGAAAAGTACCATGCAAGAAGCTATAGACGGAACTTTTGTTGGGCAAAAAGAAGAACTCTTTAAGGGGATAGGTAAAGATAGACTTATTAGAGAACTTTCGTCTGGAGAAGCCGGAATTGACGACACTAATGTTACAGACAGAAGTGCAATGGCCCAACAACTAGCAGAACGATATGGGATAGGAAAAGAACAAGCATTAGACCTAGCAAGTACACTACAGCAATCATTGCGTGGTGTATCAAAGGACGATACAGATCTAAAAACATTCATGAGTGCCTCTAATCAAAATGTTTTAGGTAATCTAGATAAGAATGCTTCAAACCAGGCAAAGATAAAAGAGCAAATACAATCAGCATCCAATACGTCTGCGGTTGACTTTGGTGACATGGGGATTACTGAAATGGCTGCAAAGACTGGAGTAGAAACGTTAAATCAATTAAAAGAAAAAAATGGTAAAATGCCTTCTTTTAAGGAATTTCAAGAAGCACTATCGGCAAATGGTCAGGCAAATTTATTAGGATCATCTGAAAAATCAAAACTATTTTACGAGGGGATGGCAGGTAATGAGAAAGTATCTGAAAGTATGCAAAAAAGGCTTGGAAACATTAAGAACAGCGAGGGAGATAAAATAAAAGAAACTAAAGATGGGGTTGTGCAATTTGCAGATGGGACATCCGATGAAGATAAAAAGAGAATTAACAAAAGGGTAGAAGAAGAAAGAATAGCCGCTAATAAAGAAGTGCATGGCTCTAAAAGTGTGACGGCTGCGTTCTTGGAAAGAAAAGCGAAAAAACAAGTAGAGATTGAAAAAGAAATCAAAGAGAAGGGCAGCGTGAAGGATCCAAAAGCACAAGAAAGTATAGCAAAGACTCGCATGGAAAAATGGGAAAAAGAAGAGATAGAAAAAATGAGCAAGGAAGACAAAGATGAAATCAAGAAGGAGGGGACAGAACACAAGGACGATAAAGAAAACGATAAGGCTCCTCCTGAGCTAATGAAGCTTATCGAGCAAATTATTACATTACTTCAAGGGCTTCTTACAAACGGACCTAAAGGGGCATCTTATAGCCCTGACACACCCCTACCAGGTAGTAATGTAGTCAACTCCATTTCACAAACGGCATAAAAATATGGCTAGTATCTTTAAAGCTATTAGGGGCACTATTGTAAAAAACATAGGTACCAAAACAATGTCTGTAATCAAGGTAGATGGACTAGAGACCTTTAGTGACGCTATGTTCTTAACACAAGTTACGGCACAAAGAAATCAAGTGACTTCATATATTAAAACTCTGGATGCAAATAATTTTGGATATGCTTGGGGCGAAGGCCCTGGTAGCATCATGGTAAGCGGTCTAATTTTTTTAACAAAGAGCTGTAATGTAGATGGTAGTGCGGCAAAGAAAATAGATGGATACTTTAATTCTAAAAACGTATATACTTCAGGTAAGAAAAACAAGGTCGCCATAGGCGATGCAGTATACGAGGGGTATCTAGAGAATATGACAATATCTGTAGAGCAGAATGAATTTAACTGGGGAACTTTTATGTTTAAGTTTACCATTCTGCCAAAGGAGTAATATATGTTTAATAGCTTCGGTTCTGCCCTTGTTGGCAATAATACATCAGTAGAGTCACTTGGCCTAACAAGAATAGAGCCAGCTAAGTGGAATAAAGTAAACTCAAGTATTTATTCTATTTTGTTTCCATCGAGCAGTTCGGTAGAGTATGTGTCATACGTAGCAGATATAATATCTTTTTTGATGTATCGTGATGTAGATATACATGACATCCTAATGCGTGAATTCGATCATAGGTATTTATATGGTACTATTTATAATGGTAAAATTAAAGAACCTGGATATAAAATAGCGTACGCAAAAAATTGTGATGTATCGATTGAGACATCATCGACTGTGTCAAATATTTACACAGAAACAGTTAAGTATCATGTGCAGGATACAACAGACAACAATCTTATGTTATCTAGCTCTCTGACAGCAGGCAACGCTTTGTCCATCCCATTGCGTAATATTGCCTCTGGTAAAAGATCTTCGTGGACATCATTGAGTGACTCTGGCGCTAAGATTATCGTTACCTGTACTGATGTACAGGCTCCAGATTTGTTTTTTGAAGTATATACACCATTTACGTGGAATCTCTCTGAGGCACTAAGTAACATCATGTCAATCGATGGAGTCACAGATCTTGTGTTTCTTGCTGCACAGGAATACAAAGAACTATCAAAAATCTTTCTATCCAATGACAGGATGGACAAAAAATTGTGGGCGATTATTTTATCTCACGTACTTTCTATTAAATGAAATTTTTAGGCAAACCAGGTGAAATAGAGAAACCCAAAATCACAGCTAATGGCACTCCAATATCTGGAGCGATTATAGACAATCAGGTAGGGGCGATTCCTATGTGTTCTTTTAGTCTTCCTCCAGAGTTAGTGGGTCCATTCATGGAGTATAAAAAAAAAGTAGAACTCAAGGTAGAATCTAAGACAGCCCAAGGAGTAATTTTTAAGGGCGTAACAAGTGGATGTAGCTTTTCTAATACAACTGGACGAGTATCATGTAGGGTCGATTTAGTACACGAATTATGCAAAGAACTAGATTCTGCTTCCATGTTATTTCCAGGTCACATGCCTGGAAGCGCTAGTGATGCTGAAGCATATATTAAAGTCCCTTCATCGGGGTCTAACTCCATGCTTTCTCCAAAAACAGTTATTCCAGTAAATACAGATGGAGAATTTTGGAATTCAGTGAAGAAGGCGATAGATACATACTCAAAGACGTCAGCATCAAGAAGTGGTGCGGGACTGACCAAACCAGAAGGCATTGGAGAAGTATTAAAGGCGCTTGACAAAGTGAAGTCTGAAACTGGAAAAATAGTTGGTGGTAATATCTTTTCAGCCCCAATAGGAGAGATGTTGAGCAATGTTGTAAAAAGCTCTGATGTATCTGCAACATTTTGGAATACGTTATCTATCTTTTTGTCAGAACTAGATCTTACATTTATTGCAAAGCCTGATGGTACCGTCATTGTAGCTCCAAATTATTCTGGAATGTCTTCCGGTGGAGCAAATAAAATAGAAACAGAATATGTAATCAGCTTTGATCAAAGTAGTAGATTTGATCGCACTCCTAAAGAAATTTTAATATTATGTAGTGACTTGCAGTACTCACAGTCAGCTAACTATAAGCATAAGTGTGTACAAATTGGACGACATGTAAGTGATGGTTTTGAGTGGGCATCTGGTACATTTTCCGTAGAGGCTCCTAGGTTTATGAGACATGTGTCGTTCATTGAAGCTTTTAAGCAGATTAATAGCTCTTTGTTCAATTCTTATGCTGAATTAATATCCTCTCGTGAGCTTGCAAGCATGCTTACATGCAACATCACAACACCGTTATGCTTAGGTGCATATCCAGGAACATGTGCTGAATTTAAGCATCTATCGAAGATTAAAACATTTGATGGAAAAAAAATTAATGAATTTGATAAACAATTTGATGGTTATTGCTGGAAGATAACGCATGAATTAGGCAGTGCATCAGTTCCAGTCACAACCTTTAGTTTTAAGTCAGTATCTATGGACGGCAAGCCGAATAAGCCACAAAAACATCCTTTCTGGCCGGGTGGAAAAATGTTAAAATGGTCATAAAGAATAATACAAACATGAGTACAACTCCTCAGAAGATTAATAACCAAGAGCATGCATGGG
>Ga0316610_1000288_pt1 | contig 12860 bp, 7 predicted proteins | sample MIS2017111B_MG_FD_207677 | JGI IMG/M metagenome (GOLD analysis project Ga0316610, IMG submission 207677) | Microbial mat bacterial communities from Middle Island sinkhole, Lake Huron, Michigan, United States - MIS.2017.111B | ecosystem: Environmental > Aquatic > Freshwater > Lake > Sediment... | reverse complement strand
ACCTACCTGAACACAAGTTTGCACTAATGAAGTTTATCACTAATAAATTCCACCTTTTCAAAGGTGGTAAGGTGAGTACTTCATAATTCGAAACATATCCGAAATTTTGAGTGGGGGGAGTATAACATTGGTCATTAATAAGATATTAATTATAAATTATAATATTTAGCTTATCACAAAATATCAGATTTGACAAAATATTACAAAATCAATAATTTGGCATTTGGCTAATTTATTTAGCCTTTTTTTTAAAATTTGTTGCTTATGTCATACTCCAACATTTCAGCTAGTCTTTTGGACACTCAAGTCGCTCAAGTTGAAACTCAGATCCAAGCTATTACAGCCAGCCTGAGTTTCTTGATCAATTTAAGTCCTGATGAAAAAAAATCACTGCGAAAAATGGGTGATAAACTAACTTCATATGTAGAGGATGTTCTTATGGTTGCCAAAGCAAATCGTGGTTTTTTGCCACCAAATATTAATTTGGCTGAGTTTGAAAAAGATCTAAGCCTAGCCAAAAACTTGGATAAAATCTTGATCAGACTGAGACCACTGGTAGAATCTATCCAAGATACTGCCACCGCCGCAGGCAATGAAGCAATCAAAGTAGCCGACTTGTCATATGGGTATCTCAAACAAGCTGCTAGAAACGATGCTAGTCTAGACGAAACCATTAAGGTGCTGGGAGCTAGATTTAAATCTTATCGTTCAGCCCAAAAAGAGCAACCACCTATAATGCCAGTCGTGACACAGTAGCAAATTTTTAGGATTGACCCTCACTTGAGGGTCTTTTTTTATACAGTAAAATAAAATCCCTCGTAGCGGAGATCGTTAGATCTCAATTCCCCAGAACTCCAACCCAAATCGCACAACCCCCAAGCCTACGGCTTGACCCCTTGAAAGGGGTTCTTTTTAACCCTAACGTGACTAAAAGTATCCCCAACGCACTTAATAGAGTGTATAGTACACACAATTAGAGTCTATAGTGACACTTGGAGAGTGTCTAGCGTGACTTTGAGAGTCGATTGAGTCTTTACAAAGCTGGCACATCACAAAATTCAGACACTTCCCAAAATTTAGTGTAAGTGAGTAAATTTCAGCAACTCAATTGATCTAACAAGTAGATTTAACTTTCTATATTCCGACAAATCACTTCTATCAACTAGCAGTAAAGATTTCTTATTGATAGCGTATATTTGCTTGATATTTTTAATATAATAATGTATAATAAAAGAGTAATACCTTCTTTAAATCTCAAATAAAAAATACAACCTGACACAAAAACAAAAAATATGCCTGAAAAGAATAAAGACAAGAAGAGACAACAATTAGAAGGAGCTTTTAGAGAGAGCTTAACAGATCCTTTTTATCATAACAGAGTGATATTTACTTTGGTATCATTTTGTACTGATATTGCGTTATACCAAGTGGCGCCTCTAAGTGTTTTTCCAGCTGTTATAAAACAATTCTTTAAGCTTAGAAAAACTTACAGGATCAAAAAGCTTATAGACAAGTTAGAAAAAGATCCTATATTTGTAAGAGATTTTGGTGGTATTCAAGATAGAGTAAAGGTCTCAGAAGCTTATAAAAAGTCTAAAAATGCCTTAAGTGAGTGGAAAACAACCTCAACCTACCAAAATAGACCTCCATTTCCATATCAACGCCCTTTGAACGAGATAAAAAGTGGGGTTGAGTTTCCTTTTGTGATAAAATTTTCGCAGAAATTCGATCTAAGTCCAGATGAAACCCAAAAAATATCTGAAGAAGTCGAAAAATATAAAGATCAAGATATTGATTATGGTATCTTATCTGCACTAGTTGGAGTCCCTGCTTCAATCCTTAGTATTTGTTTAAATTATGAGAAGAAAGAAATCGTTTGTAATAATGATGAAGACCTAGTAGCCACTTTTGAATATCTAGATAAACTTGATGTTGAAGGTTTTTTAAGCACTGCAAAATCAATTTACAGAGAGGTGGGTGTTAAATACTGTTCAATAATTCAATTTCTTTTAGTGATCATTTCGCTCTCAGCTTTTGGAAATTCTCCTTATGCTGTCGATCAAAATCTAAAAAACCTGTTAAATGCGGCTGATAAATCTAAGACTCCCAAGATTGCTTTTGTTGACTCTCAAAGATCCTTCTTTGGAACGAGTATAAATGAAGCACTCATGTTAGATAAGCTATATGGTTCAAGAGATTCACCTAGTAAAGATTATGATGAGCTTTCAAGCTCAAATAGTACTCAATTTCCACCTGTTAACCCTGATAGTGTGCCTAAGATTGATTTAGCTAGATTTGAATACAATCCAAAACATACCACAATACCTAGATATATTCCAACTGGAAACCAATTTGCTGTCACTGAAATAGATAATCAACCTAAAATTATACAATTATCTACAGGCTCGAGTGAAGTATCTCAAGAAATGCAGCTTACCGATCAGCAAGGAGTATTGCTAAGATTGGATTCCGTGACTAAACAAAGATTACTTAAAGTAGATGAATTGGATTACGAACAAATTGGTAAAAATGAACCAATAACAACTAGAAGAATAACCACTGCAAATATCAAAGGTAAAGAATATGCTATAGTGAATAACACAAATTCAACAAAAAATTTTGAAAGAACTGGTGTGAGCAAAGTATTATACAAGCAAATTAAATTTAACCCTGATGTTTTGAGGCTTATTGATAGTGAAAATCCAATATTAATAGGTTCGCAAAGTATCGGATTTCCATTTAAATCCTCTGATGACTTTCTGGAGTATCAAGAATTATTAAAAAATAAGCAAAGTGTAGAGCTTCCAAAAGAAATGTATCCACTTTTCAAGTTGGTAAATAAAAAAGAAGGAATAAACGGAAGCTTGGATATACATTTTGAATTACCGTTTGATGAATATAGTTTAAAACAAACACTAACAACTATAGCTATTAAAAATAAAACCCCTAAAATGGTGACTTTACAGTCATGGATAGAAGATAAACGCTACTCTTTTAATCGAGCTACAACTGATATAAGCTATCAGTGGTACGCCAAATCTAACCTAGGAGATATAATGTTACCTCCAGAATTTAAATTACCTAATCAAAAATTACCTAATCAAAGCTCAACTATTTTAAAATATACTATTATACCAGAACCAGGAGTTAAGCTAGATTATTCCAAAGTATCTTCTATAATTAACGAGCTGGATAATGTAAAGGTTAGTATTGATCTGTCACCTGATGTAGTCTTTTTAAGTGACACATCTGACAAAGGTCTGCTTGGAGCAATACCTTTTAGCGATACTAAAGATGTAAAACTTAATCCTATTAATAATCCTAAAAATTTGAATATTAGCTCAATACCTGGCAAAGCTGAATTATCTCGAAATGTTAATGCACAAACTGATCTTGCACAGACTACAAGGACTTTTCAAAATGTAGATCAACTGAGCCCAAACACAAGTGAAGCAAAAGCTGCGACATACGATTTGGATTTTCAGTTACGTAATAAAGCAATCAACTACCGAGTTAAAAATACTCTAAATCAGGCTAATTTTCCTTTAGAGATCAAGCAGAAAGTTGAGCTTTGGAGACAAATCTATATAAACAAACAATCAAAAATCTTTGAGTTAAACACTAGACTTCAAACAGCTGCAGAGCAAGAGAAGTCGAAACCAGAACTTGATCGTGCAAAACAAGATCTAATTGAGTCTATTTACAAAATAAACCAAGAAATAGCTGACTTTTCAAGATCTTACACCACCTACGCTTTTGAATTAGATTTAAAGAAGGAAATGGTTCGAAATGGAGATGATTTTATTGCTAATGCTATAAGTATAGCAAAACACATAGAAAACGGAGGTTCGATAACCTGTGGACCAGCTTCTCACCTAAACCAGTTTATGTTACTAGCTGTATTTGACTCAGGAAATTACATGCCTAGTCCAATCAGCGTCACTCCACTTATGAGAAAAGGCTTCTTGCTTGATAGTGATCCAGATACTATAAACTCAAAAGATGCCCATACTTGGAATGAGATTTTGATAGAAGATCAGTCAGATGCGACAAACAATGAGTTGTTAATCTCCGATATCACGCCAAATAGAGTTAAAATAATCAAACCTTCCAATCAAGATGACTTTATTAAGTTTGTGGAAGACAATTTCTTGCTTTTAGTGGCTTCAGGTTCACTTTTGATTTTCGCAAGAATGGGATTTTTATCAAATAAGAATTTTCTTCATTTTTTCAAAAAATATAAAATAAATAGTTATGTCAACAAGATAAACAAAACAGGTACATGGATGAAAGTAGAAGATGAGGATAAGCTCAAGGAAATCAAAAATATAATACAAACAGCATCCGATCTCACAAAAAAATGGGAAACTTCTGAAATAATATTCTGTTTTGGTGTCATTGACTGGCTACGAAATATTGAAAATGATAAACTTTCTTTTAATGGTGAGTATGAAAAGAAGAAACTCAAGACATACTTAAGTGAATATTTGGACTATGATTTACCTAGGTCAAATATACAAGAAGCTGATTTTAATTTAAAAAATACACAAGATATTCTGAAATACAAAGATGTGCAGTTAACCCAATACTTATTTAATTTACTATCTAATGATATTTATGAAAAATCGTTTAGTAAGAATACAAAATTAGAAACAGTGATTAATCTGCTCCAAGATTTGGGCAAAAGTGATTTGGCAAAAAAGTTTGAATCTGTAGCTACTTTAATTGGGTATGAGCACGTTGAAGAAAATGCGAAATGAAATACTCAAAAAAATACTCGTATCATACCTTGCAAAACATAAAGTTTGACAAAACCAATAACACTTTATAATATGCAATATCAAGATGTTTTTTATGTCAGATTATTAAGAAATAAACATTAAGGTATGAACGAACCACAATCAGAATCTGTGGAAGGTAGGAATCTATCCAAGATACTGCCACCGCCGCAGGCAATGAAGCAATCAAAGTAGCCGACTTGTCATATGGGTATCTCAAACAAGCTGCTAGAAACGATGCTAGTCTAGACGAAACCATTAAGGTACTGGGAGCCAGATTTAAATCTTCTCGCACAGCCCTAAAAGAGCAATCACCGATAATACCAGTCGTGACACAGTAGCAAATTTTTAGGATTGACCCTCTCTTGAGGGTCTTTTTTTATACAGTAAAATAAAATCCCTCGTAGCGGAGATCTTTAGATCTCCATTCCCCAGAACTCCAACCCAAATCGCACAACCCCCAAGCCTACGGCTTGACCCCTTGAAAGGGGTTCTTTTTAACCCTAACGTGACTAAAAGTATCTCCAACGCACTTAATAGAGTGTACCATACACACAACTAGAGTCTACAGCGACTCACTTAGAGTGTCCAGCGACTCTCAGAGTGTGTCCTGAGACTATAAAAGAGTCGTTGACGCACTTAATAGAGTGTATAGTACACACAATTAGAGTCTATAGTGACACTTGGAGAGTGTCTAGCGTGACTTTGAGAGTCGATCTAAATGATAATACTAAAACGAACATTTGTTGCAATATTTAAGCCAGTTTTTTTAAAGTATAATTGAACAGCCTTTTGTAAATTTCAACTAGTCATAATGTTTTAATTACTCATCACTTGCCTTTGCCACTGTTATCTAATTGGAATATTTTGTTATGTGCACAGTGTGATATATTTGCATTTTTTTCTAGAATAGATTTAATTTTGTACAGGATCACTTGTGCAGATGATCTCCTATTATTATTAGATTTAATATAACTTTGATCAATTAAATAAATCACATCTTATGCAACAAATTATAGACAACTTACAACAAGCTCTTTTAAACGAACATGTGCCTAATGAGCAAGTGCAAAATATTATAAATTCAATAGATACTAGTCAATTAAATGTGCAAGATCTGCCTGCTACTACAGAATATTTAAGCCAGTTTTTAGGTGGTATTGGGCTTGAAGAAAATATAATTAGTCATATAAACACAAATTTAGCTCAAAATTTTGGTATTTTAGGAGTGGATAATCTTACAGATATAGGCGTAGAGCCTGATAGTATTTTAGGTAATATGAAAAGTATTTTTGGTGGTTTTTTTGGTGGGGAGTAAAAATATCTAACCTATCTAAAATATAATATAAATTATACAATAAGAGAAGAATAGTTAAGACAATCAAATTTTGAGGAAATGTACAAATGAGTTGGTAAGATTACTATAAGATTACATAACTAGAGAAAATATAATTGGACTATTTAATAGAAGTCTACAATATTTTTATATAAAATAACTACAATAAATTATGCCAAATACAACCACCAACCAACTACAAAAAGTTAAAGAGGATCTAATTGCCGAATTGGATAAAAGACTGGAGGATAAAATCATCGAACAAACAAATGCTGATCTGCTCAAAAAACTTATTAGTCAAGCCCAAACTGTCAATGAAGCCATAATGATTGCCGAACTTGGCACCACTTACAAACGAACTGGTTTTCATTTTGACAAACGACTGGAGAAAATGACGGATACTATCAAATATTTCAAGAAAAATGACAAATTAAGTTTTACCACAGACCAAAATGCTTTGACTCATAAGCTAATAATCGGTGATAATTACGATGCTCTTTTAAACCTACTCATTGAATATCGTAATAGAATTGATGTAATTTATATTGACCCACCCTACGGTAAAGACTCTATGGGTGAATTTGCCAAGACAAATTATGAAAATGCCATTACAAGGGATAATTTGCTATCTATGCTTTACCCTCGTCTAGTCCTAGCAAGGCAACTTCTAAGTGATAATGGAGTAATTTTTTGTAGTATAGATGACAAAAACCAACCCTATGTAAAAGGCCTTTTTGATGAAGTGTTTGGGGAAGGAAATTTTGTAGCAAATATAACAATACAAGGCTCAGCAAATGAATCGAATGAAGGAGTTATGTTTCAAAATGTAACAGAATATTTACTGTGTTATGCAAAAAATAAGCTTGTTGCAAAAATTCATAAACTTGATGCGGTTAGCGATGACTGGCGATCACTCAACGATGCCCCATCTGGCTTAGCATCAAGGCGGCAAATGGGCTATACGATTTATTATAATGATAATACTAAAGACGTAATTCCAGAGATTGACTATGATACCGATGGTGACTTTTCTGACTTACAAAATATTTATAATGATAATAAAGAATTGCTAGATAAAGGATACATTGCGATTCGACCAAAAGCACGTAATGGAGTTGCATGGAGATGGAGATGGGGTATGGAAACTCTTGTTGATCGAAAAGACGAGCTACAGTTTAGGCAAAACAGAAATGGGGGCTGGATTGTTGAATTTGGGCAATCAGGATTTAATGCACCGCGTGATTATCAAGAATTTGGTACTGGAACAACAGAATTGAAAAATATTTTTGAAGGCAAAGAACTATTTAACAAACCTAAATCAGTCGAATTGATAAAGTGGATTTTAGAAGTTAGTACTAATCATAACTCTATCATCCTTGACTTCTTTGCTGGGTCTGGCACTACAGGACAGGCGGTACTGGAACTAAATAAACAAGACGGTGGGAAAAGGCAATTTATTTTGGCAACGGCTAACGAAATCACCGACACTACTCCAAACGGTATTGTAAATGATGTAACAAGCAAACGTCTAAAACGCGTGATGACAGGGCAGTGTTATGACGGAAATAAAGACTTTAAATGGAATGAGAAAAATACGCCACTTGGTGATAATTTAGATGTGTATGATATTAGTACTGTTGCCAACTTTGAAGCCACGACAGGTAAAACCCCTTTTGATGTGATTGATGAGACTTTGTACGGACAGGAAAAACTTGGAGTCAACGAAAAAATCCAATGGGTATGTGAGAATTTTGAAGGAACACAAAAGAAGCTGGAAGAATAATATGTTACACAATGGCGACACGGTGGTCGCCGCTACAAATTAAAATTATCTTATGTCTGATGATCAAATAACTAATCAAAGCTTTATATTTTACACTTCTGATAATAATCAAGTTAAAATACAAGTTTTTGTTCAAAATGAAACCATTTGGCTGACTCAAAAAAAGATGGCTGAATTATTTGGTGTGGGTGTTCCAGCAATAAGCAAACATTTGGCAAATATTTTTGAAAGTTTGGAACTAAACGAAAATCAAGTTATTTCCATTTTGGAAACTACTGCTGAAGATGGCAAAAATTATCAAACCAAGTTTTACAATCTTGATGCAATTATTTCAGTTGGTTATCGGGTTAATTCTAGCAAAGCCACACAATTTAGAATTTGGGCTACTAATCAGCTAAGGGAATTGATTGTTAAGGGTTTTGTGATGGATGATGAGAGGCTAAAACAAGCCAAAAATGTTTTTAATCAAGATTATTTTTATGAATTATTGGAAAGAGTCCGTTCAATACGAGCTAACGAAAGGCGAATTTGGTTGCAAATTACTGATATTTTTAGAGAATGTAGTATTGATTACAACCCAAAAAGTCAAGAAGCACAAGATTTTTTTGCCACTATTCAAAACAAATTTCATTTTGCTATAACTGGTCAGACCGCAGCTGAAATTATTTATCAAAAAGCTGATCACACAAAACCAAAAATGGGACTTACGACTTATAAAAATAGCCCTAAAGGTAGAGTGCTAAAATCGGATACAGAAATTGCTAAAAATTATTTAGATGAAAAAGATATTAAAAAATTAGAGAGATCGGTTTCTGCCTTTTTTGATTATATTGAAGGGATTATTGAAAGACAAAATAGTTTTGATATGGCACAATTTGCCCAATCTATAGATAAGTTTTTGAGTTTTAATGAGTATAAGATTTTGGATAATAAAGGTAATATTTCACATGCAGAGGCCATACAAAAAGCTAGTGACGAATACGATATTTTTAATAAAACCCAAAAAATAAACTCTGATTTTGAAAAACAAATCAAAAAACTTACAAAAAGCCAAAGCTTAAATAGTGAAAAACTAACAACTAAAAGTGAAAAATAATTATGAACCAAGATGCTATAGATCTCCAACAAAATGCTGTATCTCAACTGGTTGAGTTGACTGTCAAACAGGATGAAATTACTTTCAAATCACCCACAGGTAGTGGAAAAACCTTTATGATGGCAGATATGATGAATCGTATTTTGCAGGAGGATAAGGATGTGATTTTTCTGGTTTCTACACTTTCCAAAGGTGATCTGGCTACTCAAAACTATGAAAAGTTTTTACAGTATTCAGCCAAAGGCAGTTTTTCTCAGCTCAAACCATACCTCATAAGTAGTCGAATTGCAGGTGAAGAGCGACTCTTTGTACCAACAGATTATAACGTGTATTTATTACCGAGAGATTTGTATAAAAAAGGTGGGCGGTTGATGCAAGGAGCGATGGAAGGGTTTTTGGCTAATATCACAGGTGGAAAGATGTTTGGTGGACAAGAAAAAAAAGTTTATCTCATCAAAGACGAGTGTCATATAGCCACTAATAATTTAGATAGTTTATCAGAGAAGTTTTTTAGCAAAACATACAACTTTTCAGCTACCCCAAAACTATCTCGAGGACAAAACCCAGATGTAGAGATCAAAAACGAAGATGCTGTGAATGCCAAGCTTATAAAAGATATCGAGTTGATTGATGAACCAGATATTGAGGTAGCAAGTGCAATTCAAAAGTTTGAAGAAGTGAAAAAAGATTATCGTGATTTGTTGGGAGTGAATCCTTGCTTGATTATCCAGATTAGTAACAAAGATAAGGCGGATGAAGAAATTGCTGAAATAAAAAAGGAGCTAGATAAGGCGGAACACACCGATTTGAAATGGATGTTGATTGTCAGTGATGACAAAGAGTGTGATACAAACGATACTTTTAAGGCTAAGAAATTGCCCGTGAACAAGTGGAAAGAATATGCTAAAGAAAATTCTAGTACGATTGATATTATTATTTTTAAGATGGTAATCACTGAAGGTTGGGATATTCCCCGTGCTTGTATGCTTTTTCAAATGCGAGATTGCAAGAGCAAACAACTAGATGAGCAAGTGATGGGAAGAGTGAGGCGAAACCCCAGATTGCTTGATTTTGAAAAACTTAGCACAGAAGGGCAAAAGCTAGCCATGACAGCTTGGATTTGGGGCATTATTCCAGAAGATTTACGAAAAAGTTTTGGGGTAAAATTATGGCAAGATAGTGAAATAATTACCAATGAAATTATAATTAAAACCACACGATTAAAACCTTTAACTAAAAAGAAAGAGTTTGATTTGAATAAGTTTTTAGAACAGCAGGATGCCGTAAGCGCTGGAAGTTCTATTTTTGCTTTATGGAGAGGCTTTTTGAATGTTGAAAACAGCGTGAGAGAAATGGGTCAACAATTCGCTCAAAATTATGAAAAATGGAGAAAGTTTGTCGAGAATATTGAGACGGTAGCAAATGAAAGTAGCCGATATGTAAATGATTACGAAACCAGTATGGAAGTGGTCAAAGACGAAAATGGAAAATCTATAGAAGTATCTTTTGCACCAAGTTCGCATTACACTGACAATGGCAATTATTTGAATATCAGTGATTGGATATGGAAACGGAATGATGGAAAAGATAAGTTTTCCTTTGATAGCGAGGCAGAACGAGAATGGACAGAGGTTTTACAAAATTTAGCAAAAGAAGATGTCGCTGTTGGTAGTGGACGAGTTGGTAAAAGAATTACGGTAGGAATGAAAAATCCAAATGCTGGACAGATAGATTTATTGGGCGACACTGAACCTGAACTTTTAGAGACTAAACAAGTTTATTTGTGGGGCAAAAATTTTGTTGCTAACTCATCAATTAAGTTTGAGTATTATCTTGGTAGTTTACACTCTTCTTATCCTGATTTTGTGATGAAAGATAGTTTTGGCAGGGTACATATTTTTGAAGTTAAAAGTGTTAATATTTCTTCAAATATGACTGGTGGATTTGATAATAATATTTACAAAACAAAATTAGAAGAATTAAAAAAAGCCTATAAACAAGCCTCAAAACTAACTAATCAAATATTTTATTTACCAATACTACGAGATGATAATTGGAGAATTTTTCAATATACTTCAGGTAACGAATCGACATTGACTAAAGATCAGTTTGTAGATTTTTGCAAAAGAGATGGGAAATAAATAGCTGTTTTAAATAGGCTCTTACAAAGACTTTAACACATCTAAATTTAGTCAGTCTATTCCTGAGATTGATAAGCAACTTTACAAAATATGACTTAAATGAACCATAAAGAGGACAAAATTACATTTTAACTCATAATAAATTGAGGCTGTGGTAAAAATTAGTGACGCAATCCCTTGTGGATGAGGTGTTAAACTAAAGGATGATTGTTGAAATATCTCAAGTTAAAATAGACACTAAATTTTACCAATTTTATACATTTTTACAAGTAAATAAAATTATAGATTCTGGTAATGACAGAATGTAAAAGTCTATTTAAAAAGTTACTTAGTTATCCCTAATTTTTACCGTAAAACCCCAAGTCACTATATAAAAATCCCCAATTAAGGGGATAAATTTTCAATTTGACTTAGTGTATTTAATTATTTTCTGGCTGGTTTGACTTTATTGTTAGTATGGAAACTAGAGCAAATAAAGTAACAAGAGCAACTATTTTTGAGTATTGATTATTTTCTCCACCTGTTCTGATTAAATCAGTTGCGCCCATAGTTGATGCTACTTCAACTGACTTAACTTCATTTACTTTATTGTCTGGAGTAATTGGGTTTTGAGTGGTTGATGTTGTTTGGATAGGGGATGAAGAAATAGTATTCACAATTGGCTTTGGATCTGCAACTGGCGTCTTCTTTGTAGGATCTAAGTTGATTGTAGTTCCACCAGAATTGTTGTTAATAATTGGGTTTGGGGTTGTATTGATTGCATTTACAACCTGTACAAGTAAAGCTTGAATTGTGCTGTTGTTTGCAAGTGTGTAAACTGTTTTAATATTATTACTTCCTTGTGGTAAGGTTGAAGTAGTTAAAATTGCAACACCTGCATTTACTGGCACTAAGCCAAGGCTAGTATTTCCGTTAAAAAATTCAATATTTCCAGTTAGCAAAGGATCGTCAAGAGTGGCTGTTAAATTGATTGATTCGTTCACTAATGATGGATTTTTAGATGAAACTAAAGTGATTTGAGGAGAGACTGGAGTGGTGGCTTGAGTATAAACAACTTTGTTTGAAAATTGTGAAGTGTTGTTTGCACTGTCGGTAGCCGTGACTCTAATGGAGTTTCCTGCAGTAAATGTAGCAGGTACTGGAATAGTAAATGTGAAACGGGCTGTAGCAGCTCCATTTGTGTCATTTGGTCCTGCGGTGTCATTTGTGTCACTTGCTGTGCCTTCTGTTAGAGTAGTGATGTATGTTGAGTTAGCATTTGATCCATTTACCACAGATCGGTATATTTCGATTTTAGATCCAGTTTTTGCATAACCTGTAATTACCAGATTTGAACCTACTGTTTGAACTGATTCTATGACAGGAGGGTTGATATTTTGGTTGGCGGCATTAAAATTTTGTATATCCCAAAAAGTATTTACATAAGTATTTTGTGAAAATGTATTAAACTTACTTGAGTTATTTTGATTGCTATTATTTACAGGCCAACTTGTGCTATCAAAGGTATTGTTGTTAATCTGATTGTTTGAACCTTGGGTAATATTTGTGGCAAAAGATGTGGCAGTAAAGGTGTTATTCGAGATAATATTATTTGATCCATCAATAAAGGATCCCCGCCGCAAGCAGCGGGGTATTCGCTACTCAAACAGAACTGTTTGTTTTAGAATTTGAGCATATTCTTCTGTCTGACCTTGGTTCTTGATGTACCTTGCAATTGCATTTTCAT
>Ga0316610_1000287_pt1 | contig 12879 bp, 15 predicted proteins | sample MIS2017111B_MG_FD_207677 | JGI IMG/M metagenome (GOLD analysis project Ga0316610, IMG submission 207677) | Microbial mat bacterial communities from Middle Island sinkhole, Lake Huron, Michigan, United States - MIS.2017.111B | ecosystem: Environmental > Aquatic > Freshwater > Lake > Sediment... | reverse complement strand
CGGCAGTGCAGAAATTAGAATATCCAATATTGTTGGAGGGTATGCAAGTTCCGGTTATTCAGGCATATTCGATAGAAACGGTAATTGCAGAAAAGTTTCAGGCAATGATAGAATTATCGGTAGCCAATAGCCGAATGAAGGATTTTTATGATGTTTATAAATTGCTAACTGGCAACGAATTTGACAGTAACACACTGGAAGAAGCAATTAAAGCAACCTTTGCAAACAGAGGAACTTCGTACGCTGAGAATCATGCGTTGTTTACAGTTGAGTTTGCAACTAATCCGCAAAGAAAAAGAAGTTGGGCGGCATTTTTGAACAAAATCAATAGAGACAAGGAACTCGCATTCGAAGAAGTCATGAGGTTAATAGATGAGAAATTGTGGCCCTACTGGGCGAAAATGAAAGAAATATGAGACAATATCAATTCATAAAATTTCAACAGTAAACAGATGAACGAACTCCAAAAACGGCAAATCCAACACTTTAGATCTGTTTTCAAAGGCAGAGAAGATGTATTTGCTGTGCGCTGGGAGACTGGAAAGAAGAGTGGAATTTTCGTGAAAGACTCTCCTGAAACTGTTCCCATTCAAAGTTGAATAATTTCTGATTTTCAGTCTGATTTGTTCGGCATAGCAATCATAGTAGAGAATATCCAGGAATTCGATAAACGAATCATATAGACCTCTGAATTTTTTCATAATGAGCTGCTCCTGCCCTGGAGACTGTTTTGTGGCTTCCGTCTTTGGATGGTCTGGTCTGGCGCGCCGGTGAGTTAAAAAATTTATGGCCAGAAATTCACAGTTAATAAAAATTCTATGTCAAGCCTTTATGTCAGAAATTTAAGCGCAGCGTTAAAAATTTTCTAAAGCCATCCAACGGGCGAACGGGCAATTACCTACAAATTTGTAGCATTGATACTTAAAAATATTTAAATAAAAAGCCAGGATATTGGAAAATATTGTGCACATTTGTAGCATCAATACTTAGAAATAACACTGAAAACGCTAATAAAAAATATCACAAACATCCAAACCGGACTCTTTGCAAAGCCTTCGGGCAAAGGCGAAGTGGTGTATTTGCAGTCCAGGCATTTTGACCAGAATGGGCAGCTTTTCACCACACTTCATCCTGACTTGAAGGCTGTTGGAATTTCCGAAAAGCACCTTCTCAGCCATGGCGATGTGCTGTTTGCAGCCAAAGGCACAAAAAACTTTGCAGCCGTTTTTGAGCATCACAATGAGCCGGCTGTGGCCTCTACTTCCTTTTTTGTCATAAGACTGACCGACAAAAATGTGCTGCCAGAATATCTTGCATGGTTCCTTAACAGCAACGTTGCCCAAACACTGTTAAAAGGTCAGGCACTGGGCACTTCCATTCCTTCAATTTCAAAACAGGTTTTGGAGAATCTGGAAATAGCTGTTCCGGGTATCGAAACACAAAAGGCGATTCTGCTAATCACCAAGCTCCGAAACAAGGAAAAAGCATTGAAGCAGGAAATTGAAACACTTCGTGAAAAACAAATTCAACAACAAATCACCAACGCAATAAAATAAATAATATGGCTAAAATTACCCAGAAAGACATCAATGATGCAGTTTGGAAAGCTTGCGACACCTTTAGAGGCAGCATTGATCCAAGCGTTTATAAAGACTATGTGCTTACCATGCTGTTCCTGAAGTACCTCAGCGATGTGCATGACGATAAAATGGAAGGTTACCTGAATAAATATAGTGGAGATAACGAACGTGCCGAACGTGCCATGAAACACGAGCGGTTTGTGGTACCGCCACAAAGCCACTTCAAATTTTTGTATGAATCGCGCAATGAAGCCAACATTGGCGAGCTTATTAACATTGCGCTGACGGATTTGGAAGAAGCCAATCGCGAAAAGCTATACAGCGAAGACGGTGCAGGGATATTCCAGAACATCGATTTTAACAGCAGCAAGCTGGGTGAACCCAAAGACAAAAACACCCGGCTGAAAAACCTGCTGCTCGACTTCAACAAAGAAGCCCTCGACTTGCGTCCTTCGCACCTGGACGGTGTGGATATTATTGGTGGGGCTTACATGTTCCTGATCGAAAATTTTGCCAGTGATGCCGGTAAAAAAGCCGGCGAATTTTTTACCCCAAAAGAAGTTTCCACGCTCATTGCCAAACTCACCAAATCGAAACCCGGTTCACGCATTTGCGACCCTACCTGTGGCTCGGCTTCACTGTTGATTAAAGCGGGTGATGAAGTAGGTTCTGATAACTTTTCATTGTACGGACAGGAAGCCAACGGCAGCACCTGGGCTTTGGCAGTGATGAACATGTTTTTGCATGGCTTCGACAATGCCACCATTCGCTGGGGAGACACCATCCGCAACCCCAAACTGAAAGAAGGCGACCATCTGATGAAGTTTGATACCGTGGTGGCCAATCCACCTTTTTCGTTGGACAAATGGGGAAAAGTTGAAGACAAGGAAGGCGACAAAACCACTCTTAGCTATGACCCCGAAACCGATAAATACAACCGTTTCTGGCGGGGTGTACCACCCAAAAGCAAGGGCGACTGGGCGTTTATCAGCCATATGATTGAAACGCTGAACGAACACGGCAAAGCCGGAGTGGTAGTGCCGCATGGTGTTTTGTTTCGTGGCAGCAGCGAAGGCCGCATACGCCAGCGCACCATCGAAGAAAACCTGCTGGAAGCGGTGATTGGCTTGCCTGCCAACCTGTTTTTTGGCACAGGAATTCCGGCTGCTATTTTGGTTTTCAACAAACAAAAAGGCAGTAATAACTTTTTGTTCATTGATGCCAGCGAGCAGTACGAAAGTGCCAAGAACCAAAACAAGCTGCGTGAAAACGATATCGAACACATAGTAAACACCTACCGTAATTTTACAGCCGGCAAACTACAGCCCGGTGTGGTGGAAGAGAAGTTTAGTTTTGTGGCTACTTTTAATGAAATACACGAAAACGACTACAACCTGAACATCCCCCGCTATGTGGACACCTTTGAAGAAGAAGCCGAAGTGGACATTGCAGCGGTGCAAAGAGAGATTGAAAAATTGGAAGGCGAATTGGTAAAAGTGCAAAGTGAAGTTGAAGTTTATCTAAAACAATTAATGTATTAATCATCACCAGCTTATCCTCAAAATGGTTCAAAACAAAAGATTATCATGACTAAAGAAAAAAAATCAACCATTAATGTTCAGGGAACAGCAATCAATATTGTAAGTCATCAAGAAGATGACTACATCAGTTTGACCGACATGGCCAACAAATTTGGAGGCGATGATCTGATTTACAATTGGATGCGCAACCGAAACACCGTCGAGTTTTTGGGTATTTGGGAACAAATTCACAATCCCGATTTTAAAGGTGTCGAATTCGACACCTTTAAAAAAGAAGCAGGATTAAATAGTTTTCGCCTGACACCCAAAAAATGGGTGGAAGCCACCAACGCCATTGGAATTCAATCAAGAGCTGGAAGATATGGTGGCGGCACTTACGCCCATAAAGATTTGGCTTTTGAGTTTGGAAGTTGGTTAAGTCCTGAATTTAAAATGTACCTGATTAAGGAATTCCAACGACTGAAAGAAGATGAAAACCGCAGGCTTTCCCTGGAATGGAATCTTAACCGGGCCTTATCCAAATTGAATTACCGGATACATACAGATGCCATTAAAGAAACCATTATTCCGCCAAACATTACCAAAGAGCAGCAGCAAATAATTTATGCCAATGAAGCCGATGTATTAAATGTTGCCATGTTTGGCCAAACTGCGCAGCAATGGCGAAAAGAAAATCCTGGTAAGGAAGGCAACATACGCGATTACAGTGCAGTGGAACAATTATTGGTTTTGGCTAATCTGGAAAGTATGAATGCCGAGTTTATCCGGATGCAGTTGCCACAGGACGAACGCCTCAGCAAGCTCAATACCATTGCTATACAGCAATTGAAATCGCTGGTGGGAAATGTTAACCTCAAAAAATTGGGCGATGGCAACTGAAACAAACACCACAAAACCCTTTTACAATACCGAAATCCCGGGGGATTGGGAAGTTAGAGAATTAGGTAAATTAGTTGACGAAAAAAGACCTGTTTCATACGGTATAGTTCAAACTGGTGAGTCAGTTGAAGGTGGAATTCCTTGTATTAGAGTAACAGATATAACCGATGGAAAAATAGACAAATCAAATTTAATCACTACATCAAAAAAAATAAGTGATGGATATAAGAGAACCTTGCTTAGGAAAGGTGATTTAGTAATGGCTTTGAGAGGAAAGATTGGTCAAATTGCAAAAATTGATGACGATTTGGTAGGGGCTAATCTTACAAGAGGTGTTGCCTTAATTGCATTGAAAGAAAATTATTACAATGATTTCATTTTGCAACAAATCGCATCGGATAGAACTATTAAAATATTCGAAAGAAATTTGAATGGTTCTGCGCTTCAAGAACTATCCATTGGGATTGTGCGTAAAATCCCAATTACAATCCCCAAATCCCTTCCCGAGCAGTGCGCCATTGCTCATATTCTGGGATTGATGGACAAAGCCATTAACATCAACAACCAACTTATTGCCCAAAAAGAACTCCGCAAAAAATGGCTGATGCAGCAATTGCTTACGGGGAAGAAACGGTTGAAGGGGTTTGGTGGGGAGTGGAGAATTCAACCATTGGAAAGTTTCATTAAACCCGTAGTTAGAGAAATACCAAAGCCTGATGTGCCCTATTTGGGAATTGGTTTAAGAAGTCATGGTAAGGGAACATTCCTAAAATATGATGAGCAACCGGAGAAAAATAGCATGGACAATTTCTATGTCGTCCGTCCAAATGATTTAATTGTCAATATAACTTTTGCGTGGGAACAAGCAATTGCTATTGTCCGTCCCGAAGATGATGGAGCATTAGCTTCTCACCGATTCCCAACTTTTACATTTATTGAAGGCAAAGGACATTCTGATTTTTTCAGGTTTTTTATCCTTCAACCAAGAATGAAATTCATGCTTGGAATGATTTCACCAGGTGGAGCTGGCAGAAATCGTGTAATGAGCAAATCAGACTTTATTAAACTGGAATTTTCATTTCCAGATTACGATGAACAAACCGCCATTGCCTGGGTGCTGCAAGCGGCAGATAAGGAAATAAACTTGCTCAAAGCCAAAGCAGAGAAGTTGCGGGAGCAGAAGAAGGGGTTGATGCAGGTGTTGCTGACGGGGAAAAAACGGTTGAAAATTTTCAACGAAAAAAATTAGATATGGCAAAAAAATTACATCGTATTGCTATTGCATACGACTTTGATGGTACACTGGCTCCTGGTAATATGCAGGAGCATAACTTTTTACCAGCGTTAGGCATAAAACCCAAATCCTTTTGGGCAAATGCAAAAAGAAAAGCAAAAGAGCATGACATGGATGAAATATTAGCATACATGCAGCTGACCATTGAAGAGGCAAAAGCGAAAAACCTTCCTATCCGAAAAAGCGATTTTGTAAACTACGGTAAGAGTATTACTTTCTTTGAAGGGGTTGAAACCTATTTCGACCGGATAAATACCTATGCAAAGCAGAAAGGAATTATTATCGATCATTATATTATTTCTTCAGGCCTCAGAGAGTTTGTCAAAGGAACCAAGATTTCAAAGTATTTTAAGAACATCTTTGCCTCAGGTTTTGAATACGATGCAAGTGGAGTTGCGGTTTGGCCAGCCCTGGCTGTCAACTACACGAGTAAAACCCAATATCTTTTCAGAATTAATAAGGGAATAAACAACTCTTTTGATAATTTCGAAATAAACAAATTCATGCCCGATGATGAACGCTATATCCCTTTTAAGCAAATGATTTATCTTGGAGATGGCGAGACCGATGTGCCCGCTATGAAAATGATAAAGTATCAGGGAGGAAAAGCCATTGCCGTGTATAATCCAAAAATCAGGGCTAAAAGAGCCAAGAAGTCTCCAAAACAAATCTGCGAAGAACTTATAGCTCAAGATAGGGCAGATTACATTGCACCGGCTAATTATCAAGAGGGAAGTGAACTTGATAATATCCTTAAATTGATCATAGACAAAGTGTCGGCTGAAATAGAATTGAAGAAATTTGAAAAATAAAAGTATGTCTGCAAATAGGTTATAATTATTGTTTGGATTTTCTATCAATTCTTATTAAAAATTCTCTTTGCAAATGACAAACCTTGAGGAGATGAAAAAATGCTTAATATTTTAACTGCCGGAACTGTATTAAATGCGCAAGGCTCGGTAACCTTCCTGGATTATCGAGCCTCGAAACTCCTTCTTCCTAAAATGGTAAGATGAGCGGCACAAATCTACACCAGAAATTAAAGCTAAAGCAAATATTTAACGTTTAATAAGCTAATTTAGAAATGATTAAAATAAATTTGGGTTGTCACAGCCAGATTATAAAAGCCAATGAAGGTAATTTTGATTTTCTGCTGATTTCACAGGAGCCATGTAAAGAAAACAGGCCAATTCATTACAAGAGAAGCACAACATGTATAGAAAACGGGATTTTTCTATGCATAATCGGTAGTAAAATATTTTCTGAAAAACCATGAAAAAATGCATCATCATAGTCTGCAAATATTTTGGTAAAGTGAAACCAGGAGATAAATTGAGAGATGTAAGTTTTGTTGGTAATAAAAATAATTCTCCAAATATTGATACGTTTTCTCCAAATGTTGATGATGGAATTAGTGTTTCTATTGTAAATCAAGCATTTGATGAAGCTAAAGGGAAACCAGATTATACTTTTAGTTCTCCAAAAAGATATCTGAATTCTCCAAAAAATCAGAAAAGTAATGGAAGCACCAGGTTATAAAGAAGACCACATCAGTCGGATTCCGGCACTGCAAATGCTGATAAATTTGGGCTACACCTACCTGAGTCCGGCTGAAGCCGAACTATATCGGAATTCTCCATATTTCTGATGATAAACTTTTAAAGACTGTTGTAAATGATGAAAAAGAAGCAATTACAGACATCTGAAAAGAAGGTCGAATTCTCCATATTGATATCGGAATTCTCCATATTTCTGAAGATGAACTTTTAAATACTGTTGTAAATGATGAAAAAGAAGCAATTACAGATATCTGAAAAGAAGGTTGAATTCTCCATATTGAGATTTGAATTCTCCATATTGCATCATGAACAAGTCAACTTCAATTCTCTGTATCGGGATTTGAATTCTCCAAAAAATTAGAAAGTAATGGAAACACCAAGTTTTAAAGAAGACCATATCAGTCAGATTCCGGCACTGCAAATGCTGATAAATCTGGGCTACACCTACCTGAGTCCGGCAGAAGCCGAACGATTGAGAGGCGGTAAAACTTCCAATGTTTTGCTGGAAGACGTGTTGCGTAAGCAGTTGAAGGAAATCAACAGCATCAGGGTAAGTGCTACTAAAACCAGCATTTTTACAGACGAGAACATCGAACGGGGCATATTGGCCATGAAAAACCTGCCCATGAACGAAGGCTACATCGCTGCATGTGAAAGAGCATACAACCTGCTCACCCTGGGTCATGCATTGGAGCAAAGCGTAGATGGCGACAAAAAGAGTTTTACACTGCAATACATTGATTGGAAAAATATCAGCAACAACGTATTTCATGTAACCGAGGAATTCAGCGTAATGCGGAGCACCAGTAAAGAGCATTACCGTCCTGACCTGGTTTTATTTGTAAACGGAATCCCGCTTTGCATTATCGAATGCAAACGACCAGATATGAAAGAACCTTTGAAACAGGCCGTCAGTCAGCATTTGCGCAGTCAGCAGGAAGACGGCATCCGGAGTTTGTATGTTTATTCCCAACTAACATTAAGCATTGCCACACGGGAAGCCGCTTATGCTACCAATGCCACACCTGAAAAGTTTTGGGCAAAATGGCAGGAGAAATTTGAGGAAAGTGAAAAATCAGAAGAGTACCATGAAAAGTTGAAGAAGATAAAGAATCAGCCCCTGGCTTTGGAGCAGAAAGATAAACTATTTGCCGACCGTTTCAAATATGTTCGACAATATTTTGATGCGCTGGAGCATGAAGAAATACTTGCAACTGTTCAGGATGAATACTTATTTGGCTTATGTCGTCCTGCCCGCTTGATGGACCTTGTTTTCAATTTCATTGTATTCGACAATGGCGCAAAGAAAGTAGCCCGCTATCAGCAATTTTTCGCCGTAAAAAAAACCATGCAACGAATTAAAAACATTGAACATGGCAGGAGAAAAGGTGGAGTTATCTGGCATACCCAGGGCAGTGGAAAATCATTAACAATGGTTATGCTGGCACAAGCCATTGCCATGGAACCCAGTATCCGCAATCCAAAAATTGTGTTGGTGACTGACCGAACCGATTTGGACAGACAAATATCAGAAACTTTTAGAAAGTGTGGCAGGTTTGTAGATAATGCAACCACAGGGCAACGCTTGGTGGAATTACTGGAAAGCAAAAGCGATGCAGTTGTAACCACCATCATCAACAAGTTTGTTGCAGCCATTAAGAAAATCAACAAGCCACTGGAAAGCCACGACATCTTTGTATTGGTTGATGAAGGTCACCGGACGCAACATGGCATTTTCAACATTGACATGCAAAAGACTTTGCCCAATGCGTGTTTTATTGCAATGACTGGAACACCACTTTTTAAAAAAGATAAAAGCACAGCAGCAAAATTTGGTGGAGTGATAGATGCCTACACTGTTGACCAGGCTGTAAACGACAAAGCAGTTGTACCCTTGTTGTATGAAGGAAGATTGGCTTTGCAGGAAGTTAATGCCAGTCCGATAGATATTTTTTTCGGAATGGTTTCAGAGCCCTTGACTGAATATCAAAAAGCAGACATCAAAAAGAAGTTTGCCAGATACGACCATTTGAATTCAGCCGGTCAGAAAATGCAGATGATAGCCTGGGACATCAGCTATCATTTTCGAGACAACTGGCAAGGCAGAACTCCATTTAAAGGGCAGTTGGTTTGTGACAAGAAGGTGAATGCTATCAAGTACAAAGAATACCTGGATGAAATTGGCATTGTTAGCAGTGAGGTTTTGATTTCACCCATCGACGAACGTGAAGGAGAAGACAGTGCATACGAGAAGTCAACAGAAAAAGAAAATCAGTTCTGGAAACGAATGATAGACGAACATGGCAATTCAAAAAGCTATGAAAAGAACATCATCAGCCGTTTCAAAAATCAGAAAGACCCGGAAATCATCATTGTGGTTGACAAACTGCTTACAGGATTTGACGAGCCTAAAAACACTGTTTTATATCTCACCAGAAATCTGCAGGGACATAAATTATTACAAGCCATTGCAAGGGTAAACCGCATTTATCCAGACAAGGAATTCGGCTACATTATAGATTATTACGGAGTAATCGAAAACCTGGATGATGCCTTGCAATTGTATTCATCTTTTGAAGATTTTGACGATGAAGATTTGGCGGGAACACTCACCAACATTTCAGATGAAATTAAAAAACTTCCACAAAAACATTCTGACTTGTGGGATATTTTCAAAACAATTACTAATAGGCGGGATGCAGAAGCTTATCAACAATTATTGAAGGATGAAGCGATTAGGGTGTTGTTTTATGATAAACTGGCTGCCTTTGCCAGGAGCTTGAAACTGGCATTGTCATCTATTCAATTTCACAATGAAGTTGATGAAAAAACCATCAACCGCTACAAAGAGGATTTTACGATGTTCCTGAAATTGCGTTTGGCGGTAGTGGAAAGATACAGTGATGAAATTGATTACAAACAATATGAAGGGCAAATTCAGAAGCTAATAGATACCCACATCACCACAGAGAAAATTGAAACCATTACCGAATTGGTAAACATTTTCGACAAAGACAAATTTCAGCAGGAAGTAGAAAACACGACCGGAAAAGCAGCCAAGGCTGACAAGATTGCAAGCAGAACGGCAAAGCACATCACAGAAAAAATGGATGAAGATCCTGCTTTTTACAAAAAGTTTTCACTGATGTTGAGGGAAACGATTGCTGACTATGAAGCCAGGCGAATCAGCGAAGCACAATATCTCAACAAAGTCCAGGACATCATGAATAATGTTTTGGCCCATACCGACAATGATATACCCGAGCAATTGAGAGAAAGAGATGTTGCAAAAGCTTTTTACGGCTTGACCGTAGAGGCATTAACCGACAAGTTTCAGGACAATGAAATCCGCAAAATAGTAGCAACACAGACCGCTTTGCATATTGATGAACTTATTCAGGAATCTGTTTTAGATAATGGCAAAGCCATTATCGACTGGCAATTTAAAACCAATATTACAGGAAAAATACTCATCGAAATTGGAGACTATTTGATTGACGAAGTTAGAGACAAATACAGTGTGGATTTTTCCTTCAGGGAAATGGACAAGATTGCAGATGATTGTATTGAAGTAGCCAAAATCCGGTACCGTTGATTAAAATGATGAATATGATTTTATGATTAACGAAGAATACAAATACTCAGAATTGACGTCTAAAATTATTGGATGTGCAATGACTGTGCACTCGATATTAGGAAATGGTTTTCCTGAAATTATCTATCAAAAAGCATTAGCCATTGAATTTAAACTAAGGGGAATTTTATATGAACAAGAAAAAGTGATGCAAATATTTTACAAATGTGAGTACGTTGGAAAACGTAGGGTAGATTTTTTAGTTGAAAAAATTATTCCCGTCGAGCTGAAGGCAACTATCTCACTTGATAATTCAAACCTTGCACAAGCGCTCAATTACCTGGAAGCATATAATTTGGAAATAGGCTTGCTCATCAACTTTGGTGGGAAGAGCTTAGAATTTAAAAGATTAATTAACAATAAATTCAATCAACAAAATCAAAAACCATAAGAAGAATGCCATTTTGAAAACCCGCAAAGTCATATCATCATTGCAATCATTTCAATCAGAGGTTCAATTTGGAAGCATAACAATTGATTTTCGTTTGGAATATTCAGCCAGAAAATCCCTATGTATTACTGTAACTCCCGAAATGGAAGTTTTGGTAAAAGCGCCGATTGATACTCCTATGGAAAAGGTGAAAGAGAAAATCCGGAAGAAAGCACCCTGGATAATCAAACAGCAAAGCTTTTTCCTTTCTTTCCAACCAAAGACACCAACAAGAAAATATGTAAGTGGAGAAACTCATTTGTATCTGGGCAGACAATACCGGTTGCAAATTCAAATCGGTAAAGAGGAATCAGTAAAACTAAAAGGCAAATTCATTGAGGTTGTAACGATTGATAAAGCAAGGGTAAAGGACTTACTAAATGATTGGTACTTGCAACATGCCAGGACAAAGTTTCATGCAATTGCAGAACCCTTGATTGACAAATTCAAAAAGTACAAAGTAGAGCCGGGTTCAATGGTGTTACGAGAAATGCCTACACGTTGGGGAAGCTGCACTCCAAAAGGAAAAATAATATTAAATCCGGAATTAATTAAGGCTCCCAATGGATGCATTGAATATGTAATCATTCATGAACTTTGTCATTTGATTCATCACGACCACACTCAAAAATTTATTGATTTACAAACCAGGGAAATGAAAGACTGGGAAAAGTGGAAAATGAAATTGGAAAAATTATTAGCATGAGAAGCCTGAACCAAAAAGCATACATCCCGCACGCAAACTTGTATTTCAAAGTGGACACTAAGGCAGGGTATCCATTTTCTGTAAAAAACAACTTGTTATGCACTGTTTTGAATTATTGGGGGCGGTACATTTCAGTGGACGAATCACTACCTTTGAGCTAAAAGTTATCCCAGCGTTAGCGGGATTTAGGTTAACATATCTTTTGCAAATAAAAAGACTGGATCACAAATCTAAAAGATTGCCATATTAATGGCTTTGAGGATATTGAATACTATTACAGGAGTTTTAATAAATGAAGATGACATCAACCAATCAATTCGTTTTCCCGTTTGGGCAAATACTTCATTCGGTTGTTCAAACCGATGTATCACCCAAAAAGGCGTTTGTTCTGGGAGTTTATGCAAGCGCTGTTCATGCCCGCTGGATTGATAAAGACGGTAATCAGTTGGTTGCAGCACTTGCTGTCGCAAGCGAACCCGAAATCTTCTGGACTGGCAATGATGCACAGTTGCAAATTGATAAAATCGCTATTCCGGAAGAAGCCGGTAAACTCGTACTTCCAAATGTAAATCTAAACGGTCCTTCCGGCAGGGCTTTGGATGAACTATACCTGAAACCTTTGGGCTTAACCCGAAAGGACGCCTGGTTGTGTGACATCATTCCTGAGACAAGGTTAAACCCGCATCAAAAGAATGCAATCAACAGGACATACAAGCTCCTAAAGAAAGAATACAACCTTCCAAAGGTTACCGTCCCCGAATTCTGGCTAGGCGAATTGGACTCAGAACACCGCTGGCAGGAGATCCTCAAAGAGTTATTTGATTCTCACGCCGACACGCTAATATTGTTAGGCGATTTACCCATCAAATGGTTTTTGAATTATTTTTCCGATAAGAAATTTGAAAACCTGGCTTCCTTTGGTGAAACTCCTGAAACTTATGGTTCGGCGCACGAAATGAAACTTGATGGAAAAACTTTTAGCATAATTCCATTATGCCATCCACGCCAGGCCCAAAGATTAGGCGCTTCAAGTAAGAACTGGTTTGATTTACACAGCAACTGGGTGAAACAGAAAAATAATTTACTGAATTATTAATTTGGACTTCATAAAACCCTGATAATCAATGGTAATAAATGAGTAAAAAACGGAAAAAAGTATTGCATGAACCATTGTAATTGTTTAATTTTGTGGTGATTAACAAGCAAATTACTAAACAAAAAATCAATGGTCATGCAACAAAACAAAAGTATTACTA
>Ga0316610_1000286_pt1 | contig 12889 bp, 10 predicted proteins | sample MIS2017111B_MG_FD_207677 | JGI IMG/M metagenome (GOLD analysis project Ga0316610, IMG submission 207677) | Microbial mat bacterial communities from Middle Island sinkhole, Lake Huron, Michigan, United States - MIS.2017.111B | ecosystem: Environmental > Aquatic > Freshwater > Lake > Sediment... | reverse complement strand
AATTTTTGTATGGTTTTGTGTGTATTTTGGGTTCTGAACTCATAGTACTTCAGTTTAATATGCTTTAAACCTTTTAATTATGAGCTAAACTAGCCTTTTTGTCACCTTGTTTCTTTCTTTAAGTCATAAATTTGATGTTGACGATTGTTTTGAAGTTCCCTTCGAGCTTTCTATAACTGAAAATAATAATTCACATTCGCTTTTACCTGTTATTCTTGGGTACCATAAAATTCCTTTAGCTTAAAATACCTAAAAACCACATCAATTCTTGACAATTTTTGTATCCAGAACAACAGTATCATTATCAACGTAATAGATCATGTTCTCTTCAAAGTCGGCAGTTACAGAGTTTTTAGCAGAGTGTAATTTGGCTCTTGCTCAGGGTGATTCTGGGCTTGGGTTTGAAGATGTTTTGGTGCCAATTCGAAATTTATTAAACAGAGAACAAGATTTAATTAGCTTTAGTTTGGCTCGATATAGTGGGGCAAATTCACAGCTTTCATTTTTTGCAGAATGGTTTTATCAGCTTTATAAATTAAGCCTCGATTCGCGATCGTTACTTGAGGAAAATCAGCTCTATTTTCGTAAAATTGTACCCTTAAAAATAAAAGGCGTGCCAAATTTATACGACATGGTTGATAAAGACATTATTGAAAAATTTTTGTCTCGGCAGATTACCTTCATGCAAAGTAAAATGTATGAATTAACCTGGGATTATGTTCGAAAATATCCGTATCTATCGAAATATCTCAGCCCTTCGCACCTCAATAAATTAACAAGTGGCGATGTTACCACTCATAAATACCTGTATCGTGAATCGGTACCGTTAAGTGAATACATTAAGCATCAATCGTATCGCAGTAGTGCAGTGCTTATAACGTTTCCGTGCATGCTTGGTTTTGCCTTTAGTTTTAATCAAGAAGGCAGTTTTATTAACAGTAAGGGTATAAAATGGATATTGCTTGAAGAAATTTTAGATACTGTTGCCATGCTACATCAAACAGCTGGAACGCACGATTTACGATTATTCCTGTATTATTCAGCCTTAAGTGATAAAGAACAGTTTAATTATTTGCAACTTTCAGACGATAAAAAAATATTACTTGCACTTTCCTCTCAGGAAGCAAAAGATTCTTACAAAGATATTCGCAACCGAGCCTGGGAACAAGCAAAACAGTCACTTCAAAACCTTACCTTCCCCGATAAATACAAACAAATGCTAGCCGATTTATTAACCTGGGCATATTCTTACAGTGCACCTCGTTCGTAGTTTTTATCTCCATGATTGATTAAGACTGTGAAAATAAAACTTTTGTATGAATAAAATGTTGATTGAGCTTATGAAAAATGACTACAAAAATCCATAGTCCTAATTCAATTCATAAAGTAGTTTTATAGAATTTCTTAATCCTAATTGACAACATTAAATAGTTCTATAATAATTTCAGTGTCAGTATTTCATATTAAATCAAATGTCTAACATTATAAAATCACCACTTGGCTACAATTATTTTTTGCCTGATTTACTGAATAAAGAGTACACTTTTTCTCCTGAAATCTATAATTTATGTATTAAAGCCAGCGATAAACTAGCTGAACTACGAGCTTTTTCTTATTTCGTGCCTGATGTAGATTTTTTTATTCAGATGCATGTTTCTAAAGAAGCCGTGGATAGTAGTAAAATTGAAGGAACTAAAACTGAAATTGATGAATTATTTTTAGAAAATGAATTGTTTCCAGACGAAAAAAGAAATGATTTGGAAGAAGTGAAAAATTATATCAAAGCCTTAAATTATGGTATCCAAAAGCTCGAAGAATTACCATTATCCACAAGATTAACCAAAGAAATACACGCAGTTTTGATGTCGGGTGTAAGGGGTGAAAAGAAAACCCCAGGAGAATTTAGACATAGTCAAAATTGGATTGGCGGAGCCACTATTATGGATGCTCATTTTGTGCCACCATCTCACGAGCATGTTTCTGAACTCATGTCGGATTTGGAAAAATTTCTTCACTATAATTCTTGCCCTGATCTCATCAAAATTGCCCTTGTTCATTTTCAATTTGAAACTATCCATCCTTTTTTAGATGGTAATGGCAGAATTGGCAGGTTGCTCATTATTTTATTTCTGATTCAAACAAACCTTTTATACAAACCAGTTCTGTATATTTCTCAGTTTTTTGAAAAAAATAGAATGCTTTATTATGAAAACTTAGATTTAGCTAGAACCGAAACAGGATTGGAAAAATGGTTGAAATTCTTTTTGGTTGGAATACGTATTACTGCTGAAAAAAATCTACAAACCTTAAAGCAAATTATGATATTGAAACAAACAGTTGATAGTAAAATTATTAAGCTTGGTAGAAAAGCTAAAAATGCTAAAATTCTCGTAGATCATCTCTATTCCAAGCCACAAATTACTATAAATCAAGTAGAAAACATTCTTAACATTTCTAAAAACTCCAGTGCTCTGCTAATTAAAACGTTGGTTGAGGTAGGCATTTTGAAAGAAATTACCAACAACAAACGAAATCAGATTTTTTCTTTTTATGAATATTTACAATTATTTAGCAACTAACTATGTATCAAATTGATAGTAAGTTAAATTTTGCACTGAATTAAAATATACTTTATAACTTTTATAATATCAACCAATATGGATTTAGCACACATTCGCAATTTTAGTATTATTGCCCACATCGACCACGGAAAATCAACCCTTTCTGACAGAATGATTGAAATTACCAAAACGGTTGCCAGCCGTGAAATGAAAGAGCAAACCCTTGATCAGATGGATTTGGAACGTGAGCGTGGAATTACCATTAAGCTTCAGCCAGTTCGTATGGATTACACCTATCATTTTGATGGGTCAAGCGTGTATCATCAATTATTGGAAGAGGGCGATTTGAATCGCTATACATCTTGGAATGGTCAACAATTTGTGCTTAATCTTATCGACACTCCTGGTCATGTAGATTTTGCGTATGAGGTTTCTCGCTCGCTTGCCGCGTGTGAAGGTGCCGTGCTTGTTGTTGATGCTTCACAGGGAATTCAGGCTCAAACCTTGGCAAATTTATACACTGCTATGGAGCTTGATTTAACTATTATTCCAGTGCTCAATAAAATTGATTTACCAAATGCTGACGTTCCTGCCAGAACTGAGGAAATTAAGCGTATTTTGGGCTATTCAGCGGAAGATATTTTGTGCGTAAGTGGAAAAACAGGGCAGGGGGTAGACGCTCTTTTACAAGCAATTGTAGAGCGAATTCCAGCACCGAAGGAGTTGAGTTTGAATGATAAATAATCAATCAATGTTTAAGGATAAGTATAAATAAAATCAACTTAATATGTCTGTTCAAGCTCGCATTGCTGCAAAAAAGCATCTTGGTCAAAATTTTTTAACGAATAAACAAATGCAGGCAAAAATTGCCGCAACCATGGCTACGCTTGTTCATCAATATCCAAACCTGCCTGTGGTTGAAGTTGGTCCTGGAAGAGGTGATTTAACTCGCTATTTTGTTGAGTTCGATCATCCGTTTCACGCAATAGAAATTGATCCCGATTTAGAACCTACGCTTATCGAGCAATTTTCTGCGAAATCAAATTTTCATTTACATATTGCCGATTTTGTTGATGTTCTTCCTGAATTATCTGAAAAAATGTTATCGAACCAACCTTCAAATTTCATCCTTCTTTCCAATTTACCATTCAATGTTGGGTCACGAATTCTTGTCGATTTAGCATTGTACGCTCCGCAAGCCCCATTTGGTATTATTCTGCAAAAAGAAGTGTGCGATAAGCTCAGCTCCACTTCAAATTTTACCCTTTTTGGATCGTTTTTATCACTATTTTGGAATTTTCAGCAAAAGTTTTCAATTGCACCCAACAATTTTTACCCACAGCCAAATGTGCAGTCAGCATTGGTTTTAGCTCAGCCTCACGCCACCTTGCCTCATTTTCTACAGTCCGTTGAGCAGCGTCAAAAAGTGCTTGAATTATTTAAGATATTGTTTTCGCAGCCCAGTAAAACCTTGTGGAACAACCTCAAACTCAGCCCACTTTCAAAAGAACAAATGGAAGAACTCTATCAAGCTCAAAACTGGCCTCAAACGCTGCGACTTGGGTGGGACAACTATCAGCACATTCTGGTGGCGATTTTGGAGAAACTTTCTTGACAAACTGCAACCATAAAATTATACGAAGTAAAGAGAACCCTCAAGTTTCCCTCACACTCACTATGTCCGTTCGTCACGATATTGAAGATTTCTTGCTCTACTGTGAATTAACCAAGCAATATTCACCTCATACTGTTCGTAATTATCGAAACACGCTTGATCGATTTGGAACTTTTTTGGAAGAAAGTACAAAAATTACCCGTACACAAGATATTGATTTAACAATCATCAATAAATATCGACTGTTTTTGAATAATCGAGAAAGTTCTCGGGGAGATCAACTCAGCTTAAAAGCTCAGGGCTATCAAATAATTGTGCTACGTAGTTTCCTAAAATTTTTAGGAAAAAGTGGACTACTTGTACTTCAGCCCGATAAATTAGAACTACCCAAAACTCGCTCTCGCCGTATTGAATTTCTTTCCGAATCAGAAATTGGCAAACTCCTGAAAGCCATTGGTGATGATACTCATGTGCCTGAGGTGCAAAAACGCCGCAATATGGCCATTATTCAAACTATTTTTGGCTCAGGTCTACGCTTATCCGAGTTGCTTTCACTGCGAAAACAAGACTTGCCAGAAACAGGAGAAAGCCAAATTATTATTCAAGGAAAAGGCGGAAAAGTTCGTGCAACGTTTCTTTCTGTTGATGCACACGATGCTATTTGGCAATATCTTCAAAGCCGTGGAAGTGATGAAAACCCATATCTCTTTATTTCACACAGTCGTAACCGTGGTAAAACCAAAAAATCGTTCAAAGCACTTACTTCACGCATGGTACAAATGATTATTGACCAATACGCTAAACGAGCTGGTATTTTCAAGCATATCACGCCTCACACATTGCGTCATAGTTTTGCTACAAAAGTGCTATCAGAAGGTGGTGATTTACGCTCGGTGCAAACCTTGCTTGGTCATTCAAATTTATCAACAACTCAAATTTACACCCACATCACCGATTGGCAAATTCGTGAATTGCACAGTAAGGTATTTGGTACAAAACGAGTAAAAAAAGACATGCAAGAAGAAAGTCCTGAAGCGTCTATTTAGCGTTCAAATTAAAAATCCTAAAACTGGTTCCAAGGCTTAAAAGTTGACAATTTTCTTCAACATAATTGAATTTTAATTAGGAGAAAACCTAAAAGAACCATGTCTCAATTTATTCACCGAATTCCTATCCATTCCCGATGGAAGCTTGCTATTAAAACATTACCTTTTGTAGCTGTTATTATAGTTTTAAAATTTATAATTCATTATTTGGGATACGAGTTTTTGACTCTAAATTCCCTATTTACAGCCATTATTTCAGCTAATATATTTTTGATTGGATTTTTAATTTCAGGTGTTTTAGCTGACTATAAAGAAAGTGAAAAACTGCCAGGAGATTTATCTGCAAGTATCGAAACTATGGCTGACGAAGCTTTGATTATCTATGAGAATAAAAAATCTGTAGAAGCAAAAATTTTTCTACAAAAATTACTAGAATTTAATATTTTAGTTATAGATTGGTTTTATAAAAAAGAAAGAACTGAAGCTATACGGCTCAATCTTTTATCATTTAACCAAGACTTTCTGGCTTTTGAACATTTAACTCAGGCAAATTTTATAGTTAGGCTAAAACAAGAGCAAAACCTTATACGAAAAATGCTAAAACGGATTCGCACTATTCGAGAAACCACTTTTTTAGGTACAGGTTACGCAATTGTAGAGATTATTACAAGTATTTTATCGTTTGGGTTGGTTTTTGTAAAAATTGAGCCATTTTATGAAGGCACCTTTTTCGTTGTATTCATATCATTCATCCTCATTTATATGATATTTTTTGTTAAAGATTTAGACAATCCATTTGGTTATTCAATTCAAGACAACATGGTAGAAGAAATTTCGCTGAAACCTATTTTAGACAGTAAAATGCGATTAGAGCAATATTTGAAAGACTTAGATTAAGGCAAAACTGATATAAAAATACAAATAACCCCCCTGAATAGGGGGAGTTTTAGTATTATTTTTTTGTGTATAAACCTTATCTTACTGAAGAAGAACTACTTGCTGAAGAGGTTGAAGATACTGATGAACTTGAAGAAGTTGTAGCTCCACAAGTTACTTCTGAATATCCTTTTCCATCAACGGCATCTACAGCCTTACCTTTTGTTTTTAACGTTGTAATGGTAGGGTCAGTAATTTTTCGTAATGAAGCACTTTGAGAAATTTGACTTAATCGACTTGAGTTCATTTTATCTTTAGCAGTACTGTTCATATCGTAACAAGAAGCAAGCTCGTCACCATCAGAAAATGTATCTGTATCTGTATCTTTTTTAATAGGATCGCTGAAGTACACGAATAATTCATCACCATCAGAAATACCGTCGCTATCAGTATCTGGGTTTAATGGGTCGGTACCAAAATTATATTCTTCAATATTTGTTGCACCATCTTTATCAAAATCGGCATTTTCACCACAAAAACTTACTGTTAAACATTTTCCATTTGCATCAACATTATTTGGATTTGCTGAACGCATTTTTTGAAGAAGCCAACTATCTGGCAATACCGTTTCGCTATTTATCCGAGCTTTCGATGCTGGAGTATTTGCACCACCAGTTTTTGAAGTATCAATTGTTACAACTGAAGAGCTTGACGAACTTGAAACTGAGCTGCTTGTTATTGATGATGAAGAGGAAGCATTTGTACCTTGGAAAAAGTTAAGGTAAACTAAAACACCTGCAGCTGCTAATAATGCAACAATAACAACTGAAGAAATAATAAAGAAAACTTTGTTTCCACCTTTCTTCTCTTCAAAAGTATTTGCAGCGGGAAGTTGCTGAGTACTTGCTAAATTTGGATCGTACTGTTGTGAAGACTGACTATATTGATCGGTTGCTGGTGAATAAGCTGCACCTGAATTTGGATCGTAGCTAGCTTGTTGAGGTTGAAGCGTGTCATACCCGGTAGAATTTGGGTAAGCTTGAGGTTGCTGTGCTCCATAATCAGTTGGCTGATAAGCTGACGCATATGCTTGAGTTTGATCTGCAGCTGGTGGGTATACCGGCTGTTGATTATTATACAAATTAGGATCGTAAGGGGCTTGTTGTTGAGCACCATAGTCAGTTTGAGGCTGAGTAGGATAAGTATTTTGTTGCTGATAAGGATCCGTTGGATATCCTTGAGGCTGTTGATTTTGAGGGTTTGATGTTGAGTTATCTGGCATAAGAATATATGTTTTAACAAAAGTATAATGAATGTTTTTGCCCTTGTCAAAAATAAAGTTTTTCTTTACACTTATAATAATTATGGCAAACCCTCCAGCCGTCGACGAAAAACAAAAAAATTCCACACTTAACTTTGTTCAAGTGGCTGAAATTCGTGACGGAACACTTATTTTACGAGAAGGGCAAATGCGAGCTATTTTAGCCGTTTCTTCAGCGAATTTTGCATTAAAAAGCTCAAATGAGCAAGAAATTATTATTGGTACATTTCAAGGAATTCTGAACTCTCTTGAATTTCCTATTCAAATTTTAGTACAAAGTAGGCGTCTTGACCTCGATCCTTATATCGAAAAACTTCGTCAACTTGAAGATAAACAAACAAACGACTTGCTTCGGGTTAAAATGCAAGAATACATCGAGTACATTCGCCAAATGTTGCAAGAGGTAAACATTATGAATAAGGAATTCTACGTTATAGTAGGGTACGAACCTGTGAATTTAAAAGAAGATTTATTCGGTCGATTCTTTCGTGCTTTGAACCCATCTCGTTACATTCGTCAAAAACAAGAAGATTTTGTGTTGAATCGTAAAACCCTTATGAGTAGGGCTGATCAAATTGCTTCCAAATTCAGCGGTCTTGATTTAAAAGTTGATTTGTTAAACACCGAGCAGCTTATTGCTCTTCTCTACAACTCATACAACCCAGACACCCTTGAGTCTATTAAATTACGAGACGTATCAAGTATTGATATTCAGGTGTAAGAATGATAAATGGGAGTAGGGGAGTGGCTTGCCTTCCCAATTAATAAACAATTTTTATCGTGTGCTGTCATCCTAAATGTATTTCAGGATTATATGTAGATGATGCGTAAAAATGGAGCTGCAAGGGCTCCTCTACAATATAATCTGTTTTTAATGGCGATCCGTGATCGTATCTACTACACCGCTCCAATTGCTACTTGAATAAGTCTCACTTTTTCTTTCATTTTTTCATCAACAGAAACTTTTCCTTCAATTTTACTTACTCCATGCATTACTGTACTGTGATCACGCCCACCTAAAATTTTTCCAATTGATGGATAACTGTAATCGAGCATCGATTTTATAAGCCACATTGAAAGCTGTCGAGCTTCAGCAATATCTTTTGAGCGTTTAGAACCTAAAAGATCGGCTATTTGAATACCGTAAACTCTTGCGGTTGCCTGTAAAATTGTGTTTGGCGAAGAAGATTGACCAGAAACAGGAATGGTAACTATTTCAGAACGTTTTGTAAGAATTTGCTCAAGTTCTAATAGCGTAAATTCGCGGTCGGGTAATAATCGAGTACGAGCTTGGATTTGATTCAAAACACCTTCAATGTCACGTACATTTGTATCAATAACGGTTGCAATTCGGTGAACAAGAATATCGGAAAGATTAAGATCGCTTGCAGCAATTTTCGCTTTTACAATAGCCATTCTATCTTCTAAATCGGGTTTTGGCACATCAATAACCATTCCACCTTCAAACCGAGAGGTAAGACGTTCATCAATTCCGTATAAATCTTTCGGATGCTTATCTGAGGTAATAATAATTTGCTTATTTGCCTGATGAAGCTCGTTAAAAATGTGGAAAAATACTGTTTGTGTTCCTTCATTTCCAGCCATCGATTGAATGTCATCGATAAGAAGTAAATCAATTTGCCCGTAATATTCACGGAATTTGGCGTATTCATTTTTTTGTACTGCTGCAATATATTGTTGTTTGAAGGTTTCAGCAGGAATGTATTTTATGTTAAAATTTGGTCTGTTTTCTAACATTTTGTGACCAAGAGCCTGAATTAAGTGAGTTTTTCCAAGCCCAACACTACTGTAAATGAAAAGTGGGTTGTAAAGTGAACCTGGTGATTGAATAACACCTTTGGCTACATTTGCAACTAATTCGTTGTATTTTCCAATAACGTAATTATCGAATGTGTAGCGAGGATTCAAATTGTTTAAACTCTTTTTAGGAAGATAGTGAGGAGTTTTATCTTCACTTGAAGTTACATTTGCCAATGGTGCGTCTGATGGGTGTGAAATAGGCTGATCAGATGGGTTTGAGTCCAGATTCAGTTGATCTTGTTCTTGTTTTATTTCTTCAATTTCCTCATTTTTTTGAATTTCAAAGTCGATATGAACAACCTGAGGATAATATTTAGAAACCGCTTCACGCAAAGGCTGTTTGAATTTTGATTCAATGTAATTCCTATTAAATGTTGAAGGAATGCTTAAAATAAGTTTGCGTCCTTGACTATCTACATCCACAAAATGCAACCGAGAAAACCACGTCTTATAATGAGCCGGCGTTATACGCTGCTTCAAATTCTCCATTACCAATGGCCAGTAATCTCGAGTTGCGGGCATGAATAAAAGTGTGAGTAAAATTGTGAATTAAAAAGAGATAAAAAACAATAAAATAAGTGCTACATAGAAATGATGAAAAGTCTAAAAAATGCCTTAAAATAAAGAAGAACAGGTTGTATCTTAAGATATGAACCAATGTTATTGATTTGTCAATGATAGGTTTGTGACAAACTACATGTAGTGGTGTGGTGCGAAAAAAAATGAGTACTCAAAAACAATAAATTCAGTGATGAATTTTGAAAATTGAATACATAAAATTCTTCAGCTTATTATAAACCGTAGCGGGGATCTCGGGCTGTCATGTTAAAAATACACAGCAGAGGAGGGTTTACCCCTCCATTATAATGCGTAACTTGTTTTTGGATCCTGAAATAAATTCAGGATGACAGTAGGAAATACAAGGATGACAACGGTCTATCTCGGAATGATAGTAGATTAAATCAAAGACGTATCATCTGTTTTATTATTCCAAGAATTCTTTTCCAAATCTCTCTACTAAAACCTGTGGAATTTTTACTTTTCCATCAGCTTGCTGAAATTGTTCCATAATGGCAAACATGGCACGGTTGGTAACACCTGTACAGTTCAGCGAATGAGCAAGCTCGGTATCACCCAATTCTGTTTGATATTTAATATTCAAATTTCTGGTTTGGTAATTCGTACAGTTTGAGCTAGAAGAAAGTTCACGGTATTTTCCTTGAGCAGGGAACCACGCTTCAATATCAATTTGGCGGTTATTTTTAATACCAATATCACCACTGCTTACTTCTAAATGGTGTACGTGCAAACCAAGGCTTACCATATTTTCTGTGAAAACATTCGTAATAACATCAAACATTGCGGCACTTTCTTCAGGCTTACAAATAACTACTGTTTCAACCTTTTCAAACTGATGAACTCGAATTCCACCTTGTGTGTCTTTTCCATATGTTCCTGATTCTTTTCGGAAACAGGTTGTCCAGCCAGTCAATAACCGAGGTTTTGTTAAATCAAGCACGCTGTTGCTATCTAAAAACATCAGTGCTGCTTCACTTGTTCCTGTAAGGTAAAACTCTTTATCACCTTCATATACTTTGTATACATCATCTTTTGCAGTGGGGAAAAAACCAGTACCATAGAGCAGCTTTTCATTCACCATAATTGGCGGAATAACATATTCAAACCCACGACCCATTAAATTCTCTAACACATAATTAAACAAAATTCTCTGAAATCGAGCCAACTCGCCTTTAATGTAGTACCCACGAGAAGCGAACGCCTCTACACCTTTTTCACCCAAATAATCTCGTTTAAACACTGGGAGCTCGAAATAATTTTTTGCTTCAAAATCAAACACAGGTTTTTGCCCAAACAATTTTGTTTCCACATTTGCTTCGTCATCTTTTCCTACTGGAATTCCATCCCAAGTTACGTTTGGAATACGGTAAATAATAGCGTCAAAGTCGGTTTGATGAGCTCGTACACGCTCCTCAAGTTCTTTAATAGTTTCAGCAACGGCTTTCATTTTGCCAATCGCTTCTTGTTTTGCTTCACCCGCAAGTGTTAAAACCTCTTTGTTGAAATCATTTTTTTGTTTGCGAACCTCATCAAGCTCTTGTTGAATGGTTTTTATGGTTTCGTACAACTCAGCCGCTTTGGTTGCAAGGGTGGTGTCCATGTTTCGTTTTGCAAGCTCGTTTTCGTACTGAGCGATGTTTTGAGCAAGGTGTTTAATATCAATCATATTTCAAGGTATTTTAACAAAAAATAATAATATGTATAGAACAGATGAACCCGTATAAATTGTCAACTTTTCCTATTGACGACCTTCTTCATATTCTGTATACTGTAGTTTGTATAATATCGCTTTTTAAACACTTTTTAACACAAAAATTATGGCTGTTACTCTCGATCCAAAATCAATTAAACGAAATTCAAGCATCGATCTTATTACAGCAAGTGCAAATAAAATTAATCGTGTTAATCGCGTAAAGCAAGATTTAGACAAGTTTTTTGAGGAAAATTCAACCCAATATGCAGCTCAATCAAGTCAATTACCATATATCGATTTATATGGTTATCCAATCGACTCTGAGCTTTTAAAAATTATTCCAAAACAACTTGTTGATGAGCATCGAATTGGGGCTTTTGCTCGAGATGGAAATGTACTGTTTTTAGCCACAACTCACCCTGATTCACCTGACATTATTGGACCAGTTCTTGCCTTTGTTCAGCAACAGTCGTATCAATACAAATTGTATGTATGTAGTGAGCAAAGTTTGGAAAAAATGATTAAAAGTTACGATTTTTTGGTTGAAACAATTCCAGTTACCGATGATATCAATATTTCCGAAGAGCGGCTTGGAAACATTTCACAAAATACTATTAGTTTGAGTGATTTAGCAAATCGAGTGAACGATTTATCGATGACTGAGTTGGTTGAATACATTTTGGTTGCAGCGTATAAAAATGGAGCATCCGATATTCACTTTGAACCTGAGAAAACAAGCTATGTGCTGCGGTTTCGTTTAGATGGTGTGCTACACACTTACGCAGAATTTCCACAGGAAAAGCAAAAACAAATTGAAAGTCGATTGAAGCTTATTAGTAAATTAAAATTGAACGTTGACGATAAGCCACAAGATGGGCGGTTTACCTTTAAAGTTGATGGAAAAGATGTGGATGTGCGTGTTTCTATGTTGCCATCGAACTATGGCTATTCTGTGGTGTTGCGGTTGCTTGGTAGTTTTAGTGTTGGGCTGGGGCTTGATGCACTTGGCTTTAACCCAATAGCGAAGTCGATTGTGGAGGCAGCTATTGCCAAACCACAAGGATTAATGCTTACAACGGGGCCAACAGGAAGTGGAAAAACCACCACGCTGTACTCTTTTTTAAATATCCTTAATGATGGCGGAACGAAAATTATTACACTGGAAGATCCCATTGAATACAAATTGCCTGGGGTAAGCCAAACTCAAATTGATGTTGAAAGTGGGTACACATTTGCAGCGGGGCTCCGTTCAGTTCTTCGTCAAGATCCCGATATGGTAATGGTAGGAGAAATTCGTGACGCTGAAACTGCTGAAATTGCAACTCAGGCTTCACTTACAGGGCATAAAGTGCTATCAACTATTCATACCAACGATGC
>Ga0316610_1000285_pt1 | contig 12954 bp, 10 predicted proteins | sample MIS2017111B_MG_FD_207677 | JGI IMG/M metagenome (GOLD analysis project Ga0316610, IMG submission 207677) | Microbial mat bacterial communities from Middle Island sinkhole, Lake Huron, Michigan, United States - MIS.2017.111B | ecosystem: Environmental > Aquatic > Freshwater > Lake > Sediment... | reverse complement strand
CATATCTGCTGTGCATTTCTGGTTTGGCACTGTCTAACAGAGAAAGCTAGGCAATTAAAGACAACTATCTATCAGGTTAAGAAACATCTGCTAGATGATTATCTGATAGAGGAATTGAGGAATCCTAGAGTTGTGTTTGGGTGATTTGAGGAAGTCCTATAGATATAAAAATAAGTGAAGAGTTAAAAAATATAAGTATTGATTTTATTATAAAGATAAATGAATATCTTGAGTATGAGAATTTTAAACTGAAAATAATTCAACCGAAAAATCATCAAAATCTGTCAGAAATACACTGTGAAATTATTTTAGAATTTTTTGAAAAACCCTTAAAATTATACGCTAAAGATGGATTAATAGAAAAAGTAAATAATATTCTTAGTACAGGAGAAAAAAGATGTTTAGGTTTTGCATTTTTCATGGCATCCCTTGAAAATAGAACTGACATAAGTGAAAAGGTTTTAATTTTTGATGACCCAATAACCAGTTTAGATTATGATAGACAGTCAAAGGTAGCTAGAAAAATAGCACATATTTCAACTCAAGTTAATCAAGTATTTGCATTAACTCATGATAGACATTTTTTCAGACACTTATTCGTTCAGTCAAAAAAAATGAATTTAGCCCCTTATTACTATTATATAAAAAAAATGGGCAACTCTAGTGAAATAACGGTTTCTGATGAAGTAGGTATAAAATATCTTGTAGACAAGAAACATCACTATGAATTTTGGGAGCTTCAACAATACAGTCTTGGTTTATATAATTTGAATGAACCGTCAAATTCACTAAGGCAACTATTTGAAGATTTATTGGAGTACAAATTCCCTGAAACTTATAAAGAGATCAAAGATAAAAATATTAAAACACATTTTACATCACAATCATTAAAAATTTATGTTGAAAATCGATGCATAGATGAAAATCTATTAAATAATCTGAAAGGTGCAAATGGAGAATTAGATATTTTAAGTTTTACAAATGACGAGTCTCATGCATCTGCCAACAATTACAGTGAAAAAGAAAAGAAAGATTATGTAAAAAAAGGCTTAGAGCTTTTTAGAAAAGTTTAATTCCAGAATTTTATGTCGGATAAAGCTGCGCATTGTGGCTTCCTTAACTCAGAGCTATTTGAATTTTTGAATCATCAAATCCAAAACTCTCACAAATATAAATTGCATCTTTGATAATATTTTCACCCAATATTGGAGTTTGAATAAAAAATTTACAATTTAGCTCTAAAGGTGATTTCAAATCACTTTTATCTTTAGAAAATTTTGTGGCACGTCTGTCAATATTTGAGATTATATTTATTAACCTATCTTTATCAACTATATAAAAATAATTACAAATTTCAATCAAAATGTTCCAATTATTTTTAATAGGAATTTCATTATTATCGATTTTTAAGGTTAATATTTTGTAGGAAAAATCTGTTATTTCATTTAGTTTATAATATTTTCTGTGATTTTCTGTGAATAAATTTTCAGATATTTCTAAATCCAGATATGAATGATTTTCTTTGGGTGCTGAAACAGTAGTTATTTCGAACTGAGCTCTATCATGAGATTCTTCAATTCTATTTTTCAAGTCAGGTTTAGCCTTAGCTTGTAGTTCCTCATTTTGAGGATTGATTGTGCTTAAATCATTTATTTTATTACTTAATTTAATCATTTCCTCCTCAGGAGAACTAAACCAATCAGTTGACCAAATTCTGTAAATTTTCCAACCCATGGCTTCTAGTGTTTTTTGCCGCCTTGAATCATTAAAAATTTGTTCAAGATCAGAATGATACATGGCTCCATCTAGTTCTATACCCAAAATATATCTATTTTGCAAAGTATCATATACCCCAAAATCAATCCTAAAAAAGCCATCTGCTACTTGTGGCACTAAAACGAATCGCTCATGACTTAATTTTGATAAAATATCTTTGAAGACATAGTAAAAATCTCTCTCGAGAGGACTTTCAATCTTCTCTATATCTACTGCTGGTGTATTAATAGTAAATAGAGTATTTTCATTATTTAAGTCAGGTGGATTATGTGCATTGAGCAGTTTTACAAGATTTAGAACAAGATTTGCACTTTTTGAATTGTCTCCTCCATCGTTTTTTTGATTAGCCACCCTTTCCATTTCATCAAGTGGTGTAGTATGGACTATATGCATTTTTTTTCTAGATCTTGTTAATGCCACATTAAGCCTTTTGTATCCACCTTCATTCCAAATATTTTTAGCCTGTATAAAACCAACCCCTATTGTATAGTTGAGAAATATAAAAATCTCGTCTGCCTCGTCCCCTTGCATATTTTCTAATGCTCTTACAATTACACCTTTTTTATTAATCATTCTCTGAATTGCTACTTGATCACCTATTCTCATACATATAATTCCATAAGTCTTATTGTCATCGTTCATATTATTGTTTACATACTTAACAAATGTCTCAAAATCATCTTTCTTTTCAAGCTGATGTCTGATTAATGGTTTGTAATTATTTGCCATTACCAACTGCTTTGTTTTGGGGTATATAGCTGATCTACTTACTTCAAATAAGTCGGGATGTTTTGATCTGTAATGTACTTGCAAATCAAAAACCTTCCAATCATGGGATCCACCAATTAAACACAAATCAACAATACTTTTTTCATCTGCATCTGCAACTATCGCACCATTAAAACTAAACGAAAATTTAGATGGTGGCATTTGGTCAGGATCACCAACTACAATTATTTTTTTACCCCGATAGATAGATGGGAGTGCTTCACCTATCATAACTTGAGAAGCTTCATCAAATATCACATAATCAAATAGATCTTCTTGTGCAGGTATAAAGTTTGATACATCTTCTGGGGTGGCTAAAAATACAGAAAAACAAGTGCTTATCTGAGTGAAAAGATCAGGATTAGAAAGCTTGTTTCTAGTAGATTTTGTTTTATTTTCTGGTGAATTAAGATTTCCATATATATTGTCCAATTGATTATTTTCAAAATTATAAAACCTAGCTTTCAGATATTCTAAGTGGTTTTGACGTTCAGCTAAATTTTTATAATCATTAAGTAAACCGTGAGAATTATTAGTCCACCAGTCTATATCTTCGTTTTTGACTGTACTTAATATCGAATTCATCACAAATTGCTCAAATTGCTGTGCGTTGAAATTTCTAACCAAGGCTTCATTTTTTAGAATATTATAATTATGATCTCCTAATAAATTTATCAGTACATCCTGAGACTCCAAAAAAGTATTATAAGCTTGGTATTCACTAGCAGATTCTTTTATAGTTTGTAAGTACTTAATAAACTCATAAACTGATGAATAACCTGATTTCTTGAATTTGAAATCATTTAGACTAGTGACTATATTTTTTAATTGTAATATATTAGTTAAAAATTCTTGAATGTTATCAAAAATACTCAAGTTTAAGCTAACAAATATATTTTCGGATGTATTTAAAATATCATCAATCTCCTCTTTAAAGTTTGGAGTTAATTTTTTTAGCTGAATCCTGTAATATATGTTTACAATTTTGTATATTAGACTGGTGACAGTATCATTTGGATGATAAAAATATGGATTTAAATCAACTATTTGTTGAATCTGGGAAACGATTTTCTTATATTCAAGTATCCAATCATTTAAACTGCTTAATGGCATGTTTTGAGGTAATGATTGAGTAGTTTCACCTAAAGAGAATTTGTAAAAGTCAAGTACAATAGAAATATTAGAAGTGTTGTTTTGAGCGTATATAGCCACCAAGTCTATGTTTGAGACAATTCCTAAAAACTCTATCAAATCGGAAAGTTTAAGATCACTGAAACAATTTTTAATCTCATATAGCTCTTTGTTTTCTTCAGGAAATATTTTCTTTGGAAATATACACAATAGATCCGAGGCTGGGTTTATGTTTATTTTGTGACTGATTTGTTTGTAGATATAATCAAATTCTTGTTTTTTACTCAATATTTCACTATATATATCTGAGATTTCATCAATTGATTTGCCTTTAAAAATTTGTAACAATAGTAAATTTGGTGCATGTTTAAAATCGATATCTTTATATGATTTTAATGTTAATTTAATATTATTTTTGTTAATCTCATTTTTGAAAGTTGAAAAAAAGTAAGTAAAATTGTTATATTTTTGATTTTTAATAGAGTCTTGATATATTTGCTCATATTTTTCAACACTGAAGTTGTTAAAACCTTCTTTAGATAATATTAGTAAAAGATCTTTAAATTCTATTAATGATTCTGTGGGAGTATCTTTTAGGATGTTGAAAGTCTCTATATCACTAATATTAAAAAAATCTAAAACAGCTCTCACATTAACAAGCATTTCCAAGTCTAAAACCTGAAATGAAGGATTTAGACTTTGTTCAAGAATTAGTAAAGTGTCGTTAATAGATTTGCACAAATCTTGAAAATCACTTCTTTCTGAGCGAATAATAGTAGCCAAACTAGCAATTGCAACCTTCTCTTTAATTTCACTCACTAGAGTATTAACTGAAATTATTCCGCTATATTTTTCATTTATTTGAAGAATAGTTTGATTGAGGATGTCTTGATTTTCATAAAATTCAATCACTGGAATCTTGAGATTAAATTTATGGGTCAAATCACTTAAGTCTCTATCTCTTCCAAATTCACCTATTCTTTGCAATAGCTCATTGTCCAGCTGATCCAAATTTAACACCTCATTGGTTTCATATTGGTTTACTGCATCTACATTTTCTCTCAATAGATTTAGAAAGTTTTTTACATCAAGTCCTTGATTCTGAGTAAGAAATAAACTATTAATACCAATTGTATTTAAGGTGCTTAACAATTGAATTGAGTGGTCGATAACATCATCAATATCTCGAGCATTATCTAAAATAGATAATTTCTGATTCCAATTAAAATGTAAATTTACAGGATTTAAAATTTCTAAAATGCTTTGAATATAGTCTCTATCCAAGGTCGTAAAAACGTGATTTTTTAATACAAATCTTTCGAATCCTGCTTCACTTATGCTTTCAAGAGACTCTTTTAGTTCATTCAAATCAACTGAATCTGTAAGCTCAATAGCAATTTTAGCTGCTTCAAAATTTAATATCTTGTATCGAGCCATGTGAGATAATAATCCGTGAATCTTGATCGGATTGTTGTTGTGAGTAGTTTCAGTATTTTTTAAGTTTCCTATCTTCTTTTGGTGAAGCAATTGAGAATATGAAGATAAAACATTGTTGTAAGCTGAATAATTAGAGAAATAGTCTCCTTTATCTCTTACATCACTAATGGCTTTAGATAAATAATTCTTGTATCTAACTTTTGGTGAAGTCAAATTTAATATCCTGTCATTTAGTGATCTAAAATTGTTTTGAATTGTATCTTGATGGTTTTGATTGTCTAAATCAATTTCAAACTCAATTATTTTATTAGTGATTACCTCAAGAGCAACTTTTTTAGAGCTTACGAATAATGCCTTTTTATTTTGTTTTATTATTTGAGACAAAATTGATACTATTACTTGGCTCTTACCAGTTCCTGGTGGACCCTTAATTACTGTAAGCTCGTTATCTGGAATTAGAGCGTATTTCATTGCTTTTTCTTGACTTGGATCTAAAGGTGTCATGCTTCTTAACCCATCAAGAGGTTGAGCTTCTTTTCCAAATTCTAAGTTTATTAGTCTTTTGACTTTATCAGAATTTTCAATCGCATCCCATGATTTATCTAAGTACACACTGCTAAAGCCAGATATTGGACTTATGTATGATTTGTTTATAAAACCAGTAATTGTTGAATTATTAATCGTCGTAAATCTATTTAACAGATTATTTAACTCTATTATTTTTTGATCTAAGACTTCAACATTGAACCTTTTTTCTTGCAGAATGGTACTAACTTGGTTTTCAATTGTTTTATCAAAAACAAAATTTAAAATTGCATAGTCTTCAAATTCTAGTGAAGGTGTTATTTTACTTGCGTCTGCTGATCTTACAGGAATCAAAAATAATGGAGCATATTGCTCAACATCTTGGTTCAATTTACTATCAAACCTTTTGTATTTAATGAGACCTTTTAACAAATAGACCAAACTTTTTCCATAAATATCCTGATGATCACTTTCAGCCTTTGCCAGTTCATGTAGGCTTTGTGTAATGAGCGAATTCAATCTGGTTTCAGTAATGTCCTCAGTAATATGTCCAGTTTTTAATTGTCTATCTACATCCAACAAGCTTCCAAGATTGTTTTTATTAAAAATCAAATCATTCGGCAAAGATAAATCTTGATTCAGGACAAAAATAGGTTTTTTTGTTTTAGACTCTAAACTTATTTGAGGATTAAAAATAATTTCATTATTCCGATTTAAGTTGATTTTGTTTTGATTAAAGTTTTCAAAGTTAATAATTTTATTTGTATTATTAAAAGCAAGTACCTGCTCTTTAAAGCCATTAATATGAATTCTGTATCCTTCATGATCTTCAATACTTCCTTCTTGATCTAGTATTTCTTGAAAATTTATTTCATAGTTGTTATTATTTTTTGCCAAAATTAAAACTCTATCTTCTTGTCGTATAAGCTTCCAAATTAAAAAATCTTTTGGAATATTATGAATCTGATCTATGTTTGATATAACTTCTACTTCTTCATTATCTATGTCATCTGTATTTTCTAACTCAGCATCAAAGTAATTATGTTGTGGCTTCAAAAATTCAATAATATCTTTAAGATCAACTGTAAATTTGAGTTGATTATTAGATGACTCTTTGAAACAGTAAATAGTCTCATACAATTTAGGTATTTCATTAAAATGACTATATAACTTCATACTTACAGTTTTAAATAATTTTATATTACAGTTTTAAAGTAAATAGTTTTATATTTTTGTGCAAACATGTTTTCGAATTAAAAATCTGAAAAATTTGTTAAATAATGATTTTACAAGATTTTTTTTAAAGTACTACAAAAAATATGGCTGTTACGCACTGCAATCTCAACATTGTACCAACCAACCTTGGAAAATGCTCTCAAATATGAGATCAAGAGATGTACCACTGTTTGGGAAGAGGTTTTGAGGGTTTGAAGGAACTGGATTTTAGTCTCCGAAAATTGATTTGTGGAGTTGCCAGTAGATGTTTGGGGTTTTTCTATTGTTTGGTTTTTGTCCCAAATCTCTTATTGCCTCAGCAAGTGAGAAATTAATATCCTTTTTTGGAGTTGTTTTTTTGGTTATTGGAAATATTTCTTCACCAATCAATTTAATTTTTAAGTTTGATATACAATGACCAGTATTTTTCTCTGTTTCAAAATTTCTCTCTTTAAATTTTAAATTAAATTCCTCACTAGCTTCTATATCTAATTTTTTAAAATAAATTTCTGTAACAGTTTCATCATATAAATATGCTTCAATACATTGCTTCTCTAGATAAATAAGACTCAAGCCTTTTGATTTATACTCTTCAAATATAATATTTTTTTCGCTTTGATCTAAAAGATCACTGTCCTTAACGACACAAATCTCATCGAGATCAAATGATTTTTCTGACATTTTCATTATAAATAGAGCCTTATCAGATAAATTACCTCCACCAGCTGAAACAAAATTATACCCTTTTCCATAAAAAATTGTATTATAAATACCTGCATCAAATTCTGGATTTTTACTACTGAGTTGCGACCCCTCACAAAAAATAATTTTATCCATCAAATCATCTAAGCCAGTTCCAAGCATTTTATTTGAAGTTTTCTTAGCTTCATAGTCTGAATATCCATGCTGACTTCTCGAAGTGTTCAATTCTTCAGTCTCCGCATCTTTTGTTTGCCCTTCTTCAATCAAATATACTTTTTGGTTGGTTAGACCAGAAGCTTTGCTAATTATAAAAGGACTGTGGGTTGAGATTATGAATTGAATGTTGTATTCTATAGATATTTTTCTAAATAGAGAGGGCAATAATTTCTGATATTTTGGGTGGAGAGAATTTTCTGGCTCTTCAATCAATATAAGATCAACCCCTTTAGTATCTGCTTCGACACTAATAAATTGATACAATACCGAAATAACTTTAATTAAAAATATTATACCTCCAGGCAACTTATTTAATTCATTTTCAGTTCCATTTTTATATACAATAATAAATTTTTGGTTGACTTCTCCCTGATCTTTATCAGGGAAATCAGGCTTTAATTCCTTTATTTTATCTTCTTTACTTAAAAAAATCAAATCATTTAATATATCTACAATAAATTGGTATTCCCTGTTTCTTTTTTCGTTAAAATGTGATAAACCATCTAAATTTGAATAACTACGAATTGATATACTGTCTTCAATTCGACCTAATCCAGGGTTTTGGAGCAAAGGGTAAGTACCCTCAAATGAATTTGTTAAGAATAATAGTCTTGATCTATGGATGGAGGGAAGATTCGCACCTTGAGGAGTTTTAAGATAATCAAAGTCAAAAGAATAAGAAAATTCTGTGATTATATCACCATCTATTTTATGAAAAGATTTTTTTAAAGATGAAGTCTGTATATCTGGTAATTTTGTTATATTACCAAACATGGTAAAAATTTGATATACTGAATTATGTGTATCAGTACCAACTCTCTCAGAACTAAATTTATTACCATTAAAATTAAATCGCCAATTGATATTTTCTGTAGAAGCTATAAATAAAGCGTAGAGCAACTCTAAAACACTACTTTTCCCACTCCCATTCTCGCCAACAAGATAGTTGATCAGAGCTAATCTATCTATAATAAGCGGATTATTACCAATCTTTTTAAAATTTTTAATTTCGATTTGTTTAAGCATAATAATCTGACATTAATCACCAAATAAAATATTGTAAAGATCAGAATATCTTCAATTAACAGTTTTTAATTGGTCTTTTGATCCCCTATCCACATGATCCATTTGGCATATAGTCAAAATATAGTGGCTGACAACGACAAAGCTACGGTCGGCGTTGCCTCCCTCTATCAATTTTTTTCAAAAATTGATCTAATCCCAACCTGAGTGTTTTTTCCATTTAAGGTGTGTAAGATTGTAAGTGTTTACTTGGTGGTTAAAATGGTAAGCATTGCCTAAATTATACCCCTTCAAGATTTGATTGTATTTTCTGGTTGTATTCTAATATTTCTTGTTCAGTATTTGGGAATTGCTCAGGCTTCACATTGTTTAACTGACAAACCCTTAAATATTCTGCATTTATAAGATCTTCAATTATACTTATTATTTTTTTACCTGTCATATCCCTTATTGCTTGGGCTTTCATTTGGGTTGATTTCCTTACCTTTATATTTTCAATAATTATTTTTTCTTTTTGATCTCCCTTTTTTCGACCTGCTCCCACCCTTTGACCGCCTCTTGTTTCTATTTTTTTGGGTTCTAATGTTGACATATTATAAAATAATGGTTAAGATATAAAAGCATTTTCTAGTGAAAACTAGGGAAAAATTACCACTCCGCAAGGGGTGGTTTTTTGTGTCCTGCTGGTATTGTTAGAGAGGTATATTTTTAAAATAATGTCAAGATATTTCCCTTATTTTATAAGGTTTTTTTGATTTAAAGGGGTTGACAAATTCAATAAATTTATTTATAATATACCTAGTTATCGCCCTTAGTTGATAACTAGAAAATGCACTATGTTTTACAATTTATTTGACGGACTTACTCCTACGGAAATCCGCACACTATATCGCAAGCTTGCCCATCAGCACCACCCAGACAAGGGAGGCGACACGAAGACAATGCAGGAATTGAACCGAGTATATAAAGAGGTACTGGAAAAAGCCAGCTCTAACGATCCTGATTTTGATATGAAGCACGAGGAAAGACTAATGGAGAAAATCCAGAAAGTCATCAACCTTGATGATGTCAAAATTGAGATTTTAGGTTCTTGGCTATGGGTAACAGGTGAGACTTACCAACACAAACAGTATTTGAAAGAAAATGGGTTTTTCTTTTCAAAGCAAAAGACGGCTTGGTATTATCACAACGAAGAAGAAAAAGGAAAATGGAAATTTGGAGCTAAACCACTTGAGGAAATACGCCAAAAGTATGGAAGCCACGAAGTAAAGAACAAAAAGAAAAAGTTATCCCTTGCCTAGAGCAGGGGCAGGCTTTGCTCTTTTATCCACTCATCTTAATTGATGGGTGGAGTTTTTGGCTAGGGGGCTATCAATCCCCCTAGAACCCCTTTCTTGATTTAATTGTCAGTTTACAACTGGTTTTTTAGTCCTCTCTCCTTTTGATCCAGATGGAATCTCCAGTCGCTCCCACCCACCCTTTAAAGACTTTCTGATTTTACTTTTGTAAAAGTTTTGTTTTGGCGAGGTATAAATTATGTTTAGTATTGGATATGTTTTTTATTGCAACTTTATTGCATTAATAATTAAGGTTATATATAAAGGTCGAATTGATTGGTAATTGAATATTTTTGGATTAGTTATGTGGATTTGAATTCGGCAGACAATGTCTGCCGTTTTGAGTTGGGGTTTTCTGTATATCTGTAAAGCCGTATCGCCGTAATTATGGTTTTGTTGTTGGTTTGTTGTGTGAAGTTGGTTCTGTCAAGGTATATTGTCCACTTTTTCCACTTCGTTCCAACCACCCCCACCACTATGTTCCAAAAGGCGTATTTCTGGTGAAATACTTGGAAAATAACCTCTGACAGAACCAACAGGATTTTTTAAAATATAGTCACTTAAATAGTTTTTACTTTTTAGGTGATTTTTTAATTTTAACATTTTTTGTTTATTATCTTTTTGCTCTATGTCAGATGAATATTTATATAAAACAGCTCTTGAGACTATCTGCTATATTAACAATCTAAACTATAAAGGGATAGTGGATGGGGTGAAGCTCTTGAATGAGAGTCAAGAAACTACAGGTGACTTTATTGACTGGAATAGTGAGTTTTGCAGTGAGCATAATATTTTTGCACCTGCCGAGATGGATTTTTACTATCATGTTTTAATCTTTCTGTATTTACGATTAGGTAAATGTTTAAAATCTAATGGGGTTGAGTGTGAATGGTTAGAGTTTAAGGATCTGAATTTAGATGCCATGATTGCAAAAGTGCAGGACTGGGACGATAACTATTTTTTAAGAGGCTATATCAAAGATGTTCCATTTGAAAATAGAACGATGCTAGAGCATTGGTTTTATGCTAAATTAACCGATCGGCATTGATTTAATAGTGTTTTGATCTTTTTTTACAGTTTCATTTTTTATTTCCTTTTTCGTCTTTTTTTCTTTTTCATTTTAACCATTTTAAAACCAATTTTTTAATATTTCAATCTTTTTTATGTCTAAATCAAACAAAACTTTAACTGTGAAGGAAAAACTAGAGATTATCTATAAGTCAAAGGAATTAATTCAAGAAGCCATAACCATACTTGAGATTTTAGCTGATAGTATGCCAAACCCTAAATATTACCGATTTTATATGATTAATGTTTTGGGGCTTGTAGTTGAGAGCTGGAACGAGAGCGGTTTATCTCTTGAGTCTTGGGAAACATAGATCAAGAAGCAAGCCAAAGGTTCAAGTTCTGGTTCAAATGATTAAATCCCCTTCTCTCTGTATTTTTGCCTTTAATTTCAACTTTTCATCATTATTTTTTAATTTTCATTATATTTTTACTTTATGCCTACACCTTCACCATATTTTGAATCAAACAATTTCACCCTATACAATGGAGATTGTAAGGAGATTATGAAAAGTATGCCTGAAAATTCTATTGATATGATCTTTGCTGATCCTCCATATTTTTTATCTAAGAGTAAAGAAGATTTGAGTTTTAAAGGAGAATGGGATTTATCAAAAGGGGTTAAAATTGATACTAAGTTTCAATTTGACTGGATGAGAGAAGCCAGAAGGATTTTAAAGCCCGAGGGTACTATTTGGATAACTGGAACACATCACAACATTTATCAATGTGGCTATAGTCTACAATTACTAGGATTTAGGATTTTAAATGAGATAGCTTGGTTTAAACCTAAGAATAATCCTTTTAGTCGAAACTTTTTTAACTTTGCACATGAAACTATTATCTGGGCTAAGAAAGATGAAAAATCAAGACATTACTTAAACCCTAAAGTACTTGATTTTAAATACAGAGATAAACTAAACAAGGAGGGTAAACAGATGAATGATGTTTGGGATATACTCCCCTGCTCTAAAAAAGAAATTGATTGGCACCCCACACCTAAACCCATTGAACTACTAGAAAGGATTATATTATCAAGCACTAAACCCGATGCGATCATACTTGACCCTTTCAATGGTTCTGGTACTACAGGAATAGCAACCCTTAATCTTGGCTATGGTAGGAGTTTTATTGGCTCACTTTTCGCAACCACCATCTCAACTCAGCTCAACTCAATCCCCAACCTCTCACAATTTGACAAACATTTCCTTGTTGTTTAGAGGTTATGGTCTATGACTGGCATATTAGATTTATACACAGATTGTTTGATTGGAAGTGTTGGTTTAGTTACAGCCAGCACATCATCTAAAATCTTAGGAATTTCTAAAGATAAAATCAGTAGATTCCTAGGTGGAGTTAAAGTCTTTACCACCAACCAAATAATTGGAAATAGGGATGGGGGCAGGATTGGAGTGATTACAAAACTGAAAGGCTCAGTTAAGGATCATATAACTTTTAACAATCAAGATTTGTGGAAAGAAGTAAAGTCTGATGTTCGATCATCAGAAACAATTGAACCTGCTACCTTGGTTGTAGATGATACCATAATTCATAAACCCTACAGTGATGAAAACGATATTGTTTGCTACCATTTTGATCATTGTACTGGAGCATATACTAAGGGTATAAACCTGTTATACTCCCCCCACTCAAAATTTCGGATATGTTTCGAATTATGAAGTACTCACCTTACCACCTTTGAAAAGGTGGAATTTATTAGTGATAAACTTCATTAGTGCAAACTTGTGTTCAGGTAGGT
>Ga0316610_1000284_pt1 | contig 12967 bp, 16 predicted proteins | sample MIS2017111B_MG_FD_207677 | JGI IMG/M metagenome (GOLD analysis project Ga0316610, IMG submission 207677) | Microbial mat bacterial communities from Middle Island sinkhole, Lake Huron, Michigan, United States - MIS.2017.111B | ecosystem: Environmental > Aquatic > Freshwater > Lake > Sediment... | reverse complement strand
AAATGAGTCAACAATTCAAAAATATGTTAAAAAACAAGGTCAAACTGAGTACAAACAAATTCACATACAACAGATTTCACTTTGGGACTAGATACCTCGTTGCTCTGCGGCGAGGAGTACGTCATTAGAATTAATAAATGTAATATATAAACTTACAGCTTACAAATGATTAAATTGTTTTGTTTTGCCAGTGCAAGAGTTTGTTTTGCAACTGAATTATTATAAAGTCACTAATTAAGCCCAAAAGCCCAATTGTCACAATCGCCACCATCATATCGTCAGCTCTTGAAAACTGCCTTGAATTCCAAATTAAATATCCAAGTCCACTTGAAGAGGCGATGATTTCGGATGTAATCAATATGCCCCAAGCATAGTATGTGGCTATTTTGATTCCCGCCATAATATGTGATGTGCTGGTTGGAAGCCAGATATGAACGATTTTATCAAAGATTTTTTTCTCAAGTAAATGAGCTAAATGTAAATAGTTTTTTTCAGTTTGCAATATTCCTTCCCAAGTATGGACACTCACAACTACAAAAAAAGTAAGAGCAATAAGAGATATTTTTGATACTTCACCAATACCTAGACCAATTATGAAAAAAGGAATCCAGGCTAAAGGTGGTATCGAATACAGCACACTGATAGGAAATGTTAAATGTTCTTTAAATTTAGCCAATGATCCAATAATTAGACCAAAAAGTATTCCAAAAGTAGTTCCAAAAGCCAAGCCAGCTAAAATTCTTGATAAACTAGCCCAAATATGTGTCCAAAGTTGACCATTTTGGATCAAGATTTGGAAATCATATAAAGTGGAAATTGGTGATGCCACTAGGCTGGCTGGCCAAAAACCAAAAGAGACCATAAATTGCCAAAGTCCTATTAAAAGCAATAAAACCCAAGTCTTAGCGATAAATTTTGTAAAATGTTTCATAGTAAAGTACTACAAAAACAGCATGTATCTATGTCTATTTGCTTACATATATAACTTTACAAAAATAAATAAAAGCTTTATAATCAGTTAATAAAGAATTAAATACATATAATGTAAGCTTACAACTTACAAACAAATATTATTTTATGCTTCCAAATGTACTTTTTAAAAGCTTGATTGATTTAGGTGTGAGTGAGTTTGAAGCCAAAGTTTATCAATACTTACTAGAAAAACCAACAGCCTCAGTCTCTCAAATGGCAATCGACTTATCCACAAATCGAGTAAGGATTTACGATTCCTTCAAAAAATTACAAGAAATGGATTTGCTTGATAAAGATTCAGGTGGAGCCTTAAATCCAGCATCTCCTTCAAGAGTTTTAGCTAAGCTCCGCTTTAAAGAAACTCAAACTAGACGATTAAGCACAGATTTGGAAGAAGTGATTCCAGATTTACTCTATCAATATCATTCTCAAACAAGAAATCCAACTGTAAAGATTTACGAAGGAAAAAATAATTTTATTCGCTTACTAACTGAGATATTTTTTGAAATGGAAAAAAGTAATGAAGTGCTTTGGTTAGCTGAAGGCGAGGAAATGTATGATATTTTCGGTTTTGATTATTTCAATAACGAATTGGGCAAGAAAAGAATGTCAAAAAATGTAAAAGCCAGAATATTGGCAAGCTCAACAAATAAATTACGCTCAGACCTTTCATTAAACAGAGAAGTTAGGTTTTTACCTAAAGATTTTCAAACTCCAGGAGCGGTGATGATTTATGGGTCGATAATAGTAAACTGGAACACTGTGATCCCAAAACTTATCATGATCGAAGATGTGGTGATGGCAAAAGTCTATACTCAGATTTTTGATTTACTTTGGGATAGCGCAGAAAAGAGGGAAGTTTAGTAGTCAACTCCAATTTTCCACACCCCTTTATCTACAAAAGCCTCAATAGTTTGTCTATTAGCCTTATTTAGAAGATTTGAGTGAGATATTTTACTTGTTTTAGAGTGTTCATTCAAAGTGATAATATTTTTGTGTTCCAGATAAGCTAATCTCTTAAAATAGCTATTTACTAAGGCTTTAAAGACTATAATTTCCATTTTTTCGGTTTTTTGATACGAATCAAACTCTTGGAGGGCATCGTAATAGGTTTTGCGGTCTAAAAATTTGATATTTATAGGCACATAGCCTTCTTGGATCAGTAGATAGTTATTTATAGCTCTACCAATTCTGCCGTTTCCATCGATAAAAGGGTGGACAAATTCAAAACGAAGATGAAGTTTAGCGATTCTCTCCACGATATTTTTATCTAATGAGGTGTTATACTCAATCAGCATGTCTTCGATTTCAGGTTGTATTTTCTCTGGATTTACAGCGATATGATTTCCTACACGGACAAATTCATTGGCTTTTCTAAATCTACCAGCCACATCATCTCTAATGTTTGAAAGTAGCATTTTGTGAATTAGTAAAATTACATCTTCAGTAAGCAACTGTTCTTTTGCTCTTTTATTGATATATTCTACCACTCTGGCTAAGTTTTTAGCTTCAAAAAGCTCTCGCACACTTATAAATCTGTCCAAATCAATTTGTAGTAAGATTTTCTCAGTTTCTTCTAGAGATAAAGTACTATTTTCAATAGCGTTGGAGTTATAGACTTGCTCTGAGACTTCCACTTCTGAGATTATATCGAGTAAAGATTGCTTTCCACGAGATAGTTCATAATAACGCTTACGAAGTTGGATGATTTTACTAAATCGATTTGTAGATATAGCCATAAAAATAAAACGTGAATTTATAGTTAAATTATAGTATATTCACGGTTTTATGTCAAAATATCGTGAAAATATGTAAAATATGATAGTTTTTCACGGTTTTAATACTTGTGCAAACAAGGAAATACCCCGTCCTCTTCGCGTCCACAACTCAATTTTTATTTTATTCCCCAAATATAAAGCTAAAATTTGGTGCTTCTGTATTATCAGAGCGGTAATATTTAGACAAGGTTTTTAATAATGGAGAATCAGCTGTAAAGTATGATTTTAATGAATACAGATACTGTTTTTCTGAAAAAATCGGACCAGAATTGTAATTAATTTTTGAAGAATTTGAAACTAATGTGATAGTGTTGCCATTTCCTAACTGAATTTTGTCTTCCAAATATAAATCATTATCGACACACCTTATTATAATGGTTTCTCCAGGTTGAAGATATTGTAACTCTAACCAAATTTTAATCCAATTTATATCATTATCCAACTGATTTTGAATATTAAGTAGTTTTTGTATTTCTTTCAATTCCATTTCTTTCTTTTTCAATATACTATCTCCATATTTTGTATTTAGAATTGCATAAATAAAAACCCAAAGATTATTTGGATTGATTTTGTTTGGTTCAATACCGCTGGCTTCTCCAAGCCTTTTAATTCTGTCAAAGATTTCCATATAAAAATATTATATTTTCCTCCTCTCTTGCCATTCTTGGAAAAAGATATAACTGACTGTAGCTAGTGGAATAGCCAGTAAAGCACCGAGTGGGCCGCCTTGCTGAGCTCCGATTGTGACTGCGATTATTACAATTATTGGATGAAGACCGACGGCTCGATTCATGATTTTTGCTACTACCACATTTCCCTCGATCTGTTGTAAAATAAAGAAAAGTACCATTACGCCAAGTACATGATAAGTCGATTGACTAGAAGCCACCAAAATGGCTGGAATAGCAGTAAGTGTCGGACCCACAAACGGCACAACTTCCATCAATCCAGCAATCAGAGCAAGGGCAAGTGCAGAATGTACCCCTAGTGAAACCAGCCCAATATAAGTCAAAACAGCCATAATAAGCATCACTGTAATCTGTCCACGCATCCAAGTTCCAAGTTTAGTTTCGGTTTTTAAGATTAGGTTTTTAGCGTAATATTTATTTTTTTCAGGAAGTAAATCCACCAAAAAATCTACCACTTTGTCATGATCTAAAAGCAAATAAAAAGTCAGGACTGTAATCGTAATAGCTGATATAAATGCTCCAAGTAAGCCGATTCCAAGCTGTAACAGACTAAAGGAAGCTGTGCGGATCCAAGTAAGAAATGAATCGATTGATTGCTGGTAAATCTGTGAAAATCGCTCATAGCTAATCCAGCTGCTCAAACCTGATTTGTCATATATTCCTTGATTTAGTATCGAAGGTAAAATCCCAAATATGCGATCAAATTGGGATGCAATGGTTGGTATTAAAATTAGGGCAAAGATACCTATTATAAAAAGAAATAGAAAAAGGATTAACAAAATTACTCCAGTGCGTGGCAGTCCTTTTTTTTGCAACAAATTGGCTAGGGGATTGAGGGCTGAGGTGAAGATAAAGGCCACAAAAAGCAACCAAAAAATATCACGCATCAAAAACAGAAGCAGTGCTAACACAACTATTCCTAAGACTTTTCCGATATTTCCAAGATTTATTTCAAATTTAAGCATGGTCTAAGTGTTTATATTTAAATATTAGTGCATTAGTACGTTTTTGTCGAATCGCAGCTCTACTTTAGTTTTTTTTGAAAAAATTTGACAAAAGCTCATACATATCATAATTTAGCACTCGGCTAGTTTTGCTAGCTATTTTTTAAAATTTGTTTCGTCTATGCCATACTCAAACATCTCAGTTAGTTTGGATCAGGCTCAATTGGGTCAGATCATAGCTCAGGTAAAAGCATTGAAGGCTTCCCTTCCATTTTTGGTTGGATTGACTGCCGAGGAGCGTCATTCTTTACGCAAAATGGGGGATCAAAGGACTTCCTTCGTTCAAGACATCAAAACTGCAACCTTGGCAAATGCTCAGTCTATTCCTAGTGAAATCAATGTGACTGAATTTGCTAAAGACGTAGATTTGATTACCAAGCTTGATAGTATTATAGCTGAGTTGCAACCTTTTTATACTGGATTGTTGGATACAAATATGGCATTGGGTAGTGAAGCGATGAAAGTGGCAGATGTTTGTTATGGACATCTAAAATTTTCAGCCAGGTCAAACCCTAAGCTCAAAGAAACTGTTGAGACTTTGAGCCAAAGATTTAAACAAGTAAAAAAAGCCAAAATCATTGCTTAGAGCATTGTTTGTTTTTCTCCGTCCTAGTGGCGGAGTTTTTTTGAGGTTAATAACTTCAGAGTTACTAAAAGCATCTGCATAGTTACTCCGAGCTACTATGAAGTTACTCTAAGCATCAATTTACTTACTATAAACTTGTGTTGAGCTATGTTTAGGAAGTTGAGAGTTGCTCTAAAAATATTTTGACTTAAAAAGTTTTAAAAGCTAAATTTTAGTCTATCACACAATTAATTTTTTTATAAAAACCTGTATCATATAACCTTCTATGAACAATTTAAAAGACATAATTAAAGAATACAATAAATCGAGGATATACTCTATGGCCTTGTACCAGGCGACTGAAATATCTAATACAGATTTGATTAAAGCAGAGATCAAAGATATTGGTGTTTCTGATTCGGGGGTTTATATTGATTTCACAAGTTCAAAAAAATTGCGCGAAAATGATACCTATTTTTTTCATATTTCAAGAGATATGCTGTTAGAGATTGACACTGTTCCAATGAATTCAAACCAAGCAATTAGAATGTTTGAAGCCAAAGGTCTGGAAACTCAAATTCAAAAAGTTCAAAAAAAATCATCAATAAAAACTCATTCCACATTGGAACAATTAAAGCACACTCTGATTAACGAAAATCAGGAAGATGATATATTTGTGGTTATTAAAGATGAAACTGGAAATATATCAAAACTTTTAGATTGGATTGAGCACTATGGGTTTATTCAACATGATTTATTTCAAAACTCTCAAAAATTTAAATTGATGGAAGGTTTTTTAGTGTATAATTTTCCAAAAAAAGTACTTTACGATTTTATGTGGATCTTTGCTGATTTTATGGAGTATCCAATGATAAACGAAGGTGGTGAAATACCCAAAGATGAATCAATGGTGGAGATCAGGGAAAGGACTCTTTACGAAAGAGAGTATACAAATGTTTTACCCACTGATTTAAATATTTTAGTTATTGAGGGTGATGAATATAAGCAATTTAAGATAGATGTATCAACAGTTGACGAGATAAAACCAAATGGAATTTGGAGTGATTCTGATGTTCAAAAAGCTTTAGAATTAACCAAAGACTATAAATCTTATCCTTCCCCAAAACCATTCACGAAGACTGATGTTAATTATTTGATTCAAGAGAAAAACTATAAAAAATCTGTAGTATTTTCTGGGTTATTAGAGTATGATGATATTATCCCCTTAGTAGAATTAAGAGAATCACATAAAATTGCTCTGATGCCTAAAAAGTTTGTAGACGAGGAAACTAAAAATCTGATTAAGCCATTTGGGGTAGTTTACGAAATACAAATTTTAAACATGGATTTTATTGCAATTATTTCAAACTCCAAAGAATCTAGAGATTTGGGTAAATTTTTAGATACCTTAATTAGTACTAACTATAAGGAGAGTGGTAAGGTGACTTACGCATTATCTGATTTGAAAACTATTTATTTAGCAAACAGAATTATATTTTTTGACAATTTTTTCAAGGAAGAAGATATGACTCAATATTCTAAAAAATTTGAACTGACAGATGAAGATGCTGAAATTATTAAATACTTGGGTAATATGGAAGAAGGCGAGTTAAGATTTAAAGGGATAGATTTTGATTTAAGTGTCAAAGAACCTACGGAAGTAAAATTGGATGCTGTAACTTACTATAATTATAGAGTTGAAGTAATCTTAAGTTCCTAAATATACAACTTCTAAAAGAGATCAAGACAATATCTCTAAATCTACAAATTATAAACCAATCTCTCAACCACAGATTCTTTAAGTTTTTCAAGTTGCTCTCTAGCTTTGTCTATTTCAACAGCATCAAGCAGATTTCTAAAATATTTCAAAACATTTTCAGTGTCTCGGTCGTAAAATTTTATCCAGTCTGGATTGGTCGTTAGATCTACTGTTTGAGGAAAATCAATCACGTAAATTTTACCTTGGTGATACAAGATATTAAAAGGGGAGAGGTCGCCGTGTACAAGGTCAATTGAAGTCATTTGAGTGATAAACTCTATTAGTTGAGCTAGTACTTGCTTTGATTCTGTGCTTGATAGATTAAGCTCGTCAAGACGCTTGGCAGGAATATCATTTTCTCCTATAAATTCCATTAAAATGGTGTTTTCTAAAGTTTTGATCGGTTTTGGAAGTAGATCAGTGTATTTATTTAGCTTTTTGAGCTGGTTAAATTCGCGCTTGACTCGCAGATCAGCTATAAATTTTTTACCTCGTTTGGTACTTGATTGGATGACTTTACTATAATTTCCAGTAAAAGTCCGACCTACCAAATATGGATTGAAGCGATTTAGGGTCACATCAGCTATTGTCTTGTAAACCTTTAAAACAAGTGATTTTGGATCGTCTGGATCAGTCACATCTCTGACTAAAAAAAGATCGGCGTCCTTGCCACTTTTGAGCTCTTTGATTACCTCTAGGTCAATTTTTGCTTTATGAAAGCTGGCGATCAGCTCACCCATGTCCGTGGTTTTATTATTCATTATAGTTGTATTTTTAAGGTTGAGTTTTGGTAATTTATTTGTGTTTAGAATATCTCAAAGTTATTTATATTTGTCATTTCGAACGCAGTGAGAAATCTTAGCAGACTGCATTTAAGATTTCTCGCTATGCTCGAAATGACATAGTTTCCAAAAACCTGGCCTTACAAATCTAGCTTTTCAATGTGAATCTAATAAATCACCTTAAAAACTTTCAGTTTGATTCCTGAAATATTTAACTCAACTTCTTCAAACTTAATTGCGTGATTATCTTTAGCGGAAGCGTGTACTTCTTTGGTGACCAAAATTTCTGATCTTTCGGCTAGATCTTCACCCATCTTTGAGGCGATATTTACCGCATCTCCAAACATATCTTTTTCAGGAATCAATATAATCTTACCTTGTGCCAAGCCAATACTTACAAATAGATCTCGTGAATCTTCAGTTAGGATATTCATGGCATTTAGAGCAATGTTTATTGATGTGGCAGCTTGGACGGCCAGTGCTGGGTCATCAAAAACAGCATAAAGATTATCCGCTTCATACTTTACGACTTGGCCTTGAAATTGCTTTACAATTGGGGCAGTGGTTTGCTGCATTCGCCTGATCATACTCAAATAATGGATGATTCCGTAGCGTTGAACTAGTAATGAGAAACCGCTCATATCTAAGCATAAAACGGTCTTTTCGACACCATATTTATCCCAGATTTCTTTTTCGATTGAAGGAATGTCTGCAGAAGGGACTGAGTTATATTTATCAATCAAAGTATAAAATTGTTGCATAAGATTATATTTTATATAAAAAAAGAGTTATTTCTTTATAGTATAATGTCAAAATTTCATTAAATATATGTCATTTCGAACGCAAGTGAGAAATCTGTGGCAGACTTAGACTAAAGATTTCTCGCAATGCTCGAAATGACATCGGTATATATAAAATTATACTTTATTAAATTATACATAACCTTTATCATTCATGATTTCGATTGATTCTGTAGCTGTAATTAGATTAACTTGATCAATACATAAGAAAATATCCACGTGGAACTTGGTTTTATTTACCGTGATTCCTGGTTTTTTATAGACACTGTGTTTTTCACCTAGAGAAAAATGAATACCCAAAATCCGCTCGTAAGCTGTAATGTCACCAAGTGGATTTTCTTTTGTAATTGCTCGATTGAGCCCAAACCCGATTTCTCTGATTAGTGGTCGTTCCAAAGATTTTACCAGATTTATGACTTCGATAAACTCTTGAGGAGTGTTTTCTCCATAACCTACAACTAAGCCTGCTTCGATATCCACCCTAAAAGGCTCATAGAAACAGATATTAAACTCACGATCAGCAAAACCGTAAATATAAATTGAACCATTCATGCTTTCAAAATCTTGGGCTTCGGTAAACACTTCACCGATTGGAAAAGTCCCGCCGATGTTTTCCATTCCTGCATAATCACCAATATTTAATTTTGGTATTTCCACAGCTCCGACTTCAAGACTGGCATCAAATGCTTTAAATTCAAGATTTGTGGCTTGGTTCAATTTCGTGGTAAGTTTAGAAACCATTGATTGATACCAGTTTCGCTCGCTTTCATCATATTTAAGCGCTGATATATAAGTTTCAAAGGTTTGAGGTAGATTTCTAGCAAGATGAAGATGTTCGATTACTTTGAGCTTTTTAGCAAAGAGATTGAGCCTGATCCTAAAATCATTGAGTCTAAAATTTGTACTTTGGATCAAAACCACCAAATCGTTTTCATCGTATGTTTCAAAAAGTGAAATTATAGTTGAGCTATTTTCAGGATTGGTATCGTCAAAGTGAAAGAAATAAGTTTCAATTCCAAGTCCAGCTAAAGCTATTTTATAAGCTTCTGTGAGGATTTGGGTAAGTTCGTAACTTTCATCAAAAACCACTAAAACTCGATTGTTTGATGTAATTTTTAGTGAATCAGTTAAAATATCTTTTATATTGGTAGAAGCAAGGTCTGTGAGTTTACTTAAAGCGTCAGAAGTCATGTAAATATCAAGTGTGATATATTTTTTGTTGTCTATATTTTTATTTTGAAATAGAACAACAGCAACACTAAACCTTAACTTGTGTCATCCTGAACTAGTTTCAGGATCTTGTACGCTTTAAGTGGAAGTCTGTCGTCCTGAGCAAAGCGAAGGATCTCTAACCATAGGCAAAAGATATTTCTAGGGGTCGCGAGGCTCAGGCATTTGGACTCCACGTCTTTTACAAAACTCGCTCGGTAAGCAAAGGCTTCGCCTTTTTATAATTCCTCACTCATACGTTGTTACGTTCCAAACGGTGGTTTTTATGGGGATTGGGGAAAGGAAATCGGAGTCAAAATTTGACAACAAAATCAACTTTAGATATTCTAAATACAATCAAATAAATATGATGTCCGCGCTTTCCACTGCAACCACAACTACTAAGACTCCATACAGGAGTTAGTTTTGGTTTGAAAGCATATATCTCAAATTTAAATCTAGCTCCCATTTGGGAGTTTTTTTTATTTGACCAATTTATAAATCATTGTATATAATATTATTATGTAAGTATAAAACATTTAAAGGATAAATTATAAATCAAGTATAAAATACTAAAGTAAAAATACATGTCTTTATCAGGTAATTTGATAAATTTGGAAAAAGATCTCGATAAAAAAGAACATGATCTTATCTCTAGAACTACTGAATTTGGTAAGCATGTAATCATTTTTTGTAAAAAACTCAAACCTGATTTAGTTTCAGCTCCGCTAATATCTCAGATAGTAAGATCTGCTACTTCAGTTGGAGCAAATTATAGAGAAGCTAATTCGGCAGGAAGCAAAAAAGATTTTAGAAATAAAATTGTGATTGCAAGGAAAGAAATCAGCGAAACCGAACATTGGATCACTTTACTAGCAAGTTGTTTTCCTCAACATAAAGATGAATTGAGATTGCTTTGGCAAGAAAATCACGAATTACTATTAATTTTCTCAAAGATTTTATTGAAATTAGATAAACATTGATTTTTTATACTTTATACTTATATATTTATACTTGATTTATCATTTTTACTCTAAATGTTTTATACTTTTTAACAAACAATTATGCCCAACACCTACCTCTTTGCCTTCTACCTCGGCGGCTCACATCCAAAATCCAATATTGAACTTCATAATCTCCAATTTGCAGTTGGGAGTAAAATTTCCGATTGCTTCGATCAGCTTAAAAATGACTGGTTTGGGGATTTAGATGGTGTACATATCGATAGCTACATAATGCTTGATTATGTCGATGGGTATAAAATATCGGTCTTGGACAAAGTTCAAAATGATCAAAACTCAGATTTAAAATTATTTTGTGTCCATCTTGGGGCGAAAGTCGAAAATGTTTTTGAAGAGCAGCATAAAACCCAGTTTGTACTTTCTAAATCAGCCAATGAGGCTTTGCTTAAAGTGGTCAAAAGTGTAAATGATCCAAAGTGGGATGATGTACATCGAGACATGCTCTACGATGTTGAAAGTGTGATTGATTTGAGTCAGAAATATAGCTTGGAAATCACTTCCGCCGATATCGATCAAACCTATAAAGTTGTTAATTTTTATAAGAAGATTTAAAATTATATAACTATGTCTAAAATAATCAAAAAAATAATCAAATTTCTTCTTTTCCCTCTTTATATTTATGCTGCAATTGAAAGAGTTTTTGCATTTATATTATCAGTCTTGTTTATGTTTGCGCTCTTTGCAGCACCCGATCTAAATATTGCGATGAGGATTATCTTATTGGTGTTTTCAATTCTGGCATTTCTATACTCTATCGGAAAACTTAATGGGAGTGGTGCTGATGGTGGATCTGGTGATGACGGTGGTGGGTCCGACTAATACAGGTATTTTACCTTGAAGATATTCACCAAACTTATTAAATAATTTTTTAACAATTAAATCTATGAATCAAAATCAAAATACCCTAGTTTTAATGATCCATGGAGGATACAGTTCTGGAAATAGAGTTGACGATGGAATATCAAATCGCGAAATTATAGAGAATAAATACACCACAAATAAAGGTAATCCAATCTGGACTGAAAATCTGGGTAATTTACTCGACCAAGACAAATTCGAAGTATTTTGTCCGCTTTTCCCAAATGGGCAAGATATGGTCTACACTGAAAGAGAACGCTTTTTAAATCAGGTTTTGAGTGATGAGCAATTTAAAGAATATCAAAACTTGATTTTAATATCACACTCACTTGGCACAGTTTTTCTGCAAAAGTACTTGTGTGAAAATAATGTAGAGGAAAAATTTGGCAAAAAGCTTGTACAACTTCATTTTGTGGCCTGCTCAGTCGATTATGGAGATTTTAAACTCTCCAAAAATTGGGAAAATATTTTAAACCAAGTCGAGCCATCACAAATTTATCTCTATTATTCAGAAGATGATATACAAGTCGAACTTAAAGAAACTTTGCTGTACAAGCAAAACCTAGGAGAGGCTAATATTCAAGCATTTGAGGATCGAGGTCATTTTACAAGTCCCGATTTTCCTGAGTTGGTGGAGAATATTTATAAAATTTAGTAACTTCAAATTTATGACTGAAATAAAACTAAAACAAGAGGAGATCTTAAATGAATTGATTAACTTTCTAAAATCTCAAACCGAAGTCAGTTGTGCTTGGTTTGAAGGTTCTTATGCCAGAAACGAGCAAGATGAATTTTCTGATGTGGATTTGTGGGTAGATTGTGAAAATGGCCTGGAAAAGGATTTGTTAGATAAAATTGTGAAATTTATAGAAACACAATCAAATCAAACCACCCAAGTTGCACATAATTTCTTCCAAGATCACCCTGAAATTTTCCAAAATTATATTATAGTTGAAGATTTCGTTTTAGATTTATGTATTCAATCCAAAAGCCGAACTCCAAAAGTATTTTTCGCCCAAAATGAAGAGGTTAAAGTAATTTTAGATAAAAATAATTCACTACAATTTTCATCTGAATTACGGTCGGTTACCTACACAGAAAGTCTAGATTCAATACGAAAATGGATTTTAGCAAAGTCTACAGTAATTGAAAATAAAGCTAAAAGAGGTGATTATTTTCAAGTTGCAGGTATTTATTTTAGTTTTTTGGAGGATGTGATTATGTTTTATCTAGTAAATGACAATGTCACAAAATGTACCTACAGTCATAGTTCTGCTTATAAAGATGCTATGAAGCTTGATGTTGAAACTCAAGAGTTTTTACAGAGCTTGTTTAAGGCTGGAACAATTGAAGAAATCAATCAGAATCTAATTAAAATCAAAGAAATTTTTAACTTTAATACTATTTAATCTAAAATTCCCCGCTGCTCTGCGGCGGGGTGTCAGTTTGGAAATCCACTAAACTTGACTATTCATCTAAACTTGAGGTATCTGGTTAGGTAACCATGTCAGTCCACATTCTAAAACCTC
>Ga0316610_1000282_pt1 | contig 12975 bp, 16 predicted proteins | sample MIS2017111B_MG_FD_207677 | JGI IMG/M metagenome (GOLD analysis project Ga0316610, IMG submission 207677) | Microbial mat bacterial communities from Middle Island sinkhole, Lake Huron, Michigan, United States - MIS.2017.111B | ecosystem: Environmental > Aquatic > Freshwater > Lake > Sediment... | reverse complement strand
AACTTTCATAAAAATTAGTATTATCCAATAATTAGATTAATACAAGACTTCCAGGAAGAAGAGAATTATATGTGTAGTATAGCAGGAGGGTGTCAGAATGCCTGTAATTACAACTAAAAGAACTAAAACTGGAGCAACCAGTGCAAGTAAAATACCAGAATATCTTGCTGTAGAATAAAGAAAATTCTCAGTTGAGAAAGTTAGTTTGTCTGAAGGAGAAACGGTTGGAATAAACTCCACTGATCCTCCAGCATACTTAGAATGCCCACTTGGATCTACAGTTACTCCAACATAATCATTAAAGAAGTCACCGACATACTCAAAGATAGTGCTGTAGGTAGTTAAATATGTATCTACAGCTCGTCTCTTCCCTTGATCTGCATTGTCTTGATCTACACTAATACCACCGATTGAACGGTCATTACTTGATATATTAGAGCTATATTGTACGCTTTCGATAGATGTATTTCCGTAATATGGCTCAATCAAAATTTTAAATGATAGGAAACAAGATAAGGCAAACAACAAAATCAATCCAAGCACAATCAATATCGCTTTCAGTCTATTTTGCTTAAATACCTTAACCCAAGACTTTGAAAACTCCACAAGTGGAGTAATCACAGCTCCTCCAAAGCCTGAATAGACAGTCTTAACATGAGAATCAAGATTTGATTTGAAGGACATAGAGAGAGGTGGATTTTGGACTTGCGAATTAGTTGAAATTGTGCTGTAATTGGAATTACAATTTTAAATCAAACAATTTATATTTTTATGAGTGGTGAAAGTGTAATAAGTAATTTTCTGACAAATGTTGATATATCAAATGTGTCAAAGGAACAGAAAACTTATGATGAAATAGCAAATTTCGCTATTAATGTAGTTCGAGCAATGCTTGATATTGATCCAAATACTAGCTTGTATATAGATGTGCCTCTTGATGCAAACGGGGATATATTAATTGAACGCGAAAATTACTTTGGTGTTTATTTTGAGTAGATCTTTTAGTAATTACTTATTAGTAGCTATAAAAGCTCCAAACCATTAATTTCTATTTTTATATGAACAATGAGAAATCAAATAAAAGACCAGAGAATCATCTAAAAAATGTAATTGTCCCCCTTGGTAAAACCCATGCGGTTGCAATTTCAATGATATTTGAGGCAATTCGAAGAGATTATTATCTTGACAAAGATACTGAATTATACATTGGAGATGCGTATTTAGAAGATGATCCAATAGAATATATTCCAGAATTAGGCGTTGTTGGAGTTTACAAAGTCATGTAACCCTTATTTATTAGTAGCATTAAAGAAGATCTCAACTAAAGTTGCGGCCAAAAAGACAACGATACAGCCGAGCATTATCTTCCAGATCCCAGCCTTAGCTTCTTCCATAGCACGGTGACTATCAGATGATGTCATAATTTTGATACCGTTGATTGCTAAAAATACTATTGCAATTCCACCAGCAAGATATTGAAGTGTCCTAGCAGATTGAGAAATTAAAGCATCAATATCATCAAATTTAAATCTCTCACTCCCAAGTGTAAATTTATCTGCAGCTGCTAAAGCTGAAGAAGGATACTGAACAAAGAACAAAACACTCGAAAAAAATACTAAACTTTTAGAAAATACAGACTTCAAAAAAGGCATATATATAAAGAAAAAACAAACAAAAAAAGTAATGTAAAAAATTTACTTGCCAAAATCACACATAATATGTATGTATTTTAAGGTAAGAATAAATTTAACACACATAAAACAAAGGTAAGTTAAACATTGCTATTTTTGTCAACACATTTTATGGAAAAATCACAACTCCTAATCAATTTAGGGCTTAAAATCAAGGAACTAAGAGCCAAAAAAAATATCAGCCAACAGGAGCTGAGTGATTTAATTGGTGTCAAAAGACAATATATATCGCAAATTGAAACAGGGGATTACAATGTAACTATTGATACTTTAAACAAGATTGCTAATGCTTTTGAAATTAGCATATCTGATTTACTTGAGGGCGTTGAGGGGGATATTTAGTATATTTTTACTCTAATATCATCAGAAGGTGGGCATTGTCTTTTGTTGATACAAATCCACTTAGCTTAAAGTTTGTTGATTTAGCAAAATTTGCGAGGGTTTCAATTTTTGTCATTTTTAATCGCCAAACTATTACTTCTTGCCCTTTTTCTAGCTCAATAGTCTTTTTATATGACTCAGAATCAATATTAAGAATATAATTACTTTGTAATTTAAAAGCTAATACTTTTATACCTTTTTCCTCATCATAGTATTTAACTAAGTCATCTTGTTTGAGTTCTAATCCAAGTAAATTAGGAATCCAATTGATTTGATCAAAAGTGTCAGGATTTGAAGCAAATGGATAAGAGGATCTCGTCGTTAAGCAGTCTATTGTATTTGATATTATACATAAATCTCCTTGTTCCATTCCTGATTTTATATTTTTTAACACCATTTCTTGATCTTGATGTATACCAATTGTTGCTCCCAAATACAAAATAATGTTGATAGTATCAGGTTGTTTATTAGCTAAAGAGATTTTAAAGAGTTTTTCATTTTCAATATCTAATTTTAAGCTCTCAAAGGTAATATTAGGCAATTCATTTGTTATATTTGTTTTGCAGATTTTAAGTAACTCATCGCTAATATCAATTGCTATATATTTCTGCAATTTGTTTGTTTTTTCAATTTCTTTAATAAAATCAATTGCTGGCAGCCCATTACCCGGTCCAAGTTCAATAATATTGATATGTTTATAATTTTCAGCTCGATTTAAAACAAAATTTAGTATTTCATTTAAAGGTTGTATTATGTATTTATCAATTGCATACGAACCATTTGGTACGTTCTTATTATAAAAATTATCCCACAATTCAGCTCCTCCATTTTTATAAGTAAATTTATGTGGTATCTCAGATTTAGAGTCTAAACTGTGGCTCAATTCAATGATTTCCTGTATATTGAAAACTTTATAAAATTCATCAGAGGTTCTATTTTTAATAAGGTTTTTACTTGTTTTAAATTTCTTTCCAAGATCTGCGAGTTTTTGAAGCTCAGCTCGGTTATTCTCATTATCGACTACCTGAAGTTTTTTGTTATTGTTAGATAAAATGAGGTTATTTTTCTTTAGTTGTGCATTCTTAATCCACATGTTTACAGCAGGCAGTGAAACCTTATAAATATCTGCAATAGATGTATTTGTTAATGTCATATTTAATAGTTTTTGCCTTTAGGATTATTTTGTAATTTGACAATCCTGAAGTAATAACTTAATTCTACTATGCTTTAATTTTTACGACAAATTTTAAAGCAGCTAACTAAATGTATTTTAAATTAAATTTAACCTCATTAAGAGGCTGGGTTCTTTATACTCAACTTGGATTTTATGTTTACTCAGACCAAGAATATTAAGAAAAGAAAATCAATTTTTTTAGAAAATCTACTCTTGATATTACTTGAATTTGAGCTAGCATTAAATCTGAGTCCAAAATTAACAAAAGCCCAGATGTTGAAAATTAAACGGCAAATAAGCATGGTTGTCAAAAACCTAAAGGTCTAAACCACTATTTCACACTTGTTTTATGCACTTTATACTCAATTTTAAAATGTTACATATAAGTAGCAAAAATCTACTTTTAATGTGTAACATTGAATGCGTTAAGTTTTTTAAACTATTTAGAGTGATAATATTGAAACATATATTTCTGTTGAGAATCCAGTATTTAAACCTCAAATCAATTTATAAATTTTAAACTGTTTATTTATGCAATCGACAGATGATTTTTTGTTAATAATCGGCAATAATATTCGAGAACTCAGGAAGTCCAGAAAGTGGTCACAAGCAGATTTGGCTTTAAAAGTTGGCATACACAAGTCATATATTGGTGCTATTGAGAATGGAAGAAAGAATATCTCTCTTTTAAAGCTGGCTCGATTAGCTAGGGTATTCAAAGTGGAATTGGGAGGGTTAGTAGTAAATATTCTAGATAAGTCGGATCTATCTAAGAACTATTTTAGCGATAGCTAAATCAAATAATAATTTATTTGTATATAGTCATTATATGTTGTTAGTGTGAAATTGTACAAAATTGAAACTGAATATATGTTCAAAGATTAAAGTTACTTTTATCTAATTTAAAATTACTATTAATGTCTACTACAAAAGAAAAAACTTTAACTAAAGAAGTCACTGTATTCCAAATGGATTACATTATTAAGCCCTTAAAAGTTGGAATGGTTGGTTTAGGAGAACAAGCGTGGGATAACCTGCTTCCGAGTATAATTCAAAACAATAGTGCATTTATTCAGGCTGTCTGTGATATAGATCAACAAAAATTGAACACTATAAGTGAAAGGTATCGATGTGAGACATATTTGACATATAAAGAAATGATAGAATCTGAGGACTTAGATTGTCTTGTTGTTGCATCAACACCAAATGTTCATTTTGAAGTAATAAAGATTGCCCTTAATTTGAATATACCAATCTTTATTGAAAAACCTCCTGTTGCGTATATTGCCCAAATTAAAGAGCTTTCTTCTCATCCAAACTTTAATAATTTGGTTACAGGAATTGGAATCAATTTTAACTATGCTGAATCATTGCTAATGTTGAGTAAGCTACAAGAAAAGGAAGATTTTGGAAACATTTCCTACATGAATATTAGTCATTTAGCAAATAAACCAGATACACCTTATTGGGGGATGGAAAGTCTCTCTCAGTCATTCTTACTTTCTCAAGCTATTCATCCAATTTCATTTGTTTTAAATTTCGGAAATGGTTATCATATTAAAGCTATAGATTATACCCAAAAAGGTAGTAAGATATTTCTAAATCTAAATCTAATTATTTTTACAAATGACTCATCAAGCTTTAGTGTTAATTTAGTCTGTGGGACTGTCTCACCTCATTTTGACTGGAATATGGAGTTAATTACAGATACAGGTAAAATGGTAAAGATTGATTCACTTTGGGAACTCAAATTATTTGATGCCAATAAAAAAACTGGTTTGATTGATGAGACTAAAAGGTGGATGGATGTTTGGCATCCAAGTCCAGTTGGGAACGGAGTAAAAAGAACTGGGTACTACCATGAATTAGATGTGTTTTTCAAATGTATAAAAACCAGAAGTACTTTTAGTCCTAGTCTTCCAGACATGATAAAAGTATATGAGTTAATGGAAACTATAGATAAATCTTTAATTGTAAAATAATTGCATATGAAAAAATTAGAAAATAAATTTGTTAATATTGATCAATCAGATATAGATATTGTTGTCTCAGCATTAAAAGCAAAGGAATTAGCAGGTACTGCGAATGTAGTCAAAGAGTATGAGACTTTATTAGCAGAATATTTCAATTGCAAGTATGCTCTAGCTTGTAATTCTGGGACTGGAGGTATAGAACTTATATTAAGAAGCTTAGGAATTAGTAAAGATGATGAAGTAATTTTACCTCCTACAGCACCAGTCATGTGTATTTTACCTATTATTGCTATTGGAGCCACTCCTGTTTTTGTGGATATTGAAAGTAATGATTCTTTTAATTTTTCAAAAGAAGATCTTTTAAATAAAATATCAGACAAATCAAAAGCTATTTTAATGGTTCCAATGTGGGGTTATCCTAATGATTGCAATGAGATAATAGAACTAGCTAGATCTAAAAATATACCAACTATAGAAGATGTTTCACACTGCCATGGTTCAAAATTCAATAATTCCATGATGGGAACTATTGCCGATATCGGTTTATTTAGTACACAAGAAAGAAAAATGATAACAACTGGAGAAGGTGGTTTTATCCTAACAAATAGCGAAAAATATAACTATAACATTGCTAAAATGAGGAATTTTGGAAGATCCCCATCAAACATTTCTTATTTTGATAAAAAAATTGAAGATTTTGGAGTGGATTTTGGTATGAATTTTAGAATTAATGCTCTTGGAGCAGCCTTAGGAATAACTCAATTAAGGAAATTAGAGGATAAAATTAAATTAAGAACGCAAAATGCATTTTATATTAAAGATAGAATCAAACAAATCGACTGGCTACAAGAAATTCCTATTTGTAAGGATTCCAGACCAAACTATTATTCCTTAGTTCTTAGAGTAATAGATGATAATTATTCAGCAACTGAGATTGGAAAGTATCTTGAAGAAGCGGGGATTATATCAGATACATTTAGGTATGATTACCAACCTCTTTATAGAATGAGTGCTTTTTCTCAATTTAAATCTGAATGTCCAAATGCTGAGATATTAACAAAATCAATTATTACATTACCAACACACGAAGGGCTTACAATAGAAGATTTAGATCGCATTATTAAAACAATTATAGATTATGCTTCGACTAAATAACGAAAAATTTAAGCCAAATGATAAATTAAAACCTTTGGAAACACACCAGACTGCAACTGGTTTCGTATTTAACGAAGACATGACTAAGGTTCTTTTAATTCATCATAAAAAGCTAAATAAGTGGCTTGGGCCAGGCGGTCATGTAGATCAAGACGAAATGCCACACATGGCTGTAGCTCGAGAAATACAAGAAGAAGTTGGGTTAGAAGTTGAATTCTTAAAGCATCCTCAAATTTCACCAAATTTAAATGAAGACACTGAGTGGTTGGTCCCAACCCCATATGTTACCATGTTACAATATATTCCCCAAAATAAGGATCAACCAGAGCATTACCATTATGATTTTAGCTATTTAATGGTAGCAATAGAACTTGGACTTTCAGCTAATGTAACGGAATTAAAAGGTGTAGGTTGGTTTACCCTTGAAGAAGTGAAGAAACTGGATACTTTTAACATTGTCCAGTCGATTTGTAATGAGTTAATGCAAGAATAATTTAACTTTTGAATTGTTAAGTCTCACTATTCTAATTAATAAATAATCTCTATCGACTACTTGTATGGATATATTATATTCAATTTCTTTAATAACTATGGTTTTTATTGGTTTTAGATCAGTAACAAACTTAATAAAATTGGGATCTAACTTAAGCTGGCTAAAAAAAGAAAACACTAACTTTAACAATTCAAAAAACAAAACTGAAAGAAATGTTCCAAAATTTCTGATATTTCTACCTATGCTCAGAGAGCAAAGAGTAATCAAAGAGACTCTTAATTACTTTTCTAATCTAGATTATCCAAAAGACAGTTATAAAATTATAGTAATCACAACTGAGAAAGAGAACTTTCAAAAACTTAGTAATCAACATAGATTATATGATTTGGCTAATGATCTTTCATTAAATAGACCGCTAACTATAATCAAAGAAAAACACTTAGGGCTATTTAGCTCAGATTGGCTAGAACTACTTCATGCCAAATACAGTGATATTGATGTGGCTGAAGTGGCTGAAAAGCTCAAAACCGATTATCAGAATTATCCTACCACTCTAGATATAGCAAAGGAGTATTCACAGATCATCAATCTAAAATTTGATACAGATCTTATTAAGATAATTCATTATCCTGAAACAACTGGACTAATAGCTCACCAGATAAATTATACCACTCAGAAATTGTCTGAAAGTGATGAATTCAGTGGTTATTACTGTGCAATTTACAATGCTGATTCGAGACCAAATCCCAACTCACTTAAATATGTTGCGGATCAGATGCAAAAGTTCAAAGAAATTAATGGTTTTGAGGCAAATATTGTTCAGCAATCTTCAATATTTACTTTAAATTATAATACCTTCCCCAAAAACATTATAGGATACTTCCTAAGGACTTCTGCACTTTTACAAACAAAATGGACTCTAATACATGAGTTAGATCGATTCAGAACTCAATCCAGTTTTGTATTGCGGCCTATCAAGAACATTTTTGATACTATTAGATATTCTAAAATTTCACACTGTGTCATGCACGGTTTATTTCTTAAATTGAGTTTTTTAAGAAAAAATAAAATTCCAACAGATGTTGTAAGTGAAGATCTTTTATACGGCTTTGAACAATGTTGTAAAGGAGAACCTATTTTACCCATTCCACTACTTGAAAACTCGGAAAGCCCTGAAACATTTACACAATTACATAATCAGAAAAGATTTTGGTTTTGGGCATATATTGATTATTGGAAATATAGAAATCGAGTTATTTCTAATGGTTTATTTAGGTCAAAAATGGAAGTAAATATACTCACCTTAAAAGCTTATTTCGACGGTTTAATTTGGATATGCACTTCCATACTCATTGGTTTTCCATTATTCTATTCTCTATTAACAAGAAATATAACAATTTTTATTTTCTGGTGCCTAGTTTATTGCATATACTGGATAATTCCGACTTTAATAATTTATACAAAGTTACCTGAATTGGAAACTTACTCTAGCAAAATGATAACTAAAATATCATTTGCAGATTTTTTGCTTGTAACTTTATTTGGAATTCCAGTACTTTTATCTCATTCACTTGGACCCATACAGTGTACTTTTGATTTCATATCAAATTGTTTTACAAAGAAATTGATAGTTAAAAATAAGACAGAAAGATAAGATTTTTTTAAAAAAGTATTACTATGCCTGAAAAACACAAAATTGCAACAATTGAAGGTCATTGTTTTAGTGGCAAAACTACTATAATTAATAAGTTAAGATCAAATTATCAGATTGAAATAATTGAAGAATATGTTGATTATGCTGGTGGAGCTGATTTTTTCCCAAAATTCCCACCTAGATCAATTGAAGAAGCAAAATCATCGATAAAATACTTTGTAGATTTAGAAAAGAAAAGAAGCCATGATGCCATTGAGAAATCAATTAAGTCAGGTCTGCCAGTAATAATGGATAGATCACCCTTGTCTTGTATTGTCTTCCAAAAAGTTGCAAATTCACAAGTTAAAGATATTGATGATATATATAGTTATAGTTGTGAAGCATTTTATACTGAATTTGAAAAAGGAAATATTGTTTTCCCTTCTGTAATTGTTTATGCAGAACCACCTAATATTGAAATTTTCAAAAAAAGAGTCTTGCAGAGGGGTCGTGTTCCAATTGAATTTTTAAACACACCAGAAACTTTTATTCAAATGCAAAAATGGTATAAACAATTTTTATCAGAACATTTAACATCCAATAATGGTATGATACTTCAGACTCTTGAAGGTCAAGTAGATTTACTAGCTTTTATGGTTTATGAGTTTTTATCAAATGCCAATTTTACTGGCGATTATTCCTCATTTTTTTTAAAAAATACTAAACAAACTAACCTTAACTAAAATATGTCAAAAATAATTTTTCTAGATTGGAACAAAACCCTAAGCTATTCAAGGTTTTGGCAACATTGGGAATCAGGAACAAATGAATATAATAGCTATTCTAAACCTATCATCGAATCCCTTTTTAATGATAATAATGAAATGATTATCGATTGGATGAAAGCTAAATATAACTCAAATCAAATCTGTGACTTTTTATCTAGAAAAGTGGGATTATCATCACATATAATTTTGAAAGAGCTTGAATATAGCTGTAAAAATATGGTATTGTGTGACCCACAAATTCCAGATCTAATTTCTAAGTTAAGGGAAAGTGGATCTAAAGTATATGTTGCCACAGACAATATGGATACTTTTAGAAAATTTACTATTCCATCAATGAGTTTAGGTCAATTATTTGATGATTTCTTGATTTCATACGAGCTCAAAGCTTCAAAAATAGATACTATTGATGTAGATAAAAAATCAGCTTTTTTTCATGAATTCATGTATCAAAATGACTTTGATTATCATGATTGCATTTTATTGGATGACTGTGCTGATAAATCTGATTTATATAAATTATGGGGATTAGAGACAATTAATATAAACAGTCCAGTCCATTTAGTAGATAGTTTAAAAAGCTTACTTCAATAATCTAGTAAAATTATATCTTATGAATCTTAAATATCCACAAAAACCAACAACCAGTTGGATTATTAGAACAAAAAATGAAGAAAAATGGCTTCCGAAAGTCCTCGAAACTCTTTATTTACAAAGTCGGCTCGATTTTGAAATAATCATTGTTGATTCTGGATCCACAGACAACACCATCCAAATTGCTAATCAGTTCCCAATTAGAAGAATTATAGAAATTAAACAAGAAGACTTTAGTTATGGTTATGCTCTGAATTTAGGAATCTCTGAAAGTTGGGGTGATTTTGTTGGAATTTTAAGTGCTCATTCTTTGCCGATTTCCAGAACTTGGTATCAAGATGCATTTTCAAACTTCGAAGACAAAATGGTTGCCGCTGTAGGTGGTACATATTCAGCCCTACCCGATGGAGTTATAGAAGAAAAATTATGGGATACACAATATCACATTAATCGGTTAAATGACCAAAACTATTACTTAGGATTCCAAAAAGAAAATTATTATAAGACTACTAGCAATACTAATTTTATACTTCGAAAGACACTTTGGGAGGATTATCAGTTTGATGAGAATTTATCTACCTCAGAGGATTATGATTGGACTCAAGAAATGTTGTTTCGAGGATATAATGTTATATATGATCCTAGATTCGATGTTTATCATTCACATGGTGGACTTGGAAGAAAAATTATTATAGATAGAATTGATGAGTGGAACAAAGTAAATGCACTAATTGATGCAAAAGCTAGACCATCAAAATCAATTTCTAAAATCTTCAAAAATATATTGTAGCCTCAATATTTTATTTTGATAGGATTTACTGTACCAAATTACCTATCAAAATCAGCTCTCTCAAACCCCGCTTAAAACCAAAGCTCTTGACCCACAATTTGACTGTATCAAAATACAGTAGTTTTTAAGGCTTTATTGACTAGTATTCAGTAAAGTATAAAACTAGATTAAAATCGCCTTCTTCTATAGACTCCAATTTGCTTTATATATGTCTAGTATAGAATCACAAGAAAACCTACACCCAACCACTGAAGCACTATTTTCCAAGGTAGCTAATATAATTGACTCTGGAAGGGAAGAAGCTACACAGGCTATATATAATGCCATGACTAAAAGCTATTTTTTGGTTGGTAAGGAAATTGTGGAGGATGAGCAAAATGGTCAAAATAGAGCCGAATATGGCAAAGAGCTTTTAAAAAATCTTTCTCAAAAGCTTGCATTGAGATATGGTAGAGGATTTTCCGTCTCTAATCTTAAAGAGATGCGGGAATTTTATTTAGCTTACTCAAAAAGACAGACACTGTCTGTCCAATTCAAATTATCTTTCTCTCAATACGTTATTTTAAACAGTGTTAATGAACCACAGAGATATTTCTACGAGCAACTAGCAATCCAAGAAAAGTTATCTGTACGACAACTAAAAGATGCAATCAAAAAGAATGTATATGAGAGGTCTCTGGCAGAAAAAGGTGTGGCAGAACTAGAAATACAAGAAGAAAGCCCAAGGACTAATCCTATAACCAAAGATCCACTATTGCTAGACTTTTTAGGCTTCAAAGCTGGAGAGAAATATCTTGAAAGTGATTTAGAAAAGCGAATCATCGATAATATTGAACTATTTCTACTTGAAATCGGTAAAGGTTTTGCTTTCTATGCAAGACAATATCCTGTATATGTAGCAGGTAATTATTACCATGTAGATCTAGTCTTCTATCATGTAATCTTAAAATGCTTTGTATTAATTGATTTAAAAAAAGATAAAATTCAGCATAGGGATTTAGGTCAGATGATGATGTATGTAAATTATTTTGATAAGGATATTAAACAAAATGAAGATGCGGTGACAGTAGGTGTAGTCCTAGGAGGGGGTAAAGATGATGAAATGGTTGAATATACACTCGGTGACAACAAACAAGTTTTTGCAACTAGATATTTAACTTACTTACCTACAAAAGAAGAGATTCTCGGAATATTGAAAAATAGCATTGACGAAGTGGATGAGATAAGAACAGAATGATAAAAGACTGCGTAATTTAAAAAAGTTCAGACAAATACTTAGCAATTTATGCAAGCAAACGAAATAAAAAAATTAATATTACTTGAAGGTGGGAGATCAAAAATAGACCTATTTAACAGCATTGTTGCAATTCAATTTGATAATATATTTTTAAATAATGGCTATGTTATTCCAGAATTTAAAATTAAACTCAATCAATTTGGACCAGATTTTACAAAACCTGAGAGTTTAAATTATTTAGAAAAGCTTCTAAATAGTAATTTAGATTTTAAGGGGGAATTAACACATAATTTGAATATTGAGTCCATACTTAATATGGACAGATCAACATTTGGTATAATTATTCAAAGACTTAGGAATCTAAAATTTAGAAATCCGAAACATAATAAAATTGCAAAAGACTATCTAAACAATCCTTATTTACCAAGAAACCAAACAAAATATGCAGAAGTTGAGTTTGCATACAAAAAACAGTCAGTATCTACTGTAAACTTAGAGGCTAAAATAATAAATATCAATAAAATAAACTCGACATTGAGTTGTATTTTAAATAAAAATGATAGTTTGCTCGAGCTATCATTTGTTTATCCAGAATTGACACAGTTTGGGCTTGGGGGCTTTGGCGATCACTTTATACTAATTTTATTTAAATCGATTTTAAACTCGAAATACATTACTCAATTAATAATACCAAATCCAACCAGCCAATATTGGAACAGATTCAGTATAGATAATCCACTTAGCTCATTTAAAACTAGTTTAACCAATTCAAAATTTTCAACAAAAGAAAATACCCTGTCTAAAACTGAAATCAAACTTTGGCTTTATACAAGAGAATATTTGGCTAAATCAGCATTATCTCAAAATGATCTACAAAATGAAATTGATCCAAACAAAATTATGATAACCGACCTTGAAAAGTGGTTGATTAAAAATAGTATTTTATAACTCACCTTTCGCAACCACCAACTCAACTCAATTCCAAACCTATCACAATTTGACAAACATTTCCTTGTTGTTTAGAGGTTATGGTCTATGACTGGCATATTAGATTTATACACAGATTGTT
>Ga0316610_1000280_pt1 | contig 13081 bp, 13 predicted proteins | sample MIS2017111B_MG_FD_207677 | JGI IMG/M metagenome (GOLD analysis project Ga0316610, IMG submission 207677) | Microbial mat bacterial communities from Middle Island sinkhole, Lake Huron, Michigan, United States - MIS.2017.111B | ecosystem: Environmental > Aquatic > Freshwater > Lake > Sediment... | reverse complement strand
TATTTTAGCATTAATTGGAAATATTTTTGGTATTATATTAAACAAATTTATCGCAGGTGAAAAACTCAAGAAGAGCTTTGGTTATTTTACCCTTTTGGTAGCCATATTTATAACTATTCAAGAACTAATTAAAATCTTGAATTAAACTTTTTACAATTATACATTATTATATGTCCACAACTCCTTTTCTCTCAACCCAAGGTGTGATTTCTTTTTTAATCACCAACAATCAAAACGAAGCCATTTTAATCGACCCTAGCTTTGAAATGGCTCAAAAAATTGTCTCAAAAATCAAACAAAAAAATCTCAAACTTAAATATATTTTAGATACTCACACTCACGCAGATTTCTTTTCATCCAGGGCTTTGTTCAAAGCACTATATCCTGAGGCAAAAGTCGGTTTATCTCAGTTTTCACCGACCAAAGATAACAAATTAAAACTCAAAGATAATCAGGTTTTGGAACTGGAGGAAATTAAAATCACCGTTTGGCAAGCAAATGGTCACACTAATGAATCATTAGTATTTGTACTCGAGCAAGACAGTCAAACCTCAATTTTTACAGGTGATACTTTGTTTGTTGGTGGTACCGGAAGGACAGATTTTCAAATCGGAGACAGTCAGATTTTGTACCAAAGTTTGGAGCGAATTTTGACTCTATCAGAAACAACTATTGTTTACCCGGGTCACAACTACCAGGGTCAAACTAAAACAACTTTGGCTGTGGAAAAATTAACCAATCCGAGGTTGAAGCTAGTGTTGGAAGGTAAAAATGAGGAATTTGTAAGCTTAATGAACAATCACAAACCAACCAAACCAGATATTTTTGAAGAGAGCTTGAGGTGGAATAGTATTTAGATTCTATCCGTATATCTACAAGTTCTCACAAATCGGGCAAAACCTTTATCAGTTAGAAGTTAAAAATGAAAAGTCAGGATCAAAAATTGACCTTTTAAAGTATATTTATAATACTGAATTGATCAACAATAATCAACTAAAATACCTCAAAAGTATGAGTAAAATAAAAACTCTCAACCGCTATCAACAGCAAAATGTAATTGCCCTAAAAAAAATCTCCACATTATCTTTAAAAGTAATTGCGATGATAGAGGATGATGCCAAATGCTATGATATTCTACAACAGCTACAATCATTGATGGGTTTAGTTAAAAAGAGTCAAAATAGAGCTATGCAGTGTAGTATCGAGCAAGCTTTGGACACTGATAAACGAATTAACAAACAAACCTTAGATGAAATAGAAGAAAGCTTGAATTTGTTTAATAAGTAGGTAAAAAATTCCACAGCCTATACTTGTATAGTTGTTATATTACCCAGTCTTTATGCCCCATCTTTACCTTCCAACTAGTACTTTAAAACCAGCAGGGAAAAATATTTTGATAGTCTAATCCCTAAGTTTTACGAATTACCTTTTACTAAAAGAAGATTAGCTAAATTTAACCAAACAAAAATAATTTTGAACTTCATCTCAAAGAATGCGATTCGGTGAGTTATGCAGGGACAGTTTCTTGACATCTCAAGCCAAAAAATCAATTTTAGAGTATGAAAAATATCAAACCAAACGAAGGAAAAACTGATAGAATTATTAGGGCAGTAGTTTGCCTTGCTAGCCTCGTAATTGCTTTTTTTGTCACTGGCCCTGTTCAAATTGTTTTATTTGTGGTAGCCACAGCAATGGGTATAACAAGCCTTACAGGATTTTGTTTTTTGTATAAGCTTTTTGGAATAAATTCTTGCCCTGTTAAAAAGTAAACACGAAGTTGTAATTTGATATTTATAGGCCAAAATTGTTACATTATGTCTACAATTACCAACCACCAAGACGGGCTGATTTAAAAAGGCTTTACAATACAGTCAAGTAAAATTTATGGAACCTCAAAAAGAAGACAAAAGCATTTCACGCTGGTACGGAGCAAATTTAGCTTTGCTACTAGGCGAAAAAATTGAAGCTGTTTACCCCCAGTTTGATACTCTAAAATATGTCAAAATTGTAGCTTCAAAATGTGAAGGTATGAGCTATACTCAAAGAATTTTACTTCACACAGCTACCCTACACCAGCTTTTACCAAACAATTACCCAGAAGCTATAAAAATTTTAACTAGTATTTTAGGAGAAGAAAACCAGTACGAAACTGGAATGTTTACCAACTTTTATTGGGTTGGGCCAATTGCGAAATACGTAGAAGATTATGGATTGGACTACTTTGAAATTTCCATAAAAGCCATAGAAGAAATTACCAAAAGAAATACTGGTGAAATGGCAATTCGCCCTTTTATTCGTAAATACCCAAAGCAGACCATGGAAGTAATGTTGAATTGGTCACTCTCGAAAAACTTTCACCTTAGAAGACTAGCGGCAGAAGGTTGTAGAGCAAAATTACCGTGGGCAACAAAGCTTGAAAATTTTATGTATGAACCAGAACCAGTTTTTAACATATTAGATAATTTAATTGAGGACGATGTAAAATTTGTTCAAAAATCGGTAGCAAATAATATCGCTGATTATTTAAAAGTTAATCCTGAAATTGGGTTTGAATTTATAGACAAATATAAAGATTCGGTAAATAAAAATACTCAGTGGATTCTTAAGCACGCCACTAGAAAAATTAACATTCATTAAAACTAATTTTATGTCTTACGAAGCTAAAACCAAGCCAACTGAAATAAGTGTTGATGATTTTATAAAAGCCAACGCCACCGATCAAAAACGTGAGGATTGCTACACCTTAATTCATTTGATGGAAAAATTAACTGGTAAAAAAGCCAAAATGTGGGGCAGTTCAATTGTTGGGTTTGATAGCTACCATTATAAATACACTAGTGGCCACGAAGGTGACAGCTGTATTTTAGGTTTCTCGCCTCGAAAAGCAGCTATATCTTTGTACGTTTTTATGCCAACCAAGGAAAATGAAGAATTGCTAAAAAACTTAGGTAAATATAAAATGGGTAAAGCCTGCATTTACATCAAAAAATTAGCTGATATAGATTTAAAAATAGGAGAAAAAATGTGTCTTTCCACCATCCGTTATATACAAGAAAAATATCCCACAAATATTGCTAAAAATTAAGTATGAATAAAATTGCGAAGAATGTTTTAAAATCTGAATATTATTGGTTTAGTATTTTTGCTCTATCTTTTTTGATATTTCAATATATATCTTATCAGATAAGACCTAACTATATAGGAGGAAACGAGCTCATTAACTATTTTTTAGGAATAGCTCCAAATTTTTTTCCAGCAATAGGAATACCCGCTATATTTATTCTTTTTATACAGTCTACATCAAATTCCAACAATAAATGGTTGAAGGAATACAAATATATAACAGCCAATCTGGTGTCGCTATCAGGCTTGGTTATTTGGGAATTTATGCAATTAACTGGAAAACTTAGATTCGATTGGCACGATATTTTATGGACAATAATAGGTGCTGTGGTATTTCAATTGATATGGATGATAACACCAGAAAAAATGAAAAATTAATAAGCTATCCTAGATTTTACCAATTCGTTAAAACAAAAACTTTTCCGCTCGTTCTTTAATTTCTGCTTCCACTTCTTCCCTTGTTTTTCCGTATTTTTCAGTACTGAGCTGAATAATTTTCTTTCGCAAATCGGGGTCAATGTTTTTGCTTTGTGCTGGTGGAGCAACGTTAAATGGTGTTGTTCGCTGACCATCAACCATAATAATAGAATTGGCCGTGTATCGCTCTGGCTTTTGTAAATCAGCCGCGGTTAAATAGGGTGAAAATGTTTTTTCCAAATATTCGGCATCATCGGCCCCACATTGAAAAATAAATTTAGAACCAGTGTTCGCCATAATTGAATCTTTAATACGCTCGTCACCCTGCTTAATAACCTGCTTCACAAACTGATGGGCAAGGGTAAAACCAACATAATACTTACGAATTTCTTCCAGTGCTTTTGGAATAGCATCAAACAAAAAGTTCTGCATTTCGTCGATGTACACGTAAAATGGCTGACGTTGATCTTTCAAAATTTCGCTTGTTGTTCCATCTTCATTGTATTTCAAACCATCGTTTCGCCCCATTCCCGCGAGTAAAAGGTTACCAATAATTACCATACCCAACAAATACGCTGAAGTTTCGCCAATTAACCCTTTTTCTAATTTCACCAACACAATTTTTTTGTTGTCCATTGCTGAACGAAAATTAATAGAGCTTTTTTGCTGCCCAATCATTGGTCGAATAAAGTCGTTGCTTACAAACGGTGCAAGTTTAGATACAATATAAGGAACCACATTTTCAAGTGAAGCCTCACCACCAGCTTTCATCGCCTGTTTTTCCCAAAAATCAACCACCTCTTGGTCATCACACATGGCAAGTTTAAAACTTCGATAATCATCATCAGCCAACACTTTTGGAATTTCCATTAAGGTTGAACCACTTTCAGGATGACTCATTACTAAACGCATGGCATTTTTCATGTAGGTTTCAAACATCGGCCCACCTGTTTTTTGCAAGTCGTACAGTTTATCCCAAATTTGAAACAACGTGTCGATAACCACCGTTTTTTGCTCTGGTTTTAACGGATCGGTTTCCAACATGTTTAAACCAAGTGGTCTATCGGTAATAGATGGTGAAAATAAAATAACATCATTTGCCCGCTCAGGCGGCATTCGCAGTAAAATATCATCAACCAACTCACCATGAGGATCAACCACACAAACCCCATTTCCAAGCTGAATATCTTGCAAAATAATGTTCGTTAAAAATACCGATTTACCTGAACCTGAACCACCAAGTGCGTAAATATGACGGAAACGATCCTGCTCTCGCAAATACACATCTTTCGTTTGATTCCCCGATTTTGCCGTTCCTACAAATACATTTCCATCTCCAGGACCAGGAATACCAAGTGGAATTGATGGTTTTCGGCTACTGAGCCACTTAATATATGAATTTGCAACTAAATAATTTGGTAAATGCCAAATTGAATTAATTTCCTCACTATTTATGATATTTCGTTGATTCATTCGAGGGGCACGAAGAATAAAATTTTCTACCGCCTCAGTCGAAGAAGTTTTTAATTTTTTGAATCCATTAAACGGACGAACTTCATAAATTTGAAACGCTGGTGAAACCTGATCTACAAGCTGTTTTGCTCTGTCGGAAGTTTCTGCTGAACCAATAACACGAAGGGTAAATAAAAAGCCTGTTTTACTCGATTTTTCTTCTAACTTTTTGACCATTTCTTCTTGCTGAGGAGTAAGCTGAATAGCCATTTCCTGACCAGTAAGGTCAATTTTACGCTTTTTTGATGATGAATCAGATTTGTCTGATTGAAAAAGCTCGTAAATACCAGAAATAACAGAACCAACAGTTTTCCAAAACTTAAACTTATTGTTCAAAATTTGTTCAGCATTCTGACCTTGTTTTATTTTCAACGCAAGCTTACGAGGATTTTCCTGCCACGTATTTTTTACAGGAGTAATAACCAACTGAATAGCAACCGCCTCATTTTTCGCAATACCCGACATGGTATTCGTAATAGTATTCAGCGGATCTTTTTCCATTTGGCGATAGGTGCGAAACGGCAGCTCGTAACGAGAAGCAAGATCAAACTCTTGAGCGTAACTTACCGATTTAGGCAGGAAAAATGAAGGATTTTGAAGACGAACTACATTTGCCTTTGAATAAATAGCAACAATTTGCCGCTCAAGAACGGGTGCGGTTTCTTTGCTACACACAACCCAAAACCGAATTTCCTGATGAATGTTTACAATTTCCAAACTAAATCGCTCACCTTTTCCAAACCAACGTGCCACGGGATTTACCGAATACTCACCAAGAAGTTGCACAATTTGCTCTCCAATTGAAATAACGTCATGCTCTTGTTTGCTTTGCGATTGCTCTTTTCCAGCCTGCTCAGCCGTTTCCATGGGAAGCGAAATTTCCAAAAAAACGGTGTTTTGCCAATCAGTATCTTTCTTTTTGGTGTAAAAAAACTTACGAATACTGAAAGTAATAAGTATTACAAGGAATACCGCCAATATAAAAAGAACGCCCCACAACGTGAAGTTAGAAAAAAGAGCTCCAACATCAAAACCAGATCCAGACGAAACCGTAGATGCTGCCTTAGAAGCAGCTGAAGAGGATGTTTGGCTTGGGCCAGTATACAAATCGTCCATGTGGTTGTTTTAAACAAAGGTTAATCAACTTTTTATGCGCTGTCAATTCAAAAACACCTTCCTTGACGATGAAAGAAAAGAGATGTATACTTATTATTAACGTTAATGTTATTATTATGTTCTTTTACAATCAACGAAAAACACAACAGAAAAATAGAAAACACATTATTATTGGTGCACTTATTGCAAGTTTTGTAACAGGTACTTTAGCACTTTTGTTCGCTCCAAAAAGCGGAAAGGAACTGCGAAAAGATATTGCGACTGGAGCCAAAGAAGCTGCGGTAAAAACTCAACAATATGCTACAAAAGCTAGCCAGGTAATTCAGGAAAATACTGAAGAATTAAAGGAAAAAGCATTGGAAGCTCGTCAGGCGTTACTAGAAAAATTCCATGCAAAAAAAGAAGAAATTCGCCTTGAAAAAATTGAAGACGACAAAGAAGAAACAAAATAGTTTTTTTCATTTTACTCACTAAGTCTACCTACCCTGAACTTGTTTCAGGGTTTTTTATTATATGTACTCGCTCTGCAAACGATAACTTGTAGAGGCAATCACGGATCGCTATTTTTACATATTACATTGTAGATCAACCCTTACGGTTCCATTATTACACATCATCTGCGCTAGATCCTGAAATAAATTCAGGATGACAACAGAGGGTGTTAGGGCATCAATAGAAAATGTTAACATAAAAAAAATCCCCCAAATAGGGGGAAATGTGTTGCAGAATTGCAAAAGGTAAATTACCAGTTGCTGTTTCCACCACGTGAGTAGCCGCTATCACGGTTGTCACGACGAGGACGATCAGCACGGAAGTTTCCTCCTCCGTTATTTGATTTGTATCCTCCGCGGTCACCTCCAGATTTCTCTTGAGGACGTGCTTCGCTTACAGAAAGTTGGAAACCATCACCTTGGTAACCTTCTAATTCTGCGATAGCTTGCTTTGCAGCAGCTGAGTCCATTTCAACGAAACAGAAGTTGCGTAATCCACCGAATTCACGGTTTTGGATGATAGCAATGTTAGTAACTTCGCCAAGACCACCAAAAAGGTTGTTGATGATATCTTTGCGTTGTTCTTCGTCTTGTTCTGGGGTAAACCCGTGGACGAATAATTTAGTTGTAGACATGAAAAAAGAAAAAAAACAAATATGTGGCTGTTTTGCAAACACATTAACTAGATAAAAAGTGAAAAAGCACGTATTAACTGGAAAAGGCGTTGGCTAATAAACCATACTCTATCTAAAAACATTTTTGTGTTCTTGGCAAGGGCATATTCATTTTTATTGAAATTTCACTTCATAAAGAGGTACGGATGACTCAAATTTTACCTCCCGAATCGGCTCTAATGATTCAAGATATTCATTACCCATTCTTTCAATTTCATCAGCAAAAAAAGGCACATTGTATTGTTCTAACAAAGGAATAAAAAATAGTTTATTCTCATTACACATTACTCGCCCTTTTTGCTCACCTAATTCTGCCACTGTTAGCATATTATGCCAGCGATCCGCTCCTTTTAATATGGCCAGTGATGAATACTGCGAAGTAAATTCTGAAATTTTTTCAAATGTTGCTGCTTTATTACCATCAATTTTTGTAGCACCATCAACAAGCTTGTAAGAAAGAGAAGTTTCTGACTGAACAATACCAAGAAATTGCTCATATTGCCCAGCATCAAAATTTGTATCTTCAAGAACATCGTGAAGAAGGGCTGCAACGGTTAAATCTACAATATGTTCGTGATTAGGGTACTGACTTATGATTTCGGCAGCAACAGCAACAGGATGACTAATATATAACAGCCCTTCATCTGGTACTGATTCGTCGTTTTTAGATGGTTTACCACCTTTTCGAACTGCAAAACCAGCTTCTTTTGGATTATACAAATGCTGTTTGTAAGAAAACCTGTAAGCTTGTTCGATTCGTGTTTTACTATCAATTGCAAGATTAGGTAAATCAGCAAGAGCCAAGTTTAGCTCATTAAGATATTTCGTTTCAAAATCGGTATCAGGATTTATATTTTTTGCTATTAGTTGTAAGGCAACTTGTTCAGAAACACCTTTTTCAATCCATTTATCAATCACGTCTTGTTTTGAATTTGAAGATTGCTGATTCCCAGGCATGGTTTATGGTATATCATTTTTTTCACCCTCGTCAATTTTTGCACATAAAAAAAGACCCCATTATCATAAAATATAAAATATCTTATGGGGGGTCAAATTTAAGTTGATTCGCATTAACTAATTAGCTATTTATATTTAGCTATTCGTGAAATAAGGCTTTTTTTCACATAGTTTTTTGAAGTTCCAGGTGGAAGTTCTTCCATTATATCTTTTAAGATTTTAGATATTGTGGTTTCTTCGAATTTTATTTTCTTTTCTTTAGAAGAAGTGTCGATAATAACATAGTCTTTTAATTTAGCTTCAATGATTTCCTTCACAGAAATCCTAGCGAATTTTTTATTGGTGTGCTTTGATGGCATAAATATAATTTTTACAAAAATTTACCTCTTTCAATTTATTTTCTTGTTGTCTTTCTGAATAATAGTTTAGGTGCCCATTAAAAGCTTAAAAACTATACTCATTGTTTTTTCATCTGTGTTTACTCCACTATGTTGAAATTCTGGAGTGTCTAGATTATTTAAACTGAAAGAAGAAAACGCCAAGAAGTAAATCTCAGCAAATTAAAAGCGTCTAGGGCCTAATATAAGCCGCACACGTCTTGAAACTGCTAAAGAAATACACATTGAATATATGCCATGTTTTTTGTCTGAAAATATCAAAAAAGGTAGTATAGTTAAATAGTTCGCGAACCAACTGTAAATTTCAGTTTTGAAAACTGATACTGTAAAATAAACACATTTTTTATTCCTTGTCAATGCCTTCAAACAGACAAAAAAGAGGGTTTTGCTCCCTCTTAAAAAATTAATATAACCAAGTATTTTTTCTAGTCTTTTTCTACTTCACGCATATCGGCAACTTCATCGGTTTCATCAACAATTTCACCAACTAATTCTTCAAGCACGTCTTCAAGCGTAACAATTCCTGCTGTTCCCCCAAATTCATCTTTTACAAGGGCGATATGGGCTTTTTTGCGTTGCATTAAAATAAGCAAGGTGTCTACTCGCATGCTTTCAGGAACCTCAATTAAATTGTGAATAAAATCGGTTGGCATTTTTTCAAGCTCACCCTTGGCCATTGCTTCTAAAATTTCACGCAGCAACACAAAACCAACAATGTCATCATAATCTTCTAAATAAATTGGAAGTCGGCTGTGATTTGAGTTATAAATATCTTCAGCTTGATGTGCTAACGTTAATTCAGCATCCAAACCTTCAATATTTACTCGAGGTGTCATAATGCTTTCGGCTGTTTTATCGTTCAGCTTGAATACATTTTCAATAATAGTTTGCTCATCTTTTTCAATAGAACGTTCTTTTGCACCCATTTCAATCATCATCTTAATCTCCTCTTCAGAAGTATTAAACGCATCGGTGTCTTTAGGAAATAAAAATTTTGTAATAACTTCAATAACCCATAAAACTGGTGTAAGAAGTTTCATAACCAAAAACACAGGAACAGCCATGGTAAGTGCTGCTGAAGTACTAAAGCGTTCACCAAAATTCTTTGGTAAAATTTCGCCAAAAAGCATGGTAAAACCAATAAGTGCAACACTGAATATACCAGCCCAAAGTTCATCGAGAGCTGTAGCTGCTGCTATACCAATTGCAGCCATTCCAAATATATTTACTGAGTTAATTAAAATAGCTACCGTACCAATAAAGTGCGACATGTTATTTTTAATTTGCAACAAGATTGACGCTCTTTTATTGCCTTTTTCGGCAAGTGTGCGAATTTTAATTTCAGAAGCTGAATACGTGGAAGTTTCAGTTATGTTTATAATGGCAAGTACAACCAATACAGTTAAAGTAAGGAAAATAAGTGAATTCATATATTGCATTCAAGCGCGTACGCACGATGGCACAGATGTTTATAGGCTTACATTTTTTTCATTTCTCGTCAATAGGAAAAAAAGAGGCATCTAATAAAGACGCATTAATTGATACATTTCTTGACAAAGAAGAGCTAGTGATATTGAATACTATTAGCTTCAGGGATCCATGAAATTTGGTATCGGCGGTATAGCCCGCGAGAGGTTTTCCTCATGAATTGGTGTAATTCCAGTGCCGACGGTAATAGTCCGGAGATGACTTAGTCATCATATTTGTACGAAAGTGCGAATACGTAAGAAGCAAACGTTCACGTTTTTAAGCATATTCAAGCATGTTGGAGTGTATACTCTTGTATGTTTTGTATGTAAGAACATGGGCGGGTTTACCCTGAGGCCTTTATAGGTCTTTATTTTTTTGTATGTTTTTAAAACAATTCTCTTCTCTTCTAAAAAATGTTGTTCGCTCTGGACCACCATATATTATTATAGCAGCCGTAATGTGGAGCATTGGCGGTGTTATTCGCTCGGGATTACAAGATCCATATCTCAATCCTAATCTTTTTATTTCACCAATTCCTTTAGTTTTTTGGGAGCATGTTTTCGGACTTCTCGTTATTTCACCTTTTCTATACCAAAAACGCCATGAATTCAAAAAGTTAACAAAAAAGCAATGGTTTGCTGCTGCTCTTGTTGGGTTGCTTGCAAGTACGCTTGGAACTATTTTTTTCGTGTCAGGCCTTAGTTTAGTTTGGTTTGCTCCACTTTCTATTGTGGTTCTTATGCAACAAATTCAGCCACTTTGGGCTATTCTATCGGCACGTTTCGTTCTGAAAGAAAGTCTTCCACCTCAGTTTATAGCGTTAGTTAGTTTCGTACTATTGGGCGTATATTTAATGACATTTAAAGATCCTGCAAACCCAGTTGATATTTCAACACTCGATAAACAAGTTACTTTGTTAGCAGCTATTTTTGGTGGCTTGGCAAGTGTTTGTTGGGGTCTTGGAACCACTCTTGGAAGGTATTTTTTGAAGAATATCTCTTTTTATACTGGTACATTTCTTCGTTTTGGGTTTGGAACAATATTCTCTGGTTTAGCACTTTTGAGCATCATGTACACCACAAGCCCTGTTGCTAATTTAGTTCCAATTTGGGGGTTAAATGGGTTACAACTGAATTCACAACAACTCAGCATTATGCTTACTGGAGTTCTTATTACTGGTGTTGGTGCGATGCTTGTGTATTACTTTGGACTGAAAAAAACTGAAGCAAAAATTGCAACCATTTGCGAGCTTGCCTGGCCACTAACCACTTTTTGGTATGATATTGCAACGGGGAAAAGCTTCACCATGCTACAAATTGTAGGTATGATTATATTGATAAGTGCAATGACAATTATTACCACTTCTCAAAATTCACAACCAAGTCAGAACCCTGATTTATAAAACTACCATAATATGATAGATCCTGAAATACATTCAGGATGACACTGCGCTTTGATGTTATACGATATTCTCTTCTTTCCCGAGCTCAGCAACAATGAGTTTGCTCACCTCAATTCCAACACCTTCAATTCCTAATCCAGCAAGCAAGCGATAGTCTTCAATAGTGCGAGCTTTTTCTACCGATTGCTGTAAATTGGTAACCGATTTTACTCCAAAGCCTTCAAGCTGGGCAATGTTTTCATATGGAAGATTGAACAAATCAGGAATGTCGTGTACGTGGAATTCGTTGATAAATTTTTGAATAATTTTATCGCTTAAACCTGTAATATCAGCAATGGAACGTTGAGTAAAATAGCTTAATTTAAACAAAATTTGATCAGGGCACGTGTCTGAGTGTGGACAGATTAAATCAACATGAGTTGAACTTTCAACAAGTAGCTTACTGCAACTTGGGCAATTATGAGGAAGAGTTGGTTGGTTGAGTAGCGAGATTTCTGAATCAGTTTCTTCACTTGGGCTGTATTGAGGTAAATGATGAGGTCGTAAATTATATAAAATATGAACCACTTCAGGAATAATATCACCAGCTTTTCTTACAACTACCGTATCGCCAGCCACTGGGTTTCGCTCTAACACCTCTTTTGCGTTATGAAGAGTTGCTCTTTTTACCGTTGTACCAGCCAAATTTACCTCTTCTAGCTCGGCAACGGGGGTAACTTTTCCTGTTCTCCCAACCTGCCAGGTTATGCCAGTAAGCTTTGTAGTTGCTTCCTCGGCTGCAAATTTTATAGCACACCACCCACGAGGCGTTTTGCCTACAACACCAAGCTCTTCATGCAATGTATTATTATTCAGTTTCACCACCATTCCATCAATTTGAAACGGAAGATTATCGCGTTTTTTGTTTATTTCTTCAGCTTTTTGCCAAACTTCGCGAACCGATTGAGCAGTGGAATTGAGCGGATTAACAGGGAAGCCTTGTGATTTCAAAAAATCAAGCTCTTCGATGTGAGTAGCAAATGATACTGAGGGTGTGGAAGGTGCTAATTCATCAGGCATGAAAAACAAGATTATTCAAATTTCAAATAGCTATTAAAGCATTACACTTGCGGGAGTAGTAACCTGTCCATCAACTTTCAAGCCCACGGTTGCAACATTTTTTACTGTAGGAATTTCTTCATCATCAGATTTTTCATTGAGTGCTGTCATAACCTCACCATCGAATTGATCGTTAATGGTTGGAACAATAAGTTGAATACCAACAGCATCTAAGTCTGATTGTAGTCGAACAAAACTGCCTTTCAGAGTTTGTAGAAACTGATTTACTTTTTCATCTTCAGTTTGTGGTGCGAAGGTAAACGCTAAATTAAGGGTATTCAAGAACGATAAAAAACCGTTAGCAACATATTTTTTTGCCGATTTTTTTGCTTGAGCATTGTCTAATTCAGCTTGACGTTGCACATTTTCTCCATCAGCGGTGGCACGTATCGCTCTGCTTTTCCAGTCTTCAACTTCAGCTTT
>Ga0316610_1000275_pt1 | contig 13328 bp, 13 predicted proteins | sample MIS2017111B_MG_FD_207677 | JGI IMG/M metagenome (GOLD analysis project Ga0316610, IMG submission 207677) | Microbial mat bacterial communities from Middle Island sinkhole, Lake Huron, Michigan, United States - MIS.2017.111B | ecosystem: Environmental > Aquatic > Freshwater > Lake > Sediment... | reverse complement strand
GGTTTGGCACTGTCTAACAGAGAAAGCTAGGCAATTAAAGACAACTATCTATCAGGTTAAGAAACATCTGCTAGATGATTACTTGATAGAGGAATTGAGGAATCCTAAGATTGTATTTGGGTGATTTTGAGGAAGTCCTATAGCAATAACACAGCAACTAGAATATACATTTCCTCAGGTAACAATCACCAAATCAGCAATAATACTGTCGGGGATATTTATCTAAGTACAACCACCAATACTACAGTTACAAATAACACGCTGAGTGCTGGATTATATATATCAAGTGGCAGTAAACAAAACACAATCACTCAAAATACTATTCCAGGACAAGTATATGTCGATGGCGTTGGGTCAAATATCATCTCCAATAATACTCTAAATGACAGGATATATGTAGCGACAAACAGTGATAATAACTTGATATCACAAAATACCTACAATACAACTCAAGCCAATCCAATCACTTTGAGTGGCGGAAATATAAGCATCCCTGCCCCCACTTTGACAACTGTAACTTCAAGTGTTGGTGGTCCAAATAGTACCGTTATTACTGTCACGGGAACAGCGGTGGCTGGTTCAAAAATAGAATTTTACAGCAAAATAGGCAATGTTTATACTTTTCTATTTTCTGCTGTAGAAGGCTCAGCTGCAGATAATAATAGCACTGCTGGAAGTTTTAGTTTTAACGTAAATACACCAAATTCAAACAATGTAGCGTTTTTTATATTAGCCACAAATACTGACACTTTAAACAATACCTCACAATTTTCAAATCAACTTTCATTCACACCGCCAGTTGTACCAGTTACTCCAACAATTTCTTTAACTTCTTCAAAAAATCCTTCTCTAGTTGGTGAATCGATAAATTTAACCGCCACTCTAAGCGATCCGCTATTGACTGGAAATATTGAGTTTTTCAATGGAAATACAAGTCTTGGCTCAGTGGTCGTGACTGCAGGACAAGCTGTTTTAACCACATCTACACTGCCACAAGGTAGCAATCCAATAAGGGCAGTTTACACACTTGCAAACTCAACAACGATCCAAGCTAATCTTACACAGGTTGTAAATGCAGTGGTTGTGGTAAATGATCCAGCTGGAAATCCAATTGGAGGGATTACAATTTATCCAAACAACCCAGCCACAAAACCTGTATCAAATCCAATCTCAAAAATCACAACTTTACCAGTGTCCACTGCTGTAACAACTACAAACAATGCTGTCTTAGGTGTTTCTGATAATATTGTGGCAAATACCGTAGTTTCTCAACCAATGTTTGATGACACAGGTGCTACCGCTTTAATCAGGACTGGAGGTGAAGCAAATCAAATCTTTAAGTTGTTATTGATGACTTCGGTCATAGTTTTACTTGGCTATTTGGTAGTGCAAAGTAATAGAGTTCAAAACTAATCAAAAAATTAATAATTTTCATCAACTAAAACATTATATTTCACCTCTTTTGAGGTGTTTTTTAATACCAAGAAATGATTGACATTGCTTAAAATGTGTGCTACAAACTGGTTATTGTAACCAAAAATAATCAAAATTGTCACTATGTTTAAATTCCAAAAAATGAAGTTAGTTTTAAATTTTATCGCTATTATATCAAGCATAATCTCAATTTTTCTTTTTAACCTTCAAGTAAGAGCTGCTCAAAAAACAATTACTCAAAATTGTGTTCTACCACTATCTCAAACCAACTGGAATGACACATGTAGTGTTACAAAGTTTGATCCTGCCCTTGGTCAGCTCAAAAGTGTCAAAATCAATGTAAATGCTCAAGTAAACTCCGAAGTCAAAATCGAAAACCAAGATCCTCAACCTGAAACCATCACAAGTAATGTCTCGGCTCAAATCCAGATCAAAAAGCCAGATTCTGGTGTTATTCTAAATGTCACTCCAAGCAAATCTGTTTCTGATTTATTTGGGAGTTATGACGGAGTTTTAGATTTTGGAGGCACCTCAGGCAAAAGTTATATAGGGTTGACTTCAAGTACTACAAATTCCAGCACTTTAGTCTCTTCTGGTGATCTAAATCAATACATTGGAGCTGGTAATGCCAATATGGCAGTCTCGGCTTCTGGTCAATCATCATTTTCTGGCTCTGCAAACTACGTCAGCGGTTTAAATACTTCTGCTCAAGCCTCAATAGAAATCACTTATTATTACATCGATAGCGATTTGTCAGTAAATAAAACTCATACAGGCAATTTTACTCCAGGACAAGATGCTACATACACTCTAAAAATCAACAACAAAACTGGAAGCCCAACCACAGATCCAATTACATTAGTCGACACTCTTCCAAACGGTATGACATATAAATCAGTTTCAGATTCTGATTGGACATGTAATGCAAATGGTCAAATTGTAACTTGTGTCACAAATAAAGCAATTGCAGCCAATGACTCAATTACATTTGATATGGTTGTCGCTGTGAGCGAAAATACCTCGACTAACACTCTCAATCAAGCCTCGGTTAGCACAGTTGTAGATGATATGACCCCAAATGATAACACTACAAGCGACAGCACAATCGTCAACCATGCCCCAACTGCAAACAACAATACAGTAAATAATATCGTAAATGCTCAACCAATCGTGAAATTGCCAAATTCTATGTTGAGTGGAAACCCAAATGATGCAAATGATAGTATCAAAAACTACACCATCACCTCACTACCAAATCCAGCTTCTGGTTTACTTTATCTAGGAGATCCAAGTAAAGGCGGAGTCGCAGTAGCTCTAAATCAAGTTTTAAATCCATCAGATTTAGCAAATTTGTACTTTACACCAGTTTATGGCTTTATTGGAGACAGTAGTTTTAACTATAAAGTTACTGACTCATTTGGTGCTATTTCAAAAGACCCAGCTACAATCATTCTAAAGCTCATCTCACTACCTGGATCACCTATAAGTATAACCACGACTCCAGTAAATACAACTCAAAGCTCAAATAATACTCAGCAAGCCACAACATCAACAACCACTTCAATTCAGCCAGTATCTAATTCTACAAGTACAAATACAGCTACTACAACAAGCGTACAAACTCAAAGCCTAACCCAAACAAGCTCTTCACAACCTGCTGCAACAAACTTAACATCAACAAAAGGTGAAGTGCTAGGTGTTTCTGAAAGTGTAAAATTGATCAGAACAGGTGGAAATATAAATCGCCTTGATCAATTTACATCAATATTTTTATATGTTGCATTGATGGCATCGATATATTTCTTTGTGAAGAATTGGATTGAGTTATAGATTGATTTAGCAAATATATATGTCATTTCGAGTGCAACGAGAAATCTAAAACACAGTCAGCTTAGATTTCCTGACGAAGTTCGAAATGACATGAATTACGACTTATAAATTGAATTACCCCAAAACCATCTCAGCAAATTCTCGATTTTTGATCGTCCAAAGGTGTGGATTACCATCCCTGAATCTTGTAAATTCAATATTTTTGATGTATTTACTTTTGGAGCCATATAATCCTCCAGGGGTATGAAAGTGTGCTAAAGTATATGTCCAGAGCATCTGATCAAAAACGGAGTGGTAGTTTAGAATTTCCAGTTTCTTGGTTTTTATTTTATCCAAAATTTTGGGATTTTCGATCTCTTCGTGGCTTGGAAACGCACCTTGTACGAAAACTACTTTTTTTACTGAGTCAGGTAGATCGTATTTATTGAGATAGTTAAAAATTTGAAAAGCACCTAAAGAATGACCTAATAAAATCTCAGGTTGCTCTTTTCCAAGATATTCACGCATATTTTCTAGAGCTTGAGGATTTGAGCAATATTTACGTTCTTCAAAATATAATTGACTAAATTTCAGCAAATTTAAAGTATCAAAAAAGCTGTATTTCTCATTGATATAGTGCCAACGATAAAGCTTAACACTTTCATTATCAATCGCTTTTTGAAAACCTGTAAAATCGCCATATTTTTTATCTCGTTCAAAACTGTAAAACTCGATACCAGTGGCGTTGCCGTGGACAAGGACTGTTGAGGGCATATTTACAAGCTTAAATCAATTTTAGCACCAGTTGCAAGGCAAAATTTTTCTAAAGTCTTCCATGAAAAACCTTTTTTACCAGATATAAATCTAGAAAGTTGAGGTTGTTTGATTCCCATTTTGTTGCTTAATTCTTCTTGAGTTAGATTGGATTGTTTGATTATTTGCCGTATTTTTTGCCTCATCTCAAATAATCGTTCTTCTTCTTGGATCAATTTTTTGTATTCATCCGAATTGATCAAATCGTAAAGCTCAGGATAATTATCTCTTAAATCTATTGTCACAATTTTTAGTTTAGGCATAAAATTATTTTTTGAAATACTCAATTGAGAGATTATTGATTTTGTATTCTTGTAAGTTTAATAAACCTTTTCTTATTTCTTTATTTTCTATTTTTTGAGATTTTTTTGTAAAACCGTGAAATATTACAATAGATTTGTTTTCAATTATAAAAAAGAATCTGACAATATTTGTAGAATTTTGAACTTTAAACTCATAAAATCCCACTTTACCAATTTTAATATGTTTTATGTCCTGACCTTCATATATTTTAACTTGTAGTTTTTCTAAAGACGTATGAATTTTCAAACTCATTTCTTTGCTACTTATAGTCATCTTCAATAAGTAATCTAGGACTGGAGATGTTTTACCATCTTGGCTAAAGAACAACACTTTAAATCCAAGAACATCTTCCCACATAAAATACTAAATTAGTATAACAATTTAGTTATAATTTGTCAACAATAATGTATAAAGTTAAATCAAAAATGGAACCACAAGGATTCCATTAAAACACTTAACTTAAAATAAAATCTACACCAAATCAACATCGGCATAAATTGCATTGCTTTGGATAAACTGGCGTCTTGGAGCGACATCGTCACCCATAAGTTCTTCAAAGACTCGGTTTGCTAACTCAGCATCTCCTACACTTACTTTAAATAAAATACGAGTGGCTGGATCCATGGTGGTTTCCCATAGTTGCTCGGCAGACATTTCTCCTAGACCTTTGTAGCGTTGGATATTGTCGACTTTTTTCTTTTTGGAAGCCGTAACTACAGTAGCTGTATTTTCATCTGGTGTAGTCTCCTCTGAAATTGTCTCTTCGTCTAAGGCAGTGTTTGGTTCATTTTCAGCTGTTTGATCACTTGAAACATCTTGCAAAACTTCTGCATCAGCAGGGTCAATCCCCCACTCTTTGAGCTGGGCTTCTTTTTCTTCATCGCTATAAACGTAAACAATTTTCTTACCCAATTTTAGCTGATATAGTGGTGGTCTGGCAATATATAAATATCCAGCGTCGATAATCGGACGCAAATATCGATAGAAAAATGTCAAAAGCAAAGTCGCGATGTGAGCTCCGTCAACATCAGCATCTGTCATGATCACGATCTTATGATATCGAAGTTTTTCAAGATCAAATTGCTCTCCAATACCACAACCAAAAGCAATTAACATGTTTTTAATACCTTCGTAACCTAGGATTTTATCAAGTCTGGCTCGCTCAGTGTTTAAGACTTTACCTCGAAGTGGGAGTACGGCTTGAGTCTTTCGATCTCTGCCTTGTTTACCGCTACCGCCAGCGCTGTCTCCCTCTACGATAAAGATTTCAGAAACAGCAGGATCCTTTGAGCTGCAATCGGCAAGTTTACCTGGAAGTGCCATACCATCCAAGACACCTTTTCGAAGAACAGTTTCTCTGGCTGCACGAGCTGCTAATCTAGCTTTTAAGGCAAGTAAGCATTTATCGACTATGGCCTGCCCAACTTGTGGATTTTCTCCCAAAAATGTACCTAAGGCTTCACTTAAAGCATTCTCCACTATTGATCTTATGTGTGAACTACCCAATTTTCCTTTAGTCTGACCTTCAAATTGAGGATCAATCATTTTGACTGTGATGATGGCTCGAAGCCCTTCTTTCATATCCTCTCCAGTAAGTTTATCCCCTTCTTTATACATGTTTTTGGAGATTCCGTAGGCGTTTACAGTCTTGGTTAGACCCGATCTAAATCCTGTGAGATGAGTACCACCCTCTGTGTTTATGACGTTATTTGTAAAAGCTAAAATTTCTTCGTTGTAGCTGTCACTATAAGTCATAGCAATCGCGACTTCTACATCATCCACAGTGGTTTCGACTGATACAATAGGTGTTTTAAGGTTTTCGTTTTTAGTTAAATCTTTAAGATAAGACTTGATACCTTCATCAAACAAATACTCAATTTCGTCTTTGTTGTTTAGATTCAAAAATCTAATTTTGATTCCCTTGTTTAGGAAAGCCATCTGGCGAATACGAGTCTTGATAGTAGCTGGGTCAAAAACTGTAGTCTCAAAGACTGATCCATCAGGCCAAAATCTAACAACAGTACCAGATTTTCGGTGCTTGTACAAAATTTCAGCATGTTCTTGATCAATTTTACCCTCACCTACAATTTTAGCTATATATTCATCAATTGGAAGCGAAAGTGTCTCACCAACTGTAATTCCTTTTTCAAATGCTACATAATAGACTCGATCATTTTTCAAAACTTCAGCTTCTAAACGTGTAGACAAGGCATTTACAACGCTGGCACCGACTCCATGAAGACCACTACTGACTTTGTATCCACCATCACCAAACTTTCCACCGGCGTGAAGCACGGTCATGATAGTTTCAAGTGTGCTTTTTCCAGTCTTAGGGTGGACATCCACAGGTATACCACGACCATTATCTGTGACTTGGATTCCGCCGTCTTTTAGCATCAAAAGCTCGATTTCATCAGCATATCCAGCCATGGCTTCGTCGATAGAGTTATCCATGATTTCCCAGACACAGTGATGCAGTCCAGTCACGGAGGTGCTACCGATGTACATACCAGGTCGCTTTCTCACAGCTTCTAATCCTTCAAGTACGGTAATCTTACTCGAGTCATAGTCATGCTCATTTGGCAAAAGGTTTAGCAAGTTAGGGTCTGACATATAGATTTAAATATTTCCAAAACAAATATAATCAAGTATCACGACCTTTTGTGGCTTTGTCAAGAAATATGTCCTATTGTCAGCTTGCTTGGTTTCGAGACTTAAATATTAAGTTTAAAATTATTACTCCTTAGAGCCTTTTTGCATGCTAATAGGAATATTGACTATGCTTAAAGTAAATAAAATAGCTGGGTATAACCAAAATCTAGAATTAATTGATTCTACTTTTATAGTATGTTGATCATCAATTTTTATTTTGACAGTATTTCTATCATCCCATAAACCATCCATCTGATCATTTGTATTTTTCATCAAGCTAGTTTGAGGTTTTTGTGTAAGATTTACACTCCTAATTTCAGATTGTGCAACTCCACTCAAATTAACTTCTGTATTTGAAAGCTCTGACCCAAGTATAGATATTTTATTAACAAGAGTAGTCTGTAAATCTGTTACTTGTTTTAACAGTTGTGTCCGATTCGATTCTGTAGCTGAATCAGACTTATTTACGATCATTGGACTTGCTTCATATAACGAATAAATTGACATAACTATAATTGCTATGGTCAGTAGTTTTGTTAATCCATTGATATACTCATTATCTGGAATAATATTTTTATCTAATGTTAAAAACAATATTAATATAATCAATGGGATAAACCCTGTCCAAACACGTAAATTAAGAAGCCAATCAATTTGTCCCATGCTCTCAAGCGAATGCTTTAAAACATCTAATTCAGAAATTTGCTCGCTATGAGTTTTAATCTGGATCTTTAAATCTAACCTTTTTTGTAATAATACTTTTAGTTCGGATGGGGATATTTTTTTTTGAAGATTTAAATATTTAGGAAAGTGTATATTTACTACAGTATAGATTGTGAGTCCTAAACACACCAATCCTGCAAAGACAATAAAAGACTTTTCAGAGATAGCATTAGGTTTAGCATCTTTAGGCTTATCATCTCCCTTTTCTGGCATATGTTATATACATATAGCACAAAAAAACATTTTTGTAAAGTGAAAAACCATAATATCATTTGCCCAAAAAGCAATATTGTCTTTTACTCAAATTATGCCTACTGAAAATATTGAAAAACTTCCTTTAGCTCATATAATAGAGCAATACAATGTGCTCATGGAAGAAATGTCACAAACAACTGACACCAAAAAAATGATAGAATTGTCTAAACGACTTAAAATCGCGACGTACAAACATGATCTCGCTGAAAACTTAGTTAAATTTCAAAAACAACTTGAAGATAATCAAGAGATGCTAAATACCTTAAATGCTACTACAGATGAGGAATTGTATGAAATGACAAAAGTCGAGATCGAAGAACTTCAAATCAAAATTGACAAATATGGAGAAGACGTGCTTACCATGCTTGTCCCAGAAGATCCTCGAGATACAACCAATATTTTGCTCGAAATCCGAGCTGGAGCTGGTGGTGATGAGAGCAGTATATTTGCTGGTGAGATGCTTAGAATGTATGGTTATCTGGCTGATCAGATCGGTTGTAAGCTCAAAGTGGTCGATGTCAGCCTAGGTACAGTCGGTGGCTACAAAGAAGTAATTGCCGAAGTGACTGGTGATTCTGCTTTTGCTTGGTTTAAATTTGAAGGTGGAGTGCATCGTGTCCAGCGTGTCCCAGATACTGAAAAACAAGGTCGAATCCACACCTCAACTATCACAGTGGCTGTGATGCCAATCATTGAAAAAGATAGCGACTTCAAACTCGATCCCAAAGAAATCGAAATCGTGATCTCTACAAGTCAAGGAGCTGGAGGTCAGTCAGTAAACACCACATACAGTGCTGTACGAATGAAACATACCCCTACAGGTATCGAAGCTCAATCCCAAGACGAGCGTAGCCAGATCCAAAACCGTGAGCGATGTTTGACTGTACTTACGAGTCGTGTATATGACTATTTGGAGCAACAAAGACTGGAAAAAGAAACCGCAGAGCGCCGTAGCCAAGTCGGAAGTGGTGATAGAAGTGAAAAAATCCGAACCTACAATTTCCCTCAAGATCGGCTTACTGATCATAGATACAATCACAACTGGAATCAACTCCCTGATATCATGAACGGCAAGATATATCAGATTTTGCTTGATATACGTCGCATGGAGGGGCAAAGAGCAGTGGAGAGTTTGAGCGAATGAGCCCCCAAGATCAAATTATAACTTCCGCAAAACACTAAATTTTGTCATTTCGAGCATCGCGAGAAATCTAAATAGAGTCTGCTAAGATTTCTCACTACGTTCGAAATGACAAAATAGCTAAAATACGGAAGTCCTACAAGACTAAAAATATGCAAAACTTAACTCAAAATGACTATCTAGATCTTATAAAAGAGGTAAATCGCCTCCGCAACGAAGTCCATCTTTTTAACGTCGAAGAAATCTCAGAGGCAGCTCTGGATGACTTGAAGCATAAAATCAGTGAGTACGAAAGTGAAAATCCAGATAAAATCAGCCCAAATAGCCCAAATTATGTGGTGGCAGGTGGTGTTTCCGAAGGCTTTCAAAAATTTACTCACAAACGTCGAATGCTTTCTTTGACTGATGTGTTTAGTTTTGAGGAGCTCAAAGATTGGGAAAATCGCTGGGTTGATTATGCCGAGAAGGAAGGTGTTGACGTACCTTTGTCATTTCGAGTGAACCGAGAAATCTTAGCTGACAAGATTCTTCGCTCCGCTCAGGACGACACAGGTAAAGTTCAGGCTGACACCTCTTCTTTTGACTATATCTGTGAGCCAAAGCTGGATGGTATGGCTATCAGCTTGCATTATGAAAATGGTGAGCTTGTCGCTGCGGCTACTCGAGGCGATGGTTTTGTGGGTGAGCTAGTGACTGACAATGTAAAACAAATTAAAAATATACCCAAAAAGATTGATTATATGGGTAAAATCGAAGTTCGCGGTGAGGTTTTTATGACCAAAAAAGACTTTGATGATCTCAATCAAGCTATAAAATCGAGTCAAAAAGTAGGTAAAATGGGTCAAAAAGGTGAAAATGCCACTTTTGCCAACTCTAGAAATGCCGCCGCAGGTACGATAAGACAACTCGATTCAAGGATTGTAGCGGAGAGAAATCTAAGTTTTGTGGCTTATAATTTGTTTGTGGAGTAGTAGAAATATGATTTGACATTGATAAAATTTTGTGAAATGATTGTCCCATACAAGAGGAGTAGGAGGCACCTTCCTCTTGTTGGAGGATATAAGGAATAGATTAAATTCAAATCTAAACAGAATTTACTATTCCTCCTCCCGTATACTCTTCAATAGAAGGTGTTTTTTTATGGCAAAAATTAAGTCTTGTAAAAGATTTCATTGTGGTTTATAATATATTGTTTGTTTTAAATTTAATCTAATATTAAATAAGATGTTTAACAGAGAAAAGTTACCAGATAATCCAAATCTTGATCCGTACCCAAATCTAACTGAGTCTTTAGTAAAGCTACATAGACAATTGAAAATTATTTCTTTAACTTATATACAGCTTTCATTAACATATCCTGAAAATATACTAGTTATTAGGTTTAGAAAATATGTAAAAAATTACTATGAATTAGAGGAAATAAGTATGAGGACTAAATTAAAATCTTTTCATACCAATACCGACTTGCTAGGACAAATAAGTCCTTTGTTTCAATTATTGTTAGATTCAGTGAATGCTAATATTTCCATACTAGAGAATATAATAGAAAATAAGAGTCACTCAGACTTTCAAGATACTAATTTTCAAGAATCACTACCTGAGCAAATATGCGATTCTGAAGAACTTAAAATTATAAAGCTTTATCTTCCACCCACACGTACTCCCAGGATTCGGGATTAGGTCCGACATTTTTTAGACCTTCGGGATAGCTTGGGATCCAGCCGTATTTTCTAGCGTTCGCGTAATTGTTTGCAGAGAGCCATTTGAAGGCTTTGGAGCCATTGAATACTGAGGTGGTATTGTCTGGGGAAAGATCTGATAAATCAACTGTGTAGCCTGTGTGATGTCTTGAATATCCAGGAGGTGCCGTCAACGCCATGGCTTTATAAATCAAATCATCGGCTAATCCTTGCCCAAGCTCCTCACCAGTGTAATAACCACCTAGCTCTGCCATTTCCATTGCCTCAAATCTTGGTTTAAATATTTTTATTTGATCACTTTGAGATCTGTAGCCTGAAACTAGTGAAATTATAACACCGTCTTTTTTGGCTGCCTCAGCTAGGTCTTTAAAACCTTGTGCTGCATAAGGTTGCAATTTAACATTTGGAGTTATTTCAACTAATTTATCTTCTTGGGCTTGAGGCCATAGTTGGAAGCCGCGGCTTTGAGCGATTGTATTTATACGGTTATCAGCATCTGGATTATCGGTTGCAGACATCTTTACTAAGCCTTGATCTGTATTTTCAAAAGTACTATTTAGTAAAATATCGTGAAAATCTTGTGGGGTTAAATTTCTTAATGTGATTGTTGGTTTTGTGATATCAAGCTCTTTTGTAGTTTTTATCTCTTTATTATCTGTAGAAGTTATCTTAGCTTGACTTGAAGTAGCCTCATTTTGAGTTAAAATTTCAGAATTAGCTTTGATTGGATCTTTTTTAGTTGAATTTTCTGGGTCGGGTTGCAATTTACTATTTTGACTTGATTCTTGAGTTTCATTGGTTTTGACACCGGCCACATCTTGGCTTGTAATTGCACTATTTTGATTTGCTTTTGCTTCTAGTTCTGATTTTTTAAGATATATAAAGACTGCCAACCCAGCTAAGACAAAAACCGAAATTGACGCCGCAGCAAATAGACCCAACAAAACATTTTTATTTGTTAGTAGGTTTAAACTGGTATTTTTAGAGGTTTCTAAGTAATCTGAAGGGTTTTCAATTTTTTTCAAATTCAAGTTAAATTTAGATTCATTTGACGCCATATACGATTTAAGCAAGACTTATTTATCTATCAAATCTACAACTCAACCTCTAGACTGTCAAATATGATTTATTTTGTACCTACTCCAATTGGAAACCTTGGAGATATAACCATTCGAGCCAAAGAAATTTTACATCAAAGTAAGGTCATAATCTGTGAAGATACACGCCAAACGGGCAAACTTTTGGACTTACTTTCAATCCGAAACGACCAAAAGCTAATCTCGAGTCTTTACAAGGAAAAGTTTAACTACGGACAAATTGATAAGTTTTTTGGTACATGCGATGAAGATGATATAATTTCGATAGTAAGCGACGCAGGCACACCCGCAATCAGCGATCCTGGATATGAGGTTTTGGAGATGATCATAGAAAAAGAATTGCCGTACACCGTTTTACCTGGCCCAACTGCCTTTGTACCTGCACTCGTCGCTTCAGGTTTGCCAAGTCATGAGTTTCTATTTGTGGGATTTTTACCTTTAAAAAAAGGTCGTATGACCAAACTAAAATCACTTGCCGCACTTGAAGAGACAACTATAATTTTATATGAAAGCTCGCACCGCTTGGAGAAATTTATTGGTGAGCTAAAAACCTATTTCAAGCCAGATACAAAAGTCTTTGTGGCAAATGATATTTCAAAAATGCATGAAAGGTTTTGGCGAGGAAATGCTGTGGATTTGACATTGGAAGCTTTGGGTGATAAAGGTGAATTTGTGATATTGCTAAATAGTAAATAAAATAAAATCATAAAAATTACACTGCTCAATTTGTTATAATATACATTTAACGACTATCAAATTATGCCTATTTCAACTATCTTGACTTATATTTATCTATTTTGTGGACTTCTGATAGCCGCTTATGTTTTGCTTGCCTCATACAATATCTATACAAAAGGCTACCGTGCCACATCAGCTTTTCTAGGAATTATTCTAATCATCATTCTTTTTTCAATTAGTTTTGGCTCAGCAATCACAGCTATACATAATCTCGGTACTGCAATCGATAAAGCGATACCAACAACCACAACACCAACAAATACAAGCCCTACAGCGCCAACAACTACAACCAAAGGTAAGTTTTATTAGGATCAAAGATGTGATACATTTTAGATTGAAACTTCAACAAAACAATAAATTTGTCATTTCCGGTAGAGTGAGAAATCTTAAACACCGTCTGCTAAGATTTATCACTGCGTTCGAAATGACATATTTAGCAAGTATGCGGTGATCCTAAGAATGTAAAAAGATAGAAATACATAAAAAAATACCCCCGATATGGGGGTAATACTGCGCTTAAATAATAAAAATTATTCAGCTTTTTCTTCAGTAGCTTCTTCTTCTGTATCTGTGTCAGTAGCTTCAGTTTCAGCGTCATCAGCTTCTTCTGTATCAACTTCTGTATCTGCGTCAGCTGTGGTTGTTGTTGTTGCTGTTGCTGTT
>Ga0316610_1000274_pt1 | contig 13347 bp, 12 predicted proteins | sample MIS2017111B_MG_FD_207677 | JGI IMG/M metagenome (GOLD analysis project Ga0316610, IMG submission 207677) | Microbial mat bacterial communities from Middle Island sinkhole, Lake Huron, Michigan, United States - MIS.2017.111B | ecosystem: Environmental > Aquatic > Freshwater > Lake > Sediment... | reverse complement strand
TTTTTTAAGTTTTTTTGAAAACATTTCTTTCTGTTGAAAATCCATCAAAATATCCATAATCTGACAACTCCTTTCTAGCTGCACTAATTGTATTAGGATTTATTCTTATACCCATCATATTTTTAACAGCAGCAACACCTCTAACACTTTTTTTTTCATGATTTTTAAAATAATCTGCTATCCGATTAATACCGTCAGAATCTAAATCTAAAGCAAGTTTATTTGCGATTAATTTAACACTTGGCATATTTATTTGATCAGCTTTTCTTATCGCAATATCTTTTTTTTTATAATCATTTGCATCGTAAACCATATCTTCTCTATCATTTCTATCAGATTCAAATATAATAGCTTTATCAACATGAATATTCTTGTTTCTTTGTGATGTTGATGGACTGTATCGACTATTTTCAAAATTAGGTAAGTGATATTGAAACAACAACCCTAATACCATGTTAGTTGATATTGAAACAAATGCCGACATTAAAAATGATATTACCAACTTAAAGTCTATATCTAAATTTAAAAACTTTTGAATTGATAAATTAAAATTCACCATTGTACTGGGTGCTACAACATTCAACGCTTTCGCTTTTTCATCTAATTGCAAACCCAAATCCTTGTTTAGCACTTTTATATTAGACAGTTCATCTTTTAATTTGTTTTCGCAATTTCTTATATTTGTCAACTGATTAGTTGGATGTTTTTTGGCACAATCATTATTTGTTAATTGACTGTTAATGGTCTCTATTAACAAATTGTTATTTTCAACTTGCCTATTTAGCTGTGCTATTCTCTCTTTTATCACCAAACCTTGTTCGGTAGCCGCCACTGATTTATTTGAACCTTGCTGCCAATAGTACGAATGAGATACCATTTCTAATGAAATAGATAATGTAATAATAATAACCCAAAACACTTTAGCTGTGCTATTTGTAGTTAGTGGTAAAAAAAACCAGCCAAGTCCGCCAAGAACGATAAAACCCAGTGAAAAAAATGACGCATAAACCATTGTCACCCAGTGGTGATTAGCTCCAGTTTGTTCTATAAAAAAGTTTGCTTGAGAGATAACAGAAAGCGAACCAAATACAACACAAACAAACGCCAATGCACCATATATAATATTGCTTTCTTGTGATTCGTTGTTATCTTGAGTTATATTATTTGACATTTTAATTTTATATTTGGTTAGATGTTAATTAAATTTTATTTAAATTCCTGCACAACGCGTACCATTAGTTTGACTCATTCCTATTCTCATAAAAAGAAGTTCGTTATTATCACCAACAATTGGCTTGACTATTGACTTATCTTCAATATAATTAACAACACAGCCACTAATACACATATTCATTGGGATGTTTTCAGTTTTATATGAAGGTGAAAATGTTAAATTTTCCTCATTACTTACTTCACAAGATTTTATGGTATATTCTTCAATATCTCCACCGGTAGAAATCTTACCTGCAATAACATTAAAAATGTTACCACCAAAAACGTTAGAAGAAAAAACCTTACCAGTCATACTTAACACACCGAGAACAGAAGGCGTATTCATTATTAGAATGTCGTAAAGTGCCTCCAATTTATCATCAACAACTGGACTATTATTAGGGGTAATAACAGTTTTGTTTTTACTGTTTGGTGTTGTTATAATAATACTACCATCCGCAACTTTTGGGTCTGTATTTTGAATACTGCTACTATATCCTGTATTTCCAGAAGAAATACCAGTTATCAACGGCATAATAATACTTGGATTCATAGCGAAAAAGCCTATGACCAACACTGTTATAACGCCGTGCCACTTATGCGTTAAAAACACCAATCCCAAAATAACTAAACTCACTGAAACTATAGTTTCCATTGGAAACATTGATAATATTGAAGACATCATTTTTCTCCTGTACAAAAATTATTGTTATATATTAATCTCAAAACAAAAAGATTTTCACTTTTTTGATTAACATCTTCTACTTTGTATTCACAACTGTCAATACACTGTACACCACTAAAAGTTGTATCATTTTTTATACTTATTTTCACTGCTTCGCAATTTGTATTTTGTGTTGTATCTTCAACTGATGATTCTGTTGGTCTTACAAACATACCATCGTTTTTAAATTGCTCTTTTTGCTGAGTATCAAAAATACCTTTGACCTCTTGAACATGTTGCGCCATCATATTGCTAACTTGTTGAATTGGTTGTATTATTGGATAAACAACTCTGGCAACATCACGATTTGTTGATTCAATTGTTGCCATAAAAATTATGTAATCATTATACACATTCATACGCCACGCAGTATTTGGTGTTCTGATAATCGCAAATACCACAATCCAAATAACAACAACAGTCATTAGAGCGATTTGAAATGGATTGTTATGGTGAAACACTTTATCATAAAACAGTGCAAAACCAAACAATACTATTGTAGATTCTATTAAATAGACCAACAAATATATTGCTTGTTCATTTACTAACAACATAACAAGCGACATTATTAAGAAATACCATAAAAAATATATCTTACTTTCATTGATTTTTGACTTGCTATTTAATTCAGCATCTTCTCTGGCAAGATACTGAATGTCACCTCTTTGCATATTTTTCATATTTTAATTACTTAGTTCTCTTTGATAATATCCACATCTGTTTGATTTAATTTGTTTACACCATAATGTACCTGCAAATGCTCTAGCAGCACCATCTCCATCACCACTTCTAAGTCTTTTTAATACCGTTCTCAATTTTAATACAGTACCAATTCCAGCATTAAAAGCCATCTCAATAAGTGCTTGTTTTTGTCTGTTTGTCGCTTTGCTGTAAATATCTGGTATATTTTTCGTAACAGATGATTTGGCAATTTGAAGGTCGTATAATAAAAGTTTAATTGCTTCTGCTCTTGTAATAGTTGTTGGTAGTTTTCTGCCAAGCAAGCGTTCAGCTATTTTCCAATTATTTCCACATTTTCTCGAAATACAATGACCGATTCCTATTGTAGCATTTCCTAATGAGTCTTTATAAATATTAGCCCTAAAACCTTCATGACTTATCATATTTTTAATAAAACTAGAACCCATTAAAGATGTATCTACACGAGTAATCTCCCTATAATCCACCTCAACAATTTTTTCTTCTTTTTCGTAATCACCATTTACAGCTTTTTGATACCAAGATACTATTGGATTGCCAATAAAAACGTTTTCTAATGGCATGATTTCTAGCTTTTCTTTTTCCAATATATCTTGTTCATCTGATATTTCTTTATCAGTAGATAACAATGATGGCACATTGACATTGTAAGCATATAATTCAATTTCCGTTTCTGGCTCCATAACAATCCATGCAAGCGAAAACAGAAAAATCGAAGTAACAACTGTATTTATCAGTGCGGTCACAATATTACTTACTTCTAAGTGATATGAATCCCCCCTTTTAGTTAAAATAGCTATCGTTTTCATGTATTAAAGATTTTAATGATAAATTCTATTGAAGAGAGGTAATGCCAAAACTACCTCTCCGTATTAATTGTTATTTAATTATTAAATTGTACTAATCTTCTAAATAATTTATTCTTTTAATATAAATTGCTTTTATTTCACTTTCAGAATCACCATTCAATAATGCTTTATTTCTCACATCTTCTAACCATTCCCTTTGTGTTTTTTTCTTGGACGAACTTGCTGTAGTATAAACCGATTGTAATTTTTTGTCAAGAGGAATTAGCGATTTCATATTACACAAAATTATTTCTGCATCATTCAATGGATTACCAGAATTCAAACTTTCAAAACCACCACCATTATTGCATTGATTGGATATCTGACCTCTTGCGCCAGTACCTGTGCCACTGGTTATCGTAAATTTTGAAGATTTTGCATTATCTCCTATTGTTAAATCAGCAATATCAATATCTTGATTTCTAGGTTGTTTGCTTTGTGGAAAACAATCAGTTCTTTCTTTCTCTAAACAATTATTAACAACTACATACCAAGTATATAATTCCGATGCAGCTTGCGGTTTTTTCATATCAATGGCATCTCTAACATGCAATCTCGACAGTATTAACTCGATAGGTGCTTTTTTTCCATTTAATGTAGAGTTCATCTTTGCATCTAAATTTTTTATTTTTTCATTATTGCAAACACCTTTTTCAACTGCCGTTTTATCAACTTTATTTAAACACCAATGATCGCCAATTTTTTTATCCGTATTATCAGGCATTTTTATTGCCTTGTCATTGGCTCTAGCCCCATATACAGTTGTAGTTGTAGTTGTTGCTGACCCTACCTTATCTACATTACAAGTGCAATTTGGTGTAACTCCTGCGGGACATGACGCAGAACACGCTCCGACATCGGGTTGGGTTTCATCATAAGCGTAAACAACTGAAGACAATAATACTAACAAACAAAATATATATTTCATATTTATCCTTTAAGTTTAATTTTCTAGTTTTTCTGAACATTGATAATATGCTATCAATGTTTTAAATCCAATATCTAATTTTTTGCAAATATCTGTGTTTTTTAATTCCGACTCTTTTAGTTTTTTAATATCCTCCTTCAAATCTTTTAATTTTCTTTGTATCGCTGTAAAATTAGAACCTAGTTTGGTCGCAATATCTCTTATTGAGAAACCCTGTAGATGTAACGACAATACATCTTCATTTTTTATTTCTTTTTGTATTTCTTTGTTTACTACTGGATTACCACTGCTTTTATTATCACCCAATTCTTGCAATTCATGAGGCTCTTTTATTACTGCAATTTCTTTACTCGCCTTCAACAGTGTATCATCAACAACTTTAATTTCTGTTTCATTAGTGGTGCATCCTATTTTCTTAATATCTTCTATCGGTTGTTCTCTCTGTTGATTTAATAACTCTCTTTTTCTTAAAGAATCTGTATGGATTTTCTTTAATTCCTCATTAAAGCCATATTTAGCTTCAGATTGTTTTACCAATTCCAAAATTGATTCTTCATCAACAAATGCACGATTGAAAATCACTTTATCGCCAGCGGTTCTAATTTCTGGAGAAACCACCATTGCCTCATAAGTTTCAGAGTTTAATGATTCACCACCAGCTATACCACACGCAGAAATTGACATTTGAGCGTTTTTGCAGGGAACTACGATACTATGAGGTGTATTAGCTCTGACATTCTTAGGGATAACATCTGCACCGGGATTTTGCGCTCCAAATATCATAAAAATTCCCGAAGCCCTCATTGTTGATATTTCTGCTGTTAGCCTCTCTATAGCTGCTTTATCATAATTATCACTGCTAAATATATAAGAAGCCTCATCAATAATAAATATAATATATGGTATTCTATTTGATGGGCTACACAATTTGTTATATTGCCCTATATTTTCAAAAGCATATTCATTTAATAGTTGAAATCGCTTTTTTTGTTCCTTGCAAACTAAATCAACTGTTTCCGTAAAATCCTTTTTATTTTTACTCAATTTTAAAACATGAGGAAGATGTAAAAAGTGCTTAAAAGTCAATCCCTCTTTATCGCACATAAGTATCAGTTGAATTTCATTAGGTGAGTATTGTATCATTTGACCTATTAAATACAACATTAATTTAGATTTACCCATCCCTGTCATCCCCATGATTGTTTTATGACCCTCAAGTTTTATATTGATAGGTTCATTACCAAATCTACTGCCTAAATTCAGCATAATCTCGTTATTATTCACAACACCATTATTTTTTTTCAATCTTTTTTCCTGTATAATTGATTTAAGTTGATCACTTTTTTTATTTATTTCATGTTCTGCCACAACATCAGCCAAAGGCATGTTTTTAATTAATTGATTAGCGTCTTCATTTAAACCCGTTGCAGGTAAATCTATATGTAAATCTTTTTTCTTTACATTATTGTTATCAACACCAAACGGGATTAAACCATTGTTTAAAGGAACGTCTGGTTTTTTCGCAAATTCGTTTGATGTTTTTGTGTTGATTGGGATACTAGGGATACTTGGTTTTTTATTTTCAATCTTTAATCGTTTATTTTCTGCTATTAATTTATGTCGTGTTTCTGTTATTTGCTGTAATTTTAGGTATGTTTTTTTTTTTAATTCTATCATCGTTTTTTTAGCAACTCTATTGACAGTGATCGGGTATTTAACCAGTACACAATCAGCCACATTATACTGTGGTCTTTCTTGCCACCATTTTTGATAAAGATAACTCAAATAAAAACCATTTGCCATTAAAATCGTTATCGGAGAAATAAGCGAAACAATTATATGATCTTTTAGTAACCAATATAAACCAAAAAACCTAATTAATGCCTGACCTAACATATTATTATCATTTAAATTTTGGTTAATAACATGTAAAAAACCAACTAAATGCGGTGCGAATATAATACTTGCAACCATCACGTCAGCAATAAATACTGCGGCTAATATTAAATAGCTAATACGCAAAAGATTACCAGAAATAATAAGTAGGGATAATGACAGAGTGAGTGACATCCCTCCGTATGTTCCTATATATTTTGTTATTGCTGTAATATAATAGTTGTAAAATGCTGATGATAATCTATAATCCAAATCCCATAAAGCAACACTTAAAAAGAATACTAATAGTAAAATTGTCACCATAATAAACACGATATAAGTAAACAATTTAATTAAAAATAGACCATGATCAAATTGATCATGGGATACAAAATTACCATTTTTTAAATGGTCTTTAATGCCTAACTTCGTGTTTTTATTTTTGTCTTGCGTTGATTCTTTTGGTTTGCCGTCTGCTGCTGACGGTTTATTTACGCCAAAACCCATTTCAGCGGCAGATGGTTTGTTTCCATCGCGAGCAGCAAACCTACTTACATCTTCTTCAGGTATAGCCATATAAATTCCGTTAATTTGTTTTGATTGTAAATTTATACCTAAACAACATAATATACTTTGATAAGTTGAAAAAAAAAATGAATTATGCTATAACGATAATATATTATATTAGCATATTTTTTTAAAGTGTCAAGTATTTTTTTTAATGTAAAAGGGAATCAATGAGATATTTATTAAAACCAATGTCATCCAAAAGAGTTCTTGAACTATCTAATGGGTGCGTACAACTGCCAAAAACAGTAACATCATCATTAAATCCAATAAAAACCGGACTTTTTTGCGAGGCAATTTTTGGTTCTCAGTATGAATATAGATGTGCGTGTGGAATATTGAAAGGCATTGAGCATACAGGAAAAAAATGTGCTATTTGTGGTGTTGAAATAGATTCAACCATAAACAACAAGAATAAATATGGACATATTGAACTATCTATTCCTATTTTCAATATTTTCTGCTTGCTGTTATATTCAAATATTATTGGTATCAATAAAACCACAATAGAATCTGTACTTAGGGGTCGTGAAAAAATTGATATAGAATATACCAATAAAGGTAGTTTGGTCACAAAAAACAACACGAAATTCAATATTGTTACAGGAAAGGGCGAAACTTCAGTTATATCGCTATATGATATTAATAAAATGATTGATATTAATAACACTATTAAGCTATCAACTGATAAATTGGTTGTTCATACATTAAAAAAGATGGTAACTCATAATGTATCTATGGATGATATTTTTTTAACCCGTATATTGGTTTTGCCTACACTATACAGACCTATTGTTGATATATCTGGAAATCATGTATCGAAATCTTATAATGAATTATATATGAAAATTATTGAGGTTTCCAACCGTGTCAAAATAATCAATGATATGGGTAGCACACAAAAAGAAATATTGATTGCAGAGTCTATTTTTTTACAAAAATCTGTTGAAAACCTATTTGTTGATGGCAGCTACAATCGTAGAGGCAAATCTCAAATGAGTTCTATTTTCAATTCTTTTGAAGCAAAAGAAGGTATTTTTAGGCAAAATTTGCTAGGAAAAAGACTTGATTTTTCAGCTAGAAGTGTCATTACATCAGACCCAAAATTATCAATTGATGATATAAATGTCCCTATAGGTATAGCCTATGAATTATTTAAGCCATTTATCATCGCTGAACTAAAAAAAAATACTTGCAATTCTCATAAAAACGCGATACACTTATGGAACTCCTTTTCAAAACAAGCGGTTTATTCATTGCATGAGGTAGTAAAAGACAAAGTAATTCTATTTAATAGACAACCATCTCTCCATAGATATTCAGTAATGGCTTTCAATATAAAATTACATAATGGAAAATACATTGGATTGCCGCCATTTGTTTGTTCTCCTTTTGGTGCTGACTTTGATGGTGATGGGTGTTCGCTACATTTGCCATTAACTAAAAAATCACAAGATGAATGCAAAAGATTGTTATATCCATCAAAAAATCTAATTAGTTATGCAAATGGCAGGCTGTTAATGTCTCTTAGTCATGAAATGATTATTGGTACTTATTATATGACTAGGTTAGCATACAATGAACCCACCATAAAAGAAAATTCAATAGATAGAGTAAACCAATTGTATGAACAGGATGTTATTAAAATTAATACAAAAATACTCTTTAAGGTAAATGATAAATATATTGAAACATGCTACGGTAGATTAATAATTGGTAATTTATTAAAATGCAATATAACCAATGATTTATGCAAAAAAGAGTTAGAAAAATGTCTGTATAAATATTGTTTGTCTCATACATCAGAGGAGACAAAATTAGTAATTGACACCTTGATTGGGTTATCATTTGAATATTGTACTAGATCAGGCTTATCTGTGTGTTATGATGATTGTAAAATCATGGATACCATTAAAGCAAAAGAATTTGCTGCCGCTAAAAAATATAATTCAGAACTAATATGTTCGGAGAATGATCTTTTAAAACAAGACGAGCTAATACTTAGAAATTGGGATAAAGTCATAAAAAGATTGAATAATATAGCTCTAAATGAATATAAAGACAATCCATTATCTGTTATGTATAAAAGTGGTGCTAGATTAACAGAAACACAATTTAGTCAAATTTTAGTAGCAAAAGGTATATTTTCAGATGCACAAGGCAATATTTCAAAAAAACCGATAGAGACAAGTTATACTGACGGACTAAATATACATGATTATTTTTATTCGTGTAAAGCCGCCAGAAAAGCTGGTTCTGATAAAAAAGACGTAACCCCAAATGCAGGTTATTTGACACGTCAGTTAGTTTCTGCTTCGCGTGAATTAAAAATAGTCGAAAATGATTGTCAAACTAAAAAGACAATTGATGTATTTGGCAGTTCTGCTATTGGTAGATTTGATGAGAATGGCAATGTTATTTCTAATCATGCTAATAATTTAGTTGCAGTTAGATCGCCTATTACATGTGAATCTAAAAAAGGGATATGTCAAAAATGTTATGGATTAGATATAACAAATCATTTAGAGTTAATTAAAAGAGGAAGTCAAGTTGGTTTAATTGCTGCTCAATCAATCTCTGAAGTAACAACTCAATTATCTATGAAAAGCAAGCATACATCGGGTGCTGTTAATTTGGGGGATAAACATAAAGTAATAATAAGCATCTCTGATTGCATAATAAAAGAAATTGTAGCTGAAAAATATATTAGTAAAATTATTACAATATCAAATAATAACACCTATACATATCTACTATTTAATGATAGATTAGAAATCTTAGTGTCAACAGGGGATAAAATACAAAAAAATGATATTATTGCTCAGTATTCAGAAGAAGTATCGCAAATAGATATTTCTAATACAATGCCTAAATTAATGAGTTATTTTAACATTGTTAATAATAATAAGTACGGGCTATATTCCACTAGAGATGGTTTTGTGAGTCTATTGTATAATGAAAAGAAGAAATGTATTGATGTTTATATAGATGATATATTTTTTTATCACACTAAAGGGTTAATATCGGTAGCGGATGGTCAGTATGTGTTAAAAGGCGATATTATAGAAAATGGGATGTTTAATGCAAAAGAATTTTACAAACAAACTAGAGACTTAGAATTAACAGCAAGATTATGGTTAGAATACATTATATCTTTTTACAAGAAAGAAGGGATTAATATCTTACCAATTCATTATGAGATGATTTTTAGAGCCATGAGTGATTTAGTCCAAATCAATGAATTTGGGAGTTTAGGCGTTAGATCAAAAGGTGAAAAAGGTGAAATCAAAATATTTGGAGTATCCGATGTTGCAAAAAAATATCCCCGATTACTTAAATCAGCTTCTTTTGGATTTTCCAAACAAATATTTTTAGAAGAAATAGATGCACTTCATAAAACAGAAATGTGTCAAACAGAAAATATAATGATAGGTGGTTTTATAGGGGATGTTGAATGACAATTATAGATATTAACGAAATTAATCACATGGAATTCTATAAGATATATAAAAAAACCGTTGATGTTGATTATGAACATTTTAAAATTGTAAAAGACGTTTCTAACAAACTAAATATTCCAAAAATCAAATATGAGAAAAAACATCATATACACGATAGAACAATAGGATTGATTTTGTTATGAGTTTTTATATTGGTAAAGACAGGTTGTATTTTAATGGTTTTGAAATAATATATAATATCAAAACACCTTTTCATTCAATAATGAATAACACTTTAATGCGTTACAGCAAAAAAGAATTGTTTAAAACAAAAAGCGAATCGCTTAAATCAAAAAGAATGAGAAGGTATTTTTTGCATATTAAAGATCAAGAATACGCAAAATTTTACACTGTTTACTATAAATCATTAAAAAGCAACGTTATTTATAAGACAAGCTCTAAAACTTCTAAACTTTTAAAATGTTTAGCTATTAATTTAATTTACAAACAACCTGTTACAAATGTCGTCACTAGGTCTATAAAAAAAATAATTAAAGGATTGATTTCAAAAATAAAACAGCAAGAAGATATTAAAATCATAATTTCAGATTTCTTACAATACAAGCAAGATTTTAGATTAATTAATACTGAAGGAGTATTAGATCAGAAAATAAAGAAATTTTTAGATGTTTTGTTAAATGAATATGGCTCAATACCATTAAATATTCTCAATAAAGAAATACTTGAGGTTGTTTCAGCAAAAAACACAAATATTGAAGTTGACTGGTATAAAAACAAAAAAATACTGGTAATTTCATTGCAAAATCCTTATTATGCGGGTTTTATATCACGAGAGTTATACGACCATGCTGCAAAGATTATTCCTTTTGCAGTGTTTACATACACTTAATCATAGTTGAATTATTTTATGAATGAATTTACAAACAAAAAAACATTATCGAAAAAAGAATATTTAGAAGTGTTTGGTGATATTGCTCAAAAAATAGAAAACAATATAAAAAACATTATAGTAGTGCCTACTAGGAGTGTTAAATATAAAAATACATTTGGTGACGTTGATATAGTGCTATCACGCAAAGTTTCTATGCTTGAATTGCACGCTGCCATCGGATTTGATATTTCACAAAACAATCAACCTGTAATAGATAATAATTTATCAATGTATAAAGGTTATCAATTAGACTTTTTATTTGCAGATGAGAATAGTTTTGAATTTACACAAGACCTTAATTCGTATGAGATTTTTGGTTATATACTTCCTAAAATAGCGGGATATTACGATTTAAAAGTTTCAAACAAAGGTTTATCAATAAGAATTAGTCATCCTTTGAATGCGAATTTATTTAAAGATGTTTTATTAACAAGTAATTCACAAATCATTTTTGATTTCTTAGGCTTTGATCATCAATTGTTTGTAAGTGGTTTTTATGATAATGAAGATTTTTACAATTATTTGGTAACATCTAATTACTATAACAACGAGTTGTTTACAAAACCAACAAAATCAAGCGGCAAACTAGAGAATCGCATTACTACTTTTATTCAGTGGAAAAAAGACATGAAGTTTATGAATCACTGTTTTGATTTAGATAAACGTCTAAAACAGTTTTTCGATACAAAAGTCTTTTGTTTAAAAGAATTAGATAATAAATACTCAGAGCTAGAAATAAAAAAAATACTCTTAAATGACGATCAAAACAAATCATCTGTTCGTGAATATGTTAAAGATATAGCTGCAAAACTCAGAATTGACAATATTGATTTAGGTAGATATTTGTCTGATTTATTAATAGCAAATCAAGAAGAGTATAAATGTTAAACAGCGCAAACTTTATACCTGTTATTGTCAAAATATTTATCGGACGATCTAATATAGGTGTCGTAGAAACATTTTTGCATAACAAAAAATTTAATAGTAAAAAGCAAAAAAAAAGAATAAAATATTTAAGAGATGAAGCTAGAAATTTTTTAATTGATATGATGTTGCAATTGAAAAACAATGGGGATCAATATCCGTATAACATACTTGACACCAAAAATTTTGTATGGATTAGCTATTTAATTAATGATTTAGTGATAATAGATGATAAAAATGGCAAACCATTTGAAAACAAGGATAAGTTAAGAGTTGAGGTATGTGCTTCAGAAAACTCCATAAAACTTAACGCCATCATTAAATCAATCAATGAGAATATTTTCATGGCTTATCTAACAGACAAAAAAAGAACAATAAAGGTTATTATTAATAATCAAGATTATAACATATTGAAAAATATAGGAACTCCTTTGAACAAAAACCAAAAAATAAGCATTACTACCACAAACTACACAGAAAAATGCAGGGTATTGTTTGTGGAATATGAGGATATATATTTATTATGATATATATAAGAATATTTTATCAAGAAAATATCGAAAAAAGCAATATTGATATATTTCTTATCGAAGCTGTTGGTAGCTACTCAATAAGTGAGTTGGAGGTGATTAGGGAAAATATCATTTTAAATATTCATCCTTCTTTAGATATACAGACTATATGTCAATACGCATCTTTAGTAAATGCCAATATATGTTTAGAGAAAATATCTGAACAAGATGAAGTGTATAAGAATATATTATCGGAATTTGACTACACCAAAGAGCAAAATGTTATTCTCAGTGTAATAGATTACAACGATAGCTTTAGATTACAAAAAAACAATGTGGTTTCAGGTGAAATATCTGTGATGAATAAAAAACAATCCATATATGATGATACTGAAGAAGGAGAAGCCTATATTAACGAATTGATAATTTTTTCGATGGCATTTATAATGTGTTGTATGTATATTGCTTATATGGGAGTTCCTACAAGCCCTATAGATGTTATATTGCAGTCTTTCTTTTTTGCCTTTGTTGGCGTTAATCTAAAAAATCTTATTTATAATATTATTTAGTATTAGTTCACCTTAAACAAATTGTCGTTTAAGGTGAATAACTATTAGGTTTCAAATCACGATTAACAATCGCATC
>Ga0316610_1000272_pt1 | contig 13399 bp, 8 predicted proteins | sample MIS2017111B_MG_FD_207677 | JGI IMG/M metagenome (GOLD analysis project Ga0316610, IMG submission 207677) | Microbial mat bacterial communities from Middle Island sinkhole, Lake Huron, Michigan, United States - MIS.2017.111B | ecosystem: Environmental > Aquatic > Freshwater > Lake > Sediment... | reverse complement strand
CAGATGTCCATTTTCTTCAAAGGCTAAAATGCTTGATGCACTGCCGGCGAGATCATAATACTCATTGCCTCCGCCATCCCAGTAAACATAACCATTTTGAGTAATTTTTGCCGTTTTAAGCAAATGTAATAATCCATTTTCGATGGCAATATTAACTTTAATCTGTTGTATAGGATCGAGATGGACTCTTATCGTTCCCTGATCGTTGGTTGTGATGCCATTTGCATCTTTAACTTCTACAGTAATATTTCGCTTACCCAATATCGGAAACGAATAATTACAACCAGCATAATTTTTATCGGCATAGTATTCACTTCCATTTACAAAATCGTTTGTTGGAATTACAACACCATCCACTTTAAAAGTAAAGGTGTATGGCTGTGTTCCTCCTTTAGCCAAAGCCCAGATTGTTGTGCTTTGGTTTAAAATGGCATTACCACTCATAACATTTTCACTGTTTGAAGGCATGAATGAAACAACCAATTGTCCATGCATTTCCATTGTTGAAAATGCAATTAACAATGATACTATCAATGTTTTAGTTAAGGATTTGCCTTGCTTTTGATTGTAGTTTATCATAATTTTTCCATTTTTTTTGATTTATCGAAATAACAAAAACTTAAATCCATGTGCTTATGTAATAATTCATTCGAATGAATATTTATCTTCAATCTATAGATTTGAAGGTTGTCAAATGATCTAAGAATTAACTTAACAATATAACCTCCATAATTTTGATCGTTTAGCATAAGAATTATTTTTACACAACCGATTTAAGTTAAACTTGTTATTTTTTGCTCACAATGAACTTTTTAATTGATTGATATTCCTTTGAATCGCTTAATGTTAACGCGGTAATCCTAAGATAATAAACCCCGATTTTTAAATCAGTGCATTTTAAACTCAATTGATGCTTTCCTTTTTGCTGATTTTGATTTAGAATTACTTCTCTTTCCTTTCCTGAATTATCAATTATCCATATTTCAACATAGCAATCAGCTTGTAACGAATAATCTAAAACTCCGTATTCAGAAATAGGATTAGGCCAGATTGTTACCTCCAACTCATTTGATTTAGCATTGCCAGGTTCATCAATATTTACCCAGAAATCATCATTTTGAATCACCAACAACTGGTAGTTATTCCAAACAAAAGCATTATAACCTTTAGCTCCCACGTGCCAGAAGAAATTATTATTTTGGTAGGTTCCAACTTCAACCGGTAAAACCGGATTACTAATATCAATTACCCGCAATCCAGGGTATCCAGCCAGATATACATAACCATTTGCAGTACTTACATCATTTATCCCATCATCAATAAACTCCATTTGACCTATCTTTACTGGGTTGGTGGGTTCGGATATGTCAACAATCTCCATACCTTCGTCATAAGCCAAATAAGCATAATTTTCATCGGCATCAATAGCTTCGATGTAATTTTCGGAAACATAACTAACTAGTTGCAATGGAATCAAAGGGTCACTGATATCAAAAATAAACACATCTGAATCTTTTGATAATAAGGCACGGTTTTCAACTAATTTTATATGATCTAAATAATTATTAAAATATGTAAAAACCAAGGATGGTGTTGTGGGATTAACAATTCCATATACTTTCATGCCATCGTAATCTAACATGTACAGAAAATTATCACGAATAGCAAAATCATACACTTGATTTGGCAGATATGTAGTGCCAAGCCAAACAGGCGACTGAGGATCAGAAATATCAATGGCACAAAGAAGATTCTCAGAAGGATACCAATTGTAACAATAAACAAATGCATAATTATTATTCAGACCAATATAATAGGGTGTTTTGCCAAGTAAATCCACTGATCCAATTTCCTGAGGTTCACCTGGATTTGAAAAATCAATAACCCTCATACCCTTCCAATCTGTCAGGTAAACCAGATTATCATCAGCAAAACTCATATCATTAATACGACCTGGGATATCACAAGAACTATAAATGTACGGATTCTCCGGTGCGCTGACATCAATAATACATAATCCTGAATCGAAGCCAACAACAAAAGCAAGATTTCCGCCTATTACTATATCTTTAGGATCTTTAGGTGGCTTACATATTCCAACATAGTTGGGCGAACTGGGGTTACTTACATCTACTATATCCAATCCGTTCATATCTGTAGCAATGTATGCAAAATTTCCCTGAACCGCAATAGCGGAAACCTGCGACCAACCAGAATATTTTGTTATTGGAATTGCAGGATTGCTGATGTCCATGATAACCAAACTTTGCGAAACATCTACCCTTCCAATATAAGCATAATTACCACTTACCTGAATATAATACGCATCACCTCCTACTGGTTTTGTAATTACATTCGTCGGTGTTGTTGGGTCAGAAATATTGAGAACCCTCATTCCAACTGATCCAGCAGCGATAAACGCATAATCTCCTGATATTTTAATACTTTTAGGTGACGTCGAAAGGCTTTTACTCCCTACCTGAACAGGACTTGCCGGATTTATAACATCAATCACTAATAGTACACTAATATCATAATCATTAGAATAGCCGAGATAAACATACTGTCCGGATTTGGCTAAAGATGCTGCCCTTTCAGGTGTGCTAAAAGTACTAACCAAAGAAGGCGTATCCGGATCACTTATGTCAACAATTCGTAAACCAAGTTCCCTGTTCAATACGTATGCAAAATTTTCACTGATAATGATTTCCAAAATAAAGTCATTCAGGAATAATTTTCCTTTTCGTACCGGATTTAATGAGTCACTTACATCAACAACACAAAACATGGAGCCGCTGCCAACATAAACAAAACTGCCTTCCTTTGCAACTGCATGCATGTCTCCGTAGCCCCAATTCCCTACTAATGTAGTGTTAATCTGATTTTGAGCAAAAGCTGTGCTCAACGCTATCATCATAAAAGATAACCAAAGAAAATGTGTTTTCATAATTTTTAAATTAGTTTACAATCGAATAATAAATTATTTTCGAATTTAAGATTAACAATTTGAGATAGAACAACGGAAACCAATAACTGCCCATTAAATAAAAACATATTTAACAATAACCTAATTATAAATTTAATCCGCTTTAAGTATTTTGAATCTTTCATCTTGCCACAATTTAAATTATAAAATAGCCATACACTTTTTCGCATTTTATTCCTAAAGATGTATTGTTAATCCTTCTTTCCGAAATTTCTCAAGTTTAGCCTTAGTATTATTATCCAGAGGATTTTCCGACAAATCTAAAATTTTCAGATTCTTCATTTTTTTGAAGTCCTCTGGAATAGTTTTAATTTGATTTCGCTTTAAAATAAGTGTTTCCAAACTACCTAATTTCCAGATTGGAGAATCTTGTAGATACCTTATTTGATTTGATGCTAAATCAAGATATTTCAATTTCGTGAGATTTTTAAACTCCGGAGGTAATGTACTGATTTTATTAAACAATAAATCAAGGTGTTTAAGTGCAGACATATTGCTAATACCAGGTGGTATTGAGGAGATACTATTACGACTTAAATCTAATTTTTCCAATTTTGAGAGTTTCAATATTTCGTCAGGAAAAACCTCAAAATTATTATCTCTCATATCTAGAGATGCTATATTGGATAATTGGCCAAAGTTATCTGGGAGTTCAGTGATCTTGTTTCCGCTTAAATCAAGATGCTTTAAATTCTTAAGATTGTTAATATCGATTACTAATTGCTTGATTGCATTATCATCCAGATACAAATTTTCAATTTTTTCATTCAAATTTGCAGTCTGAAGTTTTCCATCCGTTACTGATACAATTGAATTTCCCGATAATTTCAATGTTTTTAAATTAGGAAGATTTGCAAGTTGTTTTGGTATTTCTTCAAGAATGTTATTCTCCAAATTGAGTTCTTCCAAATTCGTCAATTGGCCAAATCTTTCAGGCAACTTATCTATCTTATTTCCCGCTAAATTCAACACCTTTAAATTCTTAAGATCACCAATATCGTCGGGTAAGCTGCGGATATTTGCCTTTGTAATTGTAAGCTGCTTCAATGTTCCAATTTTTAATATTTCCTTAAAAGTAGTTTGGTCAATGCGGGAACTTTCAACTTCTAAATACTCCAATTTGTCTTTTGAAACCAAGCCATTCTTCAAATCCCCCAATAGATCGGCGCTCCTAATACCAACAATGCGATTGCGATATTTTGAAGGAATTCTTATAATATCATTTATTGAAGCATAAACTTTGGTTTTTTCAGGTATCAATGCGAAGGCTTTTTCCCAATTAATTGATTCGTTACCAATCAAATTCAGGTATTTCAAATTTTTACATAAGCTTATCTTATCAGGCAATTCGACCAAATTAAAATTGCAAAACGACAGCTTTTCGATAAAGTCATACTCCCTGGAGTTGGTCATGTATTTACATGATAAAATGAAGTCATATTCAGCCAATACAGCTCGATCAAATGTTATGATGTTGGTATTTTCTCTTATTTTTATAATTCTTTCTTTGGCGGATCTGAGATTATTGTTTGTTAATTTGATGGTTTCGATAACAATTTGTTGTAATGGTATCAGTGTTTGCTTGTTAATTGGGTTATCGTCGATTATTAAATCGTAAAATTGCAGGGCTTCAATATATTTTCCTTTTTCAAACATTTGAAATGCTGAATCTTTTTCGTAATATTTGTTTGGTACCTTTGTACTATCCTGGGTTAATTTCCTCAATTTTTTTTCCTTTTCCGCCAAATCTGATTCAAATTTGCGATCATAAGCTTCATCAAATAAAGGTTTGATTATCTCAGGATCAATCATAGTCAATTCTTTTAAAACACTGTAAACCTGAATAGAATCTTCAAAATAATTACCATCCAGTTTCAAGTTAAGAAGTGTCGATTTGAATTTTGTCAATTCTATGGGAAGTAATTTCAGGTCAAAATCACGAAGATCGAGTTCTATTAACTCCAAGCTATCTTTAGAATCAAAGGGATTTTTACCAATAGTCTCGAGGCGATTACGTTCTTTGAAAATGGCATATTTAACGCAACTGGATTCATAATCACGCTGCAATTTTATTTCTGTATCAATTTCCTTGTTTAATCTTTCAAATAACTTCCCTATTGAATCTCTCGTTTGTTCAATTCTCTTATTAAGTATTACCTTCTCATCAGGATTATTAAACGTCCATGTCATGGCCAGATACCTTTGATAGGCTTCAACATATTTGGCGGAATCATAAAATGCGTCACTTTCAGCCAAAAGCACACCAAACCACTGATCTTGTGCTGATGTGGTCAACCCAAAACTGCAAAGAAAACAAAAGAGTATTATTGTTTTTTTCATAATAAATCAAGGATATTGAGTCAAAATTTCAATGTTCAGAGTCATGGATTTTTGCTGTTAGCTTGATTTTCTAATTCTTTCAGTTTCGTATTATTTGGATCAAGCTTTAGACCAGGCTTAATAAAACGATCGTAGGCTGCCGGCTTAAAAAGTTTCCCAAAAGCAATGTACTTTTCTGCATATTCTTCATATTGCTTTACTTTTGAATTAATTCTATTTTGTAAATTTTCACTTCTTTCCTTGGCTAATAAGTTGGGCACATTCAAACGCAATGCAGAATCATAAATCGCGATTGCTTTAGGCCAATATTCTTCAATGTTTTCAAATTCTTTAGCTTCAACATAGAGCTTATTAAACTTTACTATATTTTCAATTTTTAAAGAATCATATTTACCAATCAAACCGTTAATTTTCAAAATTGCGGTTTTAGAATCTCCAGTTTCAATGAGCCTTTTAATTTCCATTAATGATTTTTCTTGATCAACGGGGTTTAAATCATTCAATGTTGCCTGGAGTGATTCTGAATTTTCTTTTGCTTTTTCCGTACGATACTCGGCTGTATCTTTTTTATTTGTGGCAACCTCTTCTTTTTTTTTGGCAACCATTTCACCTTTTCTTGCCTTGATTTTTTCAAAATAAAATTTATGTGCGAAAAAAATAGATCCTATAGTCGTAATAGCTAAAATTATACTGAGAATTAATCGGGTTCTTGCATGTTTTTTGGCTTTCCGTGTGCTTTCCTTCTCAATGCCTAATAAGTCTTCATGGTGTTTTAATTCTCTCTCTCGCTCTGTTTTATCCCTTTCTGCCTTTTCTATAGCTTCTCGTAAAATTCTTTCTTCATATTCTTTTTTTTCTCTTTCCTTTTTGTCGTCTAATACCAGTTTTATTAAAGTATCATGAATTAATTCGTAACTAATTCTATTTGATGCATAATTTTCTTTGCGCAAAAGATGAGCCTTTACCAGTATATTTAGCCATTCCTCCTTTATCTGTTGCTCCCGAAAAAAATTAACATCTTGTGGAATTCTTTTTTCATTCTTTATCAAATTATCTTCTATGATGCATCTAACTCTCAATTGTACATTTTCTGGTAATAAGTTTATTGCTTCGTCATAAAATTTTTTAAAAATATCTTTAAAATCTGCTGTCTCATTATTCGCTTTTAAAACATATTTATTGTCAATATTTTTAAACTCAAATCCTTTTATTAATGATTGAGTTATTGGTTTTACTTTAATTTTCTCTATTAAATGATCCTCTATACTTTTACAAACAATTTGCAATTGTGTTGATTCGATTGTTTGTTGTCCAGCACTTGTTAATTCGTTGGTAATTTTCTTCAAGGCATCTATATTGTAATCAAATGTTGGAGTCCCAAAATCTTCATCATCATCAACAACCATTGCCGGATTTGTAATGGCTTCTTCTGCTTGGTCCTCACTTAGAGGTAGCAGTTCATAAAATACATTCTGTATATCTGGAATTTTTCTTGTTAATTGATTAATTTCGCTTAATTGATCTTTTCTAATGGAAAAAAGAACCTTTGTTTCCATGCTCTGAGCAATTTTACAATATTCATCTGAACCCAGATAATTATCACTTTTTTTACTTCTCTCTTCTATTAGTAAATCATAAATATCAGGTACACTATTGGTAAAAAGCTCCTGGAATTGATCCACAAACTGATTAATGTTATCAGTAGGATAGGTAAATAGCTCTTCGAATTGATCAAAGACAAACAAAAATATTTTATCGGTTTTTTGACATTGCAACTTTTTTAAATAAAACCATAAGGTTTTTGTTGTATTACTATCGATTAAATTTTCGATCGCTGTAAGATTGTTATCACTAACTATATTTTCATACTTTTTTGAAATTGTTTTGAAAATTGTTTCCAAAGGTGATCTATGAATTGATTCACTCAAATCATCATTGTAATTTCCAAATTTAACAAAAATAATTTCATACTTTTCAGGAAGTTCTGGTATGACACCTGCTAAAAGTAGAGATGTTTTTCCAATTCCAGAGTTAGAGTATAGTAATATTTTTTGCTCAATCTTAATAAGTGTTTTTAATTTCTTAACTTCATTTTTCCGACCAAAAAAAATATCATTTTGATAACTATCGAAATAACCTACACCAGGATATCTTACTTTGCTTGGCATATTATAATCTTTTTATGTATACTGTTTATGAATATTGAGTTAAAAGTTTTTTTGTTTGCTTTTCGATCAAAGTCAGAACATTTTCAAATTCAATGAGTAAATCACCTCTGCCAGCGTCAAAAATATTCAATGAAAGTTTCTTTATCTGATCATCGATAATTTTTTCTTTGAGTGAAATGAAAGATTCAGCATGATTTCTAAATAATGAACCATCAATTGATTTGGTATGATAAATTAGCGTATCAATAAATTCTTCATAATCCCTATTAATAAAAGACACATTAAATTGTTCTTTAACTAATATTTCCAGTTCATCAGGTTTATAAAGATGTTTATTAGAAAAATACACACATTTTTGTGATCTGTCTATTACTATTTGCAAATTGTTATCATATTTATCAATTATCCTTTGCAAGCTATCATTTAAGATTTTATTTCCTTGTAAAATATTTTTAAAAAGAATATCTAAATCGATTTTTGTTAAACTTATTTTATCTTCAATATTACCATTTGATTCAGTTCTCATAATACTTTGCACAATTGGTTTGTTGTCCATTGGATGATAAAGGTTCATAAAATATAGAATAAGTTGGTTATACCATTTATCAAAATCAAAACCAATAAATAGCAAATAATGAGCGTCTGCAAGCTTTTCACGAATTGCATCTGGTAACTTAAATTGTTGAATTTTTTTAATATAATCATATAATTGACGGTGTTCATAAATATAATTTTTGAATTTTCCGTCGGGTTCGCCAATTAAATAATACAAAATGGGTTTATCCTTTGTTGGCTTCTCTAACTCTATATCTTTTCCAGAAGTTGTTTTAAAGTAATTAGCCTTTTTAATAATATCAAGGTTTTTATATATTTGTTCCATTGTATCATCAGGTGTAATTGAAATTACTAAACTAAAAGGAATATGTGCCAATTTTGTTAATAACCTGGTACCTATGGAATTATCCTCATGAAATTTTGTACTAATATAAGGTCGTGTTTTATTTGCAGTATCACTGTAATATAGTTCAAATGCGAAATTTTCAGATACAATTTGTGGTGTAAATAATCCTTCAGTTTTCAAGTATTTAATCTCTTTTGATTCTGATATAAAATGATTATGAAGTATCAAATTAAATTTTTCATGTAGAGATATGTTGTTATTATCAACACTAATCTCCTGTCCGATAAAAAGCACACAATTACCTGATTGAATTGCTTCTATTATTTTACGCAATTCTTCACTTTTGAAACAATCACCTGCCAAACAAGGTGTAGAATTAACCCAAAAATTCTCATATGCTTCGGATAATTTTTTAAACTCAGAGGATAATTCCTTAACTCTTTTAATGAGTTCATTTTTCTTCTTAATAATAATTATAGGTAACTTATGGAAATCATTAAATATATCTTTCAAAATCAGATTAATACTATCTTTATGTTCGGAAAATAGCTTGAGCATTTTTTCTTGTAATTCATCAGACGCTTGAATTAATAACTCTTTAAACTCTTTTGTGTCGTTAAAAGTGATATTAATAGTGTCTCCTTTGATGTCTTGAAGTACAAGGTTTCCATTACCATCAACTGATACCTTATTAATTTTATCGTATTTCATGAGTATTATAAATTTATTTACTCGTTTTTCCATTGAAATTAATATTGCCTTGTATGTCTTGAAAGCCTACCGAATGATCTTTAACCTCTAACCTATTTGTTTTTGAAATAAAAGATATTCCCTCATTTTCCATTAATGAATAAATAGGGTTTACTTTTCCGGCAAGTTCTTTCTGCAACATCTGATTGTCTTCGATAAGATTAGTAATTAGTGCTTTTAATCCATGTATAGTTTCGTCGCTTTGCTCCCCTTTTTCAACAAGATCAAGTTTTTCTTTTGTAGATTTAGTACTAAACTTATCTTTCAACCAGCTAAATAACGCTTTAACCGATTCATTAACTACCGGAGTTTTTAATAGGTTTGCTCCAGAAGCAAGGATTGCCATTGTTTGATTGATTAATTCGTCCATTGTTTTGTTAATTTTGAAATTAAAAATAATAATTTTTTGCCATGAATTAATTATGTGAGTATCAAAGATTAAAATAGTGTTTGCATCTTAACATTAACATTTTTTCAAGTAATCAAAATAAAAAAAATAAAAAAGGGATACGCCAATTGGTGCGAAGAAGTTTAAACATATGAAAAAAAACCATCATACACATACAATCTTAATATCCCAATTCAATTTTAACTAACTAAAATTTGTAACTCAATAAAATAAACCAAAAAACAAATTCATCTGGTATTAGAATTTTCGACAAATTATTACCTGATACAGGAAGCTCGGTAAAAAGTAATTAATTCGTCAAAAAGTCAAATTTTCAGCTCGCACAAAAACTAAATAACTAAGTATCATGATCATGTTAAATTTTGATACTTGTAAATTTTATCGCCAAATCATGGACATCTTAATAAACGTTTGAAAGTAAAAACGATATTTCAATTAAGATGTCCATGATTATTATGATTTTTAAAATACTGGGCTATTTATCTGTTTGAAAATTGGATAATAACCTTACGATCAGAGGGATTATCTCTTTCATTTCCATCCGCTCCATCGCTCTTAAATATTCCTTCAGCTTTAATGTCAATGGAGTTCATATCAACAAGATTGTATTTATTGATTTCTTCAATAACTGTACGAATCCTTTTCCAGGCTAATCCACGCTGGCATAATTCGTTTGAAGGAATTGCCGTGCTGTTATTACTAACTTCAGCAATCCATTCGTCAGCAATGGCAGCCCACTCAAGTTTCATTTTTTTGGATATCGTGTTAATATTATTATTTTCATAACCTAAAAAGTTGTTCATAAACTCGGCATTTTTTACAAACTCAACTTTGTCGGTGTAACCAAGAACAAGTGAAATATTACAGTTTAACGAAAGTTTTGCAGCTTGAAATATAAAAACTTCTTGTTCAGGAGTTAATCTATCGCTTCCAAGGAAAAAATTTCCAATCTTAACAGTTTGATTACAATCGTGGAAATTCTCAAGTTTAGAGTATTCAGTGGTTCCTTTTTCTGAAGGGACAACAGGCAATAATTCACGGCCAACAATAGTATTTGAATAAAATGAAGCATCATTTGGATCAATGATAAACTTATTGCCAACTTTTTTAAAGTGCCCTAAAATAGGGTCTGAACTATCGAAATCTTTATTAAAATCGTACCTGAAATTTATTGATAATCCAAAATTGCCATTGGAAGAATAGAGCACTTCATCAAAAACTTTTTTAGGATAAATGGCGTAGGCAAACCTATAATTATTCTTGTTTACAGGATATGTTCGTGTCTGATTCGCTTCATTATCGAATGAGTTAAATACATCATTTTCAATTTGTGTTCCTGCAATAGCATGATTAGGGCTAAGTTTAATGCTATCAGTATCGAGCCATTTAAGTTCTTTAACATATCTTTTAACGCTATCTATTGGTTGCAGTCGTTGATTTTCATCCCAATCGAAACCATAAAATTTTCCAGAATTAAAATCAGTAAAAATTAATTGCATATTTGAACCATTAACTAGTTTAGTATCTGTTCTTTCCTTATCGAACATAGCTAATAGGAGCACAACAGAATCTTCTGGCTGTTGGTCGGGCTTAAATAATTTATGCGACATACGATCAATATTTGTACGAGCTTGATAGGTTAATGTCAACATCTTAATGTCAGAAGCATCAATATTGGGAATAATATATGGTGGTGGCGGTGGACACCCATCGCGCATGACATAGATTCTGCGTTCTGTTAGCTCGTCCCCAATAATTTCCATTGGCAACATATCCTCAAGTGATTCAGTGATTTCATTATCAGAGTCATTGATAATGGCTTTTTCAAGCCTGGCCAATTCTTCTTCTTTGTAAATATCCCATTTTGCGCGAAATTTCGCTCCTCTAACCGTTGACGGGCTATTGAATTTGTACATTAGACCTATACTAATATCAAATCGAGCAGGAATATCCATGGTTAGTGAGTCAACAGATTGTATGTAATCACTTGTTCCTGATGGATTAGGAGCGTAAGTTGTTTGTGTATAATTAATCCAATCGTTTTCAAGATTGAGTGGGACTGACAAATTAACATCAAGGAAAAAGTTTGAAGATTCATTCCCAAGCCTTATTTTATCGCCAATCCGGAGATAGCTCAATTTACCTTTGTACTTTGTATTGTCGACATTATAACCATAAAAATTGCGCATTACTCCTAAATAAGGATTAAAAAATTGTGTTGGATTATATGCATAAAAACGGAAATCAGCTCCAAAACCCCAATAGTAAGTTGCTCGTTGACTATTATTGGGAGCATCATCGATCCCCGATCCAATCTGAGCATTTAATCCAATTGACAAATTACCTAAGATATTAATTGGTAAAGAAAATTGTCCATAGGCCACTTTAGAATAAACTGTTGTGAATATTCCAGGCTCTATATCCATGAGTTTTTTTCTTTCCTCAATGCTGGCTTTAGATTCAAGTGTAGTAACCCCCATACCTAAACCATAATAAACTGGAGATGCATCACCGTTTTCATAGGTAAAACCATTAGTATAGGGAATACCAATTTTTGCATGAAAATAAACCTGGTAACCGCGACCACTAAGGTTCTTTCTATCAACATTAAAGTACATCCTGGCTCCAGCGTAAGGATCGAGAATAGTGCCATTATTTCCTTCGATTAATCCATTATTGTCATACTTTTCTGGAAAAACAGCCGTCAATCCAAGACCTCCAAAGATGCCAAGTCTATCAGATTTTTTGCCAAGTTTGAATTTTTTTTCAAGTTCAATTTGGGCAAAGTATAATGTATTAATCGTTGCTTTATCTCCGGTTGGTGTTTTTAAAAAAAGACTCGATTCTTTATAACCCCAACCAATCCCAAGACTTCCATAAACATTTAATGATTTTGTCGAATTACGGGACAGATTTAAACCAGCCGCAAAATTATTCGTATTAAAAACGAATAAATTATCATAATTTAATCTAAATAGTACTTTTTCTTCGGTAAACGGTTTTACGCTATGTGATATTTTATATAAATAAATTCCACTCCCATACTTTGACTTTGAAAATTCGTTCTTTTCAATATCAATATAATACTTCTGTAATTCCTCATAATTTCTGATCGCACCAGAAGCTGACTTACCCGAACTAAGCGGTTTAGGTGGTTTGAAGTTTTCAATTGAATCATTTTTTGATTGGGCAAATAAGCTATTTTGCAGCACAAATAAAACAAAAATGATAATCCCAAATGTAATTTTTTTCTTCATAATACTAAGTTTTTAATTTATAATTTGTCAAATAAAAATAATTTCTTATTGCTTAATTAATTTTTTATTAATGATAGTTCCTTCAGTTTCAAAGCGGAGAATATAAACCCCTGGTTGAAGATTATTGATATTGATTAGATTATTTATCTGATCAATTTTAATCAAATTAATCAATTTACCATCAATATTGCAAATTCTGAGTGAACATTCTTTAATATTTTCTGAGACTATCGAGACAATTATCTCATCCTTTGCGGGATTTGGAAACACTCTTATATCACTATTCGAGTAAAGCATTGCATTAACATTTGAAATTGTACTGATCTTTAGAATTTTTGATAATCCATGTTCAACAAATACAGGTAATGTATTTAGAGAAGACCCGTCAAATTCAAAATCCAAATCGTATTCCTGGTGTGTGTTAGGTTTATAAAGCTTTAACCGGATAGGTTCATTTTCATGCATTCCATCAATGCTTTCGGTTGTGAAATCGTCACCATAAATGATTAATCCCAGATTTTTAGTCAGGTCTTCAATTACTGACATCCCAACACAAAGGTTTTCATTGTTAAATGCAGCGATTACATC
>Ga0316610_1000271_pt1 | contig 13435 bp, 9 predicted proteins | sample MIS2017111B_MG_FD_207677 | JGI IMG/M metagenome (GOLD analysis project Ga0316610, IMG submission 207677) | Microbial mat bacterial communities from Middle Island sinkhole, Lake Huron, Michigan, United States - MIS.2017.111B | ecosystem: Environmental > Aquatic > Freshwater > Lake > Sediment... | reverse complement strand
TTCCTTGCTAGGAGGAGGTGGTGGTGCGCTATGACGTGGAGGAGGAGGATAACCATAGTTTTCTGGATAGCCGTAATCATCAGCATAGCCGCGACCGCCGCCATAGCCACGATCATAACCGCGACCGCCACCGTAGGGACGACCATAACCACCATAAGGATAACCACCGTAACCACCATAGTTATCATAAGAGTGATCATAATAACCACGACCTCTGCCTTGACCTCTGCCTTGACCTCTGCCTGAGCCACGAACCCCAGTGCTGAAGGTCATGTCCATATCGCCGTCACCCCAACCGTCACCATCAAACGGACCCCAATCCCAATCGTTGTACGAATTGTCATTCCAACGATTACCACCGCGATCCCAAGGACCATCGTTCCAAGGACTCCATGCGTGAGCAGACATGGACATCCCAGCTGCGCCGATTGCTGCGGATAAAATAAGTGCTTTTGTTACGTTTTTCATATAGTTTTCCTGTTATATTTTCACTGATAAGTTTTCACACGTTAGTGTTATTGTTACCAACAAATGCAAATTGTTATTAAACAATTAGGTCGTAACCGACAAAACTCGCAGAAAAATCCCACGAGCACCTTCCTATTTTCATAGAAACATGATTAAAATTTCGATCTATTTTCGCGCCACATTCACAAACTTACTTCCACTGATCATTTTTTCTTACCAAATGCGATTTTACTCACATTGAGCAACTGCTACTGAAAAACAGTGGGATTGTTCTACCAAAGTACATAACAAACAACGTCATGTACGCATGACCACTTACAACGATTAGAAAACAAACGTATGCCACCTTGGTTAAACAACTCTCTGCAACAAAACCGATTGCATGTTACGAAATCCAAACAAAGTTGTCAATGCACTGTTACATTTTAGCAGATGAAATCTAACAAGATTTGTTAGAAACACCGACCAATGCAGACTTGGAACAATTCTCAATTCAGGGCGTAGCACGTCATTAAGATAGCATATTCAGACATTGAGTTCTGCAACAAGAGTATTAGTAGATGCTAATATACTAAAATAACGTTTCGTTTGCAACCCCCAATTGCAAATTTTTTATTATCGGCTGATTTAGTTCAATATTTTTTTGATAATAAAGTATTGCTTTCTTGCCATTGCTGATCGTTCCACGTCGCTGATCCCAAAAAATACAAATTTATTGATCATCAACAAGTTGTCAATATTTACTCAGTTTTTCAACCGATTGAAATTTAAACAAAATTAGGAGCTACGCACTTGAGATGCTAACTCATTAATTTTATAAAATAGGAGTACGAATTTAAATTTGTATTTTAAAGATGCTAACTTGTTGAATTAAATCTAAGTTACATTTTGAACTGCGTAACTCTTAACAAAACTTTAAAACTGTCCGAACCATTGTTGATTCAATCAAGCCAAAATAGATTAATCTTTCAGTAATTCACTGCCATACTGCGTATCATTTGCCATCCGTTGAGCGCGTAGGGTTGCTTCCTGTTGCAATTCCATCAACGTCGGCGTTTGCCAGCCCTGCGTGTGCTGAATGACCAGTTCGAGTAAAGCCTGAATATGTTCTGGTTGATCGTTCAATGCGGGAATGTAGTGAAATTCCTTGCCGCCTGCCTGCAAAAACAAATTGTGGTAAGTATAATTAATTTCTTCTAACGTTTCTAAACAATCGGCTGCAAATCCTGGACAAACCACATCTACGCGACGAGTGCCTGATTGTGCCAAATTTTTCAACGTGTTATCCATGTACGGCTGTAACCATTCTTCCCGCCCAAAGCGCGATTGAAACACCACCTGCCATGATTTTTCTTGTAAATTCAACTGATTCGCCACCAAGCGCGCCGTTTTCTGACATTCGCAATAATACGGATCGCCAGATAAAAAAAATCGCTTCGGTAATCCATGAAATGAAAATAATAACTGTTCCGCTTGCCCATGTGTCTGCCAATAATTTTCAATCTGTGTCACCAAGGCAGCAATGTATGCCGTTTGGTCGGGATAATGCGTGATAAAACGTAATTCTGGCAACCATCGCCATTGTTTCAACACCGCCGCGCACGCATCGAATACCGATCCTGTGGTCGCAGAACTGTATTGAGGATACAATGGCAAGATAATGATTTTCTGAGCGTTTGCTTGACGCAGTTGTTCTAACCCTTCAGCTATCGAAGGATGTCCGTAACGCATCGCGAGAACGACTTTGAATGGCGAGGCAAAATGACGCTCAATTTGTTGCTGCAATGCCGCGACTTGGGCAAAACTGATGCTGAGTAATGGCGAACCTTGCGCAGTCCAAATTTTTTGATAATTGCGTGCCACCCGCGCCGGACGCACTCGTAAAATAATGCCGTGTAATATCCACCACCATAACCAACGTGGCATTTCAGTGACGCGAGGATCGCTTAAAAATTCAGCAAGATAGCGGCGAACAGCGGCGGGAGTGGGGGCTTCAGGCGTGCCCAAATTGACCAGCAACACCCCTGTGACAGGAACAGCCTCGTGATGATGGGGAACAGCAGTCAGGTAACTACGCATAAATAGAACTTGATGATAAAAAAATCTTAGATTTCAACGACAAAAGTAGAACCTTGCGGATAATTTGGTTGCACAAAAATTCTACCACCGTGGGCTTCGACCGCCATTTTGCAAAAAGTTAATCCTAAACCAATTTGAACAATCCCTTTTCTACGCAAATCAATCACTTCAAATTTTTCAAAAATCCGTTTACGATATTCTTCAGGAATACCGGGACCTTCATCGATCACCTGTAAACATAAATGTACCCCTTTTTCATTTGAGGGCAGGGCTCGCAGACTTAAGGTTACTGTGGTATTTGGGGGAGAATATTGCAACGCGTTCGCCAGTAAATTGGCAATGATTCGGCGAAATAGGTTGTTATCTATTTGAATTTCAATCGGTTTTTGTGGCAAGTCCATCACTAATTTAATGCTGCGCGATTGTGCAATAATTGTAAAATGTTTCTCCGCGTCTAATGCCAATTGATTTACGTCATTGAGCGATAAATTCAGCCGTAAACTGCTTTGTTCCATTTTGGCTAACATCAACATATCATTGACAAAGGAGTCTAAACGCTCGGCGGACAGTTGGATCATTTCTAAATGTTTAAGTATCTCAGGATCGGTGATTTTTTCCGCCATAAGTGTCGCGTGCAGCAATACCGAGACAATGGGGCTTGACATGTCGTGTACGATCATATTTGACAGTTCTTCACGCATTTTCAAGGTTGCTTCTAACTCGTCATATTGGCGTTTGATCCGTAACATGGAACGCACCCGCGCCCGCAGTTCTAATTTGCTGACAGGTTTTTGTAAAAAATCATCCGCGCCCGCCTCCAATCCTTGTGCTAGTGCCTTTTTGCTGTCTAATACGGTGACTAAAATGATAGGAATATGTTGAAATTGACTGTTAGCTTTGACGCGGCGGCACACTTCAAAACCGTCAATCTCTGGCATCATTAAATCCAGAATAATCAGGTCGGGAGCCATCTGTCCAAGATTTTCTAACACTTTGATTCCGCTGTCGAGAGTGAGAATTTCATATTCGTCACCAGACAACATGGATTCAAGCTGCATCCGCATACTGCGCTCGTCATCAACAATTAAAATTTTATTACTGGTTGCCATTGTGTGAACTCCTTCAAAATTTTCCCAAGTCAATCAAATAGTCACGAGACAATTGAGGAACTGGCAAATGATTTGCCGTATTGACAATTAACGATAAGGAAATTTTAATTAAACGCGGTATCAACCAACATTTTAATATTAAACGCAGATATTATAAATCAAAAATCGGATGGTATGATAGGTAATCCAATTTATCGGCGACATCTGAGAAAATCTACAATAGTAGGTGAGGTCGTTGGGCAGGAAACTCTGTCGATTTGTGGCAATGAAATATTTTGAGAATCAATAGATTAATTTTGAAAATGCCTAGAATTTCGCTCCGTAACTCGGAAGAATCATTTTTTGTAAAAATTGTATAAATACCGTTAAAATATTGTTAGCGTCATTTTGGTAGTGTGATACAGATCAGGAAAACTCATTTGCATCAAACCCATCAGATTTCAGAAACCTGACAGGTTTAAATCTCTCAAAAATATTGTCATCCTGACTTAATGTAGCACGACTAATATTTTCAATCGTTTGATTTTACGACTGATGATAAAAAAATTATCCGAGCAATTGAGAGATAATCGCTTAACCCATTACTGAAATTAATTTGAAACTAAATCACTTTAGAAAATCGTTGTTCCTGTGCCTGCCGCAGATACACGTCAAACACCATAGCAATGTTGCGTACTAATAACCGTCCTGCTGGCAAAATTTCAATCATTTCATTACTGCGTTCCAACAAACCATCCCGCTCCATTTGCCCCAACTCCGCCCATTCATGAGCAAAATGTTGTTTGAATGACAAACGATGTTTTTCCTCGACACTGGGAATATGTAAATGAAAGTGACACATCAGCTGCATAATGAGTTCACGCCGCAATTTATCATCTTCAGTCAATGCCACGCCGCGAAAAATAGGAATGTGTCCTGTTTCAATTTGCGGATAATATTCTTCCAGTTTTTTCACATTTTGGCTATAACAATCATGAACTTTGCTGATTGAGGTGACACCCAAACCAATCAAATCGCAGTCGGCATGAGTGGAATAACCTTGAAAATTACGGTAAAGCGTACCTTGACGTTGTGCAATCGCTAACTCATCGTCTGGCTTGGAAAAATGATCCATTCCAATGTAAATATAGCCCGCTTCAGCTAAAAAATGGATGGTCGCCTGTAAAATATCCAATTTTTGCGCTGCTGTAGGTAATTCGTCAGGATTGACGCGCCGCTGTGGTTTAAACAATGTCGGTAAATGTGCGTAATTGAAAATCGACAGCCGGTCGGGTTGCGCTGCAACGACTTTTTCTAATGTTTTAATAAATGAATCAACCGTTTGTAATGGCAGTCCGTAAATTAAATCTAAACTGATGGACTTAAATCCTTGTTGCCGCGCCGCGTCGAGCACTGCAAAAGTTTGTTGTTCGGTTTGAATTCGATTGACAGCTTTTTGCACTTTTTCATCAAAATCTTGCACGCCCAAGCTCATGCGATTAAAACCTAAACGCCGCAATAATGACACTGTTTCGCTATCGGCTTCGCGCGGATCAATTTCGATAGAATATTCACCGCTGTCGTCGTCTAAGAGCTTGAAAGACTGACGAGTTTTTTGCATTAATTCCGTCATCTGCTCATGATTGAGAAAGGTAGGCGTACCTCCCCCCCAATGCAATTGTGTCACTGGACGTTGTGCGTCAAACAGGCGGGCTTGTTGGTCAATTTCTTGATATAAATGATCTAGGTAAGGTACGTTGAGTGAACGATTTTTTGTAACAATTTTGTTGCAAGCACAGTAAAAACACACGGTATCACAAAAAGGGATGTGAAAATACAAAGACAGTGGATGACCGCCCGTATTGCTTTGTTGCGCTTGGTGACGATAGTCTGATTCAGTAAATCCCGTATGGAATTGCACAGCAGTCGGGTAGGATGTGTAGCGGGGACCGGATTTGTCGTAGCGATGAATCAAATCAAGGTCAAAAGTGATGGTTTGGTGCATGGAAATTGGACTGTGCGATGGTTTAAAGTGACTGAATTTTATCACAGTTCCTAAACCATTACAACCATACATGGCACTTGAGGTGACGAGAAAATCAGAAAAGAATTTAGAATTAGAACAATAGAACAGCGTCATTGCCATGATTTACTGGACATAACGCTGTTTGAAGGGGAGAAATTAAACCTTGCTGGGCATATTTTCAGCATAAAAGATTTCTTTCATCTCATGCTGCAATCGCCGCTCAATTTTCTCAATTTCATCCGGTGACAAATCTTCCGAAGAAATATCGAACAAATAGTTATCCAAATCAAAGTTCTTCAAAATCATCTTGGTGTGAAAAATGTTTTCCTGATACACATTCACATCAACGATTTGATACATCGCCTTGGTTTTTTCAGAAATAAAGTTCTGAATCGAATTGATTTTGTGATCAATATAATGCTTGCGTCCGCCCTTGTCACGAGTAAAACCGCGCACCCGATAATCCATGATAACGATATCAGAATCAAAGCTATGAATCAAATAATTCAACGCTTTCAACGGTGAGATGCGCCCGCAGGTCGAAACGTCAATATCCGCACGAAAGGTACTAATACCATTGTCTGGATGACTTTCCGGATAAGTATGCACTGTGATGTGGCTTTTATCCAAATGCGTGACGACGGAATCTGGCAGGGGTCCCGGCACCGCATCCTCTTGATCTGCTTGAGGATTATCGCACGCCATTTCCCCTTCAGAAATTAACATGGTGACACTTGCCCCTTGAGGATCATAATCTTGCCGGGCAATATTAAGGATATTCGCACCAATGATGTTCGACACATCGGTGAGAATCTGCGTCAACCGTTCCGCGTTATACACATCATCAATATAATCAATATAGCGTTTGCGTTGTTTCGCGGTTTTCGCGTAACAAATATCGTAGATGTTAAAACTCAAGGTTTTGGTTAAGTTATTGAAACCTTGCAGTTTAATCTTCAGTTTTTTCGATTTCTTTCCCATCAACTTGGCTCTTATGAAATTACCACAGCGGGCACTAAGGGCGGATGATAAATCATCTGTACGGTATTGCCATCAGGATCAAAGCAATAAAAACTATAGGCTCCATCACGATGTTGGCGCGGCGTGGTCTTCATGCGCACTTGGTGATCGAGTAAAAAATGATACCATTCATCCACTTGAGCAGGGGATGCGATGATAAAACCAATATGGTTTAAATGTTGTGTTCCATCATTTAGAGGGGCAGATGTTTTGTGCAACGCGAGATTGTCAGACCCGCTGGAAAGATACAAACTATTTGCGTCGGGTCGCCATTCTACGTGCATTCCGAGCAGATCGACGTAAAAATGTTCACATGCGGCTAAATCTTCAACATTCAGCGCAACATGGTGCATCCCACGAGTAGCGAGAGGCTGATTCATTTTGGGGGAACTCCCTGATGCAGAGAGATATCAAGGATGATGAAATTGGTGGCTATGGGTGGATTCGAACCACCGACTCCAGCATTATGAGTGCTGTGCTCTAGCCGACTGAGCTACATAGCCAAATTTGCGCTTTTTTGAAAAACTTCTTGCTGCGTTGAAGGCGATATTATGCAGGAAACGAAACTCTTTGTCAAACTTTTTTAATCTTTCCTCGAAAAATTCGCGCTCATTGCTGAAAATCTCAATTATCCAATCGATTGTCCACGATCTTGACAACGAAACAGAATTTGCAACTTGTTGAATCATCGAATATAATTCTTGACTGCAACATCATTACCCATCTTTTTGCGATTCAAGCCAGATGGATGCGAAAAAGCTAATTTTGTAATCCGAGTAGTTTATAATAACACGCTAAGTTTTGCAACTGCCGATGTCAATTTAATCGTGACCGTTGATAAAATCAATCCCGACCACCATTTCATCGCAATTGCAACCACACGAATCTCTGATGGCACCCGAATGACAACACAATGGATTTAACATACGACCTAAAATGCTTTCACACTAACTCACACCCGTCGCTAATCCACATATTTGTTTTGGCATGAAACTCAACCTTTTGGCTTAAATTACCAATTTCATCATGTTTAATTTTATCAAAAAACTCATCGGTAGTCGGAATGACCGAATTGTTAGACGTTTGTTTAAAGTTGTGAATCATATTAACTCATTAGAGCCACAGTTTGCCGCATTAACCGATGCACAATTGCGAGCTAAAACCGCAGAATTTAGACAGCGATTAGATCAGGGCGAGGCGTTAAATAATCTGTTGCCAGAAGCCTTTGCGACCGTGCGTGAAGCCAGTAAACGTACTCTGGAAATGCGCCATTTTGACGTGCAGTTGATCGGTGGGATGGTGCTGAATGACAATAAAATTGCTGAAATGCGTACAGGTGAAGGAAAAACCTTAGTCTCTACCCTGCCTGCTTATCTCAACGCGCTGACGGGAAAGGGTGTGCATATCGTGACGGTGAATGATTATTTAGCCAAACGAGATGCGGAATGGATGGGGCAAATTTATCAATTTTTGGACATGAATGTCGGCGTGATTTCATCCGGGCAAAATCCAGAAGATAAAAAAGCTGCCTACAATGCCGATATCACTTACGGAACGAATAATGAATTTGGATTTGATTATCTGCGCGATAACATGGCATTCAACGTCAATGAACGGATGCAACGCAAATTACATTATGCGATTATCGACGAAGTGGATTCCATTTTAATTGACGAAGCGCGCACGCCACTGATTATTTCTGGTCCCTCCGAAGGTGGCTCTGATCTTTACGGTCAAATCAATGAAATTATTCCAAAACTCAAGCCCCAAGCCCGCGAGCCGCACAAAGATGATGAGGAAGAGGTGCCCGGTGATTACTACGTCGATGAAAAGGGCAAACAAGTGGTGCTCAGCGACGAAGGACATCAGCACATCGAAGAATTATTGATGGAGGGGAATATCCTACGACAAGGGCAAAGTTTGTATGACACGGGCAATATCATGTTGATGCACCACATTAATGCCGCGTTGCGCGCCCACACGCTATTTCGTCGCAACATTGATTACATTGTCCGTGATGATCAAGTCATTATCGTCGATGAATTCACCGGACGCACCATGCCCGGGCGACGTTGGTCAGATGGGCTGCATCAAGCGGTTGAAGCCAAAGAACATGTCCCGGTTCAGAATGAAAATCAAACCCTTGCCTCGATTACCTTCCAAAATCTTTTCCGGCTGTATGAAAAACTTGCTGGCATGACCGGTACGGCTGATACAGAAGCCTTTGAATTTCAACAAATTTATGGTTTAGAAGTCATCGTCATTCCCACCCATCGCGACATGATTCGCAAAGACATGGGCGATCTCGTCTATCTCACCAAGCGGGAAAAATATGCAGCGATTATCGAAGACATCAAAGATTGTCAAAAATGTGGGCAACCGGTCTTAGTGGGTACTGCGTCGATTGAAAGCTCTGAAGAACTTGCGGAATTGTTGCAAAAAGAAAAAATTGTGCATCAAGTTTTAAATGCGAAATTTCATGAACATGAAGCCCACATTATCGCTCAAGCCGGTCGTCCGGGCACCGTTACCATTGCAACCAATATGGCAGGACGAGGAACGGATATTGTGCTCGGCGGCAACGTCAAGGGCGAAATTACCGCGTTGGGTGAAAATCCGGATCCGCAAGAAGTGCAACGGCTAAAAAATGAATGGCAACAACGACATGATGCAGTATTGGCTGCGGGCGGATTACACATTATTGGCACGGAACGGCATGAATCGCGGCGGATTGACAACCAATTGCGAGGACGGTCGGGGCGGCAGGGCGATCCGGGGTCAAGTCGCTTTTATCTCTCGCTGGAAGACGGGTTAATGCGTATTTTTGCCTCAGATCGCGTCACCAGCATCATGCAAAAGTTGGGAATGGAAGAAGGCGAAGCGATAGAACATCCTTGGGTCACTAAGGCAATTGAAAATGCGCAACGTAAAGTCGAAGGGCGTAACTTTGACATTCGGAAACAACTGCTTGAATATGACGATGTTGCCAACGATCAACGTAAAGTGATTTACGAGCAACGCAATGAACTGATGGAATCTGAAGATATTTCAGAAACCATCAAAGCCATCCGTTATGACGTGTTGACTGCGGTGATTAATACCTACATTCCTCCCAGCAGTTTAGAAGAGCTTTGGGATACTGAAAGTTTAGAAGCAGCGTTAGAACAACGGTTTGCTGTAAAATTACCGATCACACAGTGGCTACATGATGAACATGATTTGCATGAAGCCCCCCTACGTCAACGGATTTCAGATCACATTGAAACGGTGTATATTGACAAGGAAACACATGTAGGTGCTGAGGTGATGCGCCATTTTGAAAAAGCCATCATGTTGCAAATTTTAGACGGACATTGGAAAGAGCATCTCGCCGCGATGGATTATTTACGTCAAGGCATTCATTTACGAGGCTATGCCCAAAAAAATCCCAAACAGGAATATAAGCGTGAAGCTTTTGAAATGTTTGAACATTTGCTCGGACGAGTCAAAGAAAATGTGATCGACATCGTGTCTAAAGTACAAATTCGTGCGGAACAAGATGTTGAAGCAATTGAGCAACAACGCCGACAAACCGTTCCGATGGAATTTCAACATGCGCGAGTGGATGGTTTAGCCAATGAATATGCCGATGATGCAGAAAGACATGCGGTGCAATCCAAAAAACCAGAAGAGCCGATACATCAACCCTTTGTGAGAAATGAGCGGAAAATTGGGCGAAATGAGCCATGTCCTTGTGGTTCTGGCAAAAAATATAAACATTGTCACGGACAAGCCGATTAATTCTATCTGAATCAAGATTCCCTGTCTGAACCGTCATTTTTCTGATTAACATAGTTTTCCTAATAATGGTTTAATTATGTAAATTAAGAAAATTATGCGAATTAAGGTTCAGACAGTCCTTTTAGCGTCGTTTAGGAATTTTTTCGCATGAAATACCGTCAAATCATTCTCTTGGCTCTTGGCGCGTTGCATTTTTCAGTGTCCGCCGAAATGGGCATTGGCAGTGAACAAGCCACGCAATCATTTCGTAACAGCCTGTCTCCACAGCACAAAATGCAAAACTTATTGGGTTCTCCCAAATTTGACGCGATAGGTACGCAAACTGACGCTGACGATGAACCGCTGCTTGATGAATCTGAACCGGCACCGAGACCGCAAACAAAACGGATTGCTCCCCCTGTGGAAACTGTCGAATCGGCGGTTTCTCGCGTGAAATTAGGCGAAAAGCAAGATTTTACAGGAAAATTGGTGAAAGCCGAGTGGCAAAAAAGCACTGAAAGTTATTGTCAGGGCGGTTCCAGCTATTATGCGTTAATTGTCAAAAATGAGCGTTACATCATCAACTCGCTGCGTGATCCCGTTTTTGAAAACAAACACGAAGATTTTGACAAGTTACAAGCACAGTTAGCGCAATTAGAAGGGCAAACAATCACTTTACAGGGGCAAACCGCCTCACGACATTTTACCCAAGCAGAACAATGTCCTAACCCAATGATGCAATGTATGGCGGGTGAGATCACTTGCGATTGGCTGCGAGTTACGGATATTACAACGAAATAATTGCGAATATCCAAGAAACAAGGCAAGTGCGAAATTTATCAAAATTCTCGCGCATAATTAATTGATTTTATTGATAATTTATTTTCACTCGTCGCGCTCAACCTGTTTTCAGCATTACGCGGCGAGGATGTTACATTTTCAGACAGTTACCGTTATAATCTCACATCGTTTCTTAAGAATCGCTGTCAAGTTGAAGATTATGAAAAAATCGTGTTTTATCCATTTATCACTTTTATGCAATCTACTCTTGTGGCTAAATGACGCGATTGCAACGGATGCCATTTATCGTTATGTGGACGAACGCGGAGTGATTAACTTTACTGATCGTCCGCCGGGACAAACTCAACCGTCGAAAAAATCGGCAAAAGCATCGTATGATCAGATGGTTGCATCGGTGCGTATTTACAAATTCATCGACAACGATGGCACGGTGCACCTTGCGGATCGGCAATTAGACGTTCGCTATCGGTTAATCTATGATGGCAATGGCACGTTGCAACCGTTGGCAGGGGGCAGTTATCCCGCGTTGGAGGTGATGCGTAGAAAATTCAGTAATTACGCGGACTTAGTGAAGAGTGCTGCGGTAGAAACCAATGTCGAAGCGGCGTTATTACACGCAGTGATTCAAGTTGAATCTGCCTACAATCCCCGCGCGGTTTCTCCCAAAGGTGCAACGGGATTGATGCAACTGATGCCCGGCACGGCGCAACGTTATGGCGTTCAAGATCGCACGGATGCCGTTGAAAATATTTATGGTGGTGCGCGTTATTTGCGGGATTTATTAGAAATGTTCAATAATAACATGGAGTTAGCTTTGGCAGGTTACAACGCGGGTGAAAATGCAGTAAAGCGTTATGGCTATCAAATTCCGCCGTATCGTGAAACAAAGGATTATGTCAAAAGAGTGGTTTCGCTGTATCAAGCCTATCAAAATGAAATGTAGCTCATTTTTCCTAGAAGTTAGCTTTTTAAAACAAAATGTTATCTCTAATAGAATAAGATATTTTATCTCCTACGTGGCAATCTGAATCAAAAATTTTTCCAGAAGATATTAGGTTGCCAATTTTCAAAAAAATCTGCTATCTTAAGCAGTTGGAAAAAGCAATTTATCGCAGTAATTCTCAGTGTGAAAATAATACGGTATTTCAGAAACTCGTTTCAAAAAAATTAATTTCATTTGGTCTCGAAATGACAATAACGATAGGTGCGAACGCACTGTTTTCAAATGATTCATGCTTAAATCAATCACTTTGAAAATTCGCTGCTGAAAACTTCGCAGTTATGGAAGTTACACAAATTATCAACGCAACTGATTGAAGATGAAACAAAAAAATCCCCATTGTTTGATTAAAGTGTATCGGCAATTTCAAGTTATCATTCCACAAACTCCCATTAGTTAGGTAGGAAAAATATGGCAAGAACTCCCTCAAATATGTTACCACTCGGCACCACCGCTCCCGATTTTCATTTGCTCAATCCAGCGACTGGAACGACCGAAAGTTTGCAACAATTGAAATCGCAAGTAGCGACTTTGATTATGTTTATCTGCAATCATTGTCCCTTTGTGAAGCATATCAAGGATGAATTGGCAAAACTGGGGCAAGATTACATTTCTCGTGGCGTATCCATCATCGCGATTAATTCCAATGACGTGGCGAATTATCCTGAAGATTCTCCGGAACAGATGAAAATTGTGGTAAAACAATGGAATTTAAACTTTCCTTATTTGTTTGATGAAACGCAAGCGGTGGCAAAATTATACGATGCTGCCTGCACACCAGATTTTTATCTCTTTGATAATCAAATGAAATGTGTATATCGTGGGCAATTAGACGATTCTCGTCCGGGCAACGATATTCCCGTGACAGGCAAAGATTTACGAGCAGCATTAGACGCACTACTTGCCGGACAGCCGATTGATTTTGAACAAAAACCCAGTTTAGGTTGTAACATCAAGTGGAAAAATTCATAACCAGTTTAGGAGTGCGAAACCACTGACTTAAGGAATTACGACACAAAATGAGTTATGTTATCTGTTTTTAAGCAATTCAACTTAACAACATAACGATGCGATAGATTTATTTAAATAAAACAAACGGTTCCTCGTTCCAATGCTCCGCGTTGGAATGCAGTCCAGACGCTCCTGCGTCACGCGTGATAATTTCTAACTCATTGTTTCTTTTTCATCTTGATA
>Ga0316610_1000266_pt1 | contig 13553 bp, 16 predicted proteins | sample MIS2017111B_MG_FD_207677 | JGI IMG/M metagenome (GOLD analysis project Ga0316610, IMG submission 207677) | Microbial mat bacterial communities from Middle Island sinkhole, Lake Huron, Michigan, United States - MIS.2017.111B | ecosystem: Environmental > Aquatic > Freshwater > Lake > Sediment... | reverse complement strand
TTTATGGTAAAAACCACTTGAATACTGGGCGTTCTGGTTTATATCTTTTTTATTTGAAGTCAGATACTAAAGTTTACCATAGACATATGGAAGAATTTGGGGCGTGGAGTGCTGAAACTACAAATTGCCCGCCTGTAACTGGTTTGGCTGATTATGCTCTTGCTCTTGATTATGACGGTAAAATTGACTTGTTTTATCAACCGATCGGCTTTTCTACTCTTTTTGTAGTGAACATTGGTGATTATTCTGTGGCTGTTCCGCCTGTTGTTTCTACCTTGTTGACTGGTGTTACTGGTGTTATTGATGTTGGTAGTTTGACTGTTGTACATAGTGGTTATCGTGATTATATACATTTTACACGTGGTGGGCTTTGTTATCAAGTGGAGTTTAATAATTATTTTCGCACTATTATTTCCTATGGCTCTTTGGGTTCTTGGCTCAAACCATATTTGTTCAATGTTTTTCTATTTGGTGATACACTTTTTATGTGTTTTGCTGATTCTACCTATCACTATCTGAAATTTAGTGAACAGGGGACTGCTGCCCTTTTTACTGATGAAACTAAAACAATTTTGATTATTCCTCAGGTTACTTTAAGTGTTCCCGACACTGTTTCTTTAACTCCTCGTGGTACTCGTTTAAGTGCAAACAGGCATTTTGATTTAGTGTCTCTTCCTTTTGCTGACGGGCAGCTTTATTTTCGTTGTCATATTCGTAGTGAAATTGTGGTGGACGGTAGACGTATTTATACGTTGAATTTGTGGCGGTTTTTTTCTCAGGCTGATGTACTGTTTAATTTTGGTGCTTCTGTGTACTCTTTATACAACCAATTTACCCCCTCAGGGCGACTTTTGGAATACTAGTTGCGTTTTTCTGTTCTGCACTACTTTTACAATGGGCTTTATTGCCCATTTTTTTAACGCTGGTTGAGTTTTTATACCTCTTGACCTATATTCTATGCTTGAGAAAAAAAACGTGCTACTGCGTTGATTTATTTGCGTTGCCTGTTTTTTACTTTTTCGATTTTTAAGAAACAAAGAAAAAGAAGCAAAAAGAAAAAAAGAATAACCTACTATACTATATTACCTGTGGATAACCTGTGGATAACTCACTTTTATATGATTAGAATCAACTTTAACCTGTGGATAACCCTGTGGATAACCCTGTGGATAACTATCATTTTAGCCTCTTTTTTGAAAAAGTATTAAATAAATATAACAGTGATAAATTTATGTTTTACTTAAATCAACCTTACGCCTCTATTTTATCATGTTTTTTCTTGTTTTTCTTTCTTCATTTTTCTATTTCTATTTTCATAAAAAAAATAACCTCAATTTTTACCTGTTTTGGCGGCGGATTTTCCTCATTCTTTCGTTCTGTATTTGTGTCTGTTTTTCCTGATTTTTTCGTTCTTATTTTTTCCCTTGGGTTTGCGTGGGTTGCTATCGGGGTGCAGCCTTTCGGGTTTGGGGTGAGGGGGTAGGGTTTCCCTACTGGGTTGGTGTGGGTTTGCGTGGTGAGGAACGGGCGGCGGTGCAGCTTGCGGGAGGGGTTTGGGTTGGGCGTGAGGGTGCGGGGTGGTAGCACTTGGGTTTATCCCCTTGCGTATAAGTATGTTATACGAATTGTTTGACTGTGGGGGGCTTTGCGGGTGGCAATTTGTATAACGCTACTTATACGAAGTGCGTGGGAGGGTGCGGGAGGCTATCGGGGTGCAGCCTTTCGGGTTTGGGGTGAGGGGTTGCGGGAAGGGTGGAGAGGCACGGGCGGCGGTGCAGATTTGCGGGAGGGGTTTTTGGCAGTAGTGAGCAGGGTTCCCCTGCGGTGCGGTAGAGATTTGACAAACCAAAATGCATAGTAGCAATGGCAGTAGTGAGCAGGGTTCCCCTGCGGTGCGGTAGAGATTTGACAAACTGAAATGCACCACACCACATGGCATTGACAATCACAATTACTATTCTTGTTTTGGGTTTACTGAATGAGCAATACTGAACAACATTACAGAATACTAATAAGCGTTTGAGAATACAGAATACTGAACAACATTACAGAATACTAATAAGCGTTTGACAAATATCATTATACATATCATACCTAGAACGAAACACGACACCGATTAAAAAAAATTTTTTCTATGGAAACAACGGTAATACACCCCCCCAGCCTCTCAGAATTTGGGGAATTTGAGAAGCCTGAAATTAAGGATTTTTCTGATTTAGAATTATTTGAAATGTATCAAAATAAATTTGGCCGCTCAGTGGAACTGATGGCTAAATTTTTTGGGTGTACAAAGGCAACTATCGAATCATTAAAAATAAATTTTAAGAAAATACAACTAGATTTACGAGAAAAATTTTTGGCTACTAACGCTGATAATCCACAAATTTTGGCACTGGTTGAGGTGGAAATACAAAGCTCAGTCATGATTGAGAAGCTGCATCAAAGTATTTTTGATACTCTACAAAAACGAGTTGATACCATACAATCGGATTTATTTGAAACAAATGGAGACCACACAGACGAATTAATCAAGATTTTGAATGCTACCAAGGACTATGCAAAAAATACAACAATTACAGAAGAGACAATTCAGCGAACTAACACAGGAAATGGTAATGGAATTGATACTTTTCAACGAAGAATACAAGCGGCAACCAGCTTATAGCTATCAAGTTTTGTTGTGGTTGTATTTGACTGAAATGTTTCTTTCTGACGAGCCTCTAAAATGGGCATTTGAATTTCCACGACAAAGCGGAAAAACGGAGGCGGTTGCGGATTGGTTGGCATATATGTATAACCGTGGAAAGATACACACTGACAAAAAAATAAAATTTTTGATATTTGCACCACGGAGAGACCAAGCAAGGCAAGATTTCACACGTTTTCGTCAAATTTCTAAAATTTGGGAGCCTCTTGTCCCTCCTGTTAAGTTGTTTGAGAATACTCGCTCAAAAGTCCATGACATGGACGATAATTTTGTTTCTTGTTTGCCTCTCACTGCTGATGTAAATATTGAAAGTAACTCTGGAAATTTTTTGATTTTTGAGGAGGCTCAGCATTTAGATGATGACGCTGTTGAAAATAAGGCGGAGCCCATGGGGGCAAGTTATGCTTCAAGTGAGGCATTTATTGGTACGGCTGGCACTTCACTTTGTAAATTTTATGCACTGATTTCACTCTCACAGGGTTTAATTTTTACGGCGTTGGATATTATCACTGAACGGCGAAAAATGTTTGCAGATACTCAGAATAAGGCACACTTGGCGTATGAAAAGTCTGTTGAGGAGCAACGAAAAACGCAAAATTCTGTTGCTTTTGAACGTCAATTCATGAATGTTTGGAGTATTGGAAGTGGTCAATTCATGACTTTTGAGACGTTTGAGGCTTTGAGTTTGCCATTTTTACCTTTGAATATACCACGTTTTTTGACTGTTCTTTCACTCGATCAAGCCAGATCTCTTGACGGAGCTGCTTTGACTAAAACTATTTATGATGTTGCTGCTGATATTTCTTATGTTACTGAACTTAAATTTTTAGCTGTTGGTAATTCTCATGCTCAGCGTGAGGAGTTAATACGATACATTGCTGATAATCACTTCGATTTTTTTGTATTTGATACTACTGCAAACCAAAAGGTACTCCCTGATTTGATGATTGGTGATGGGCAATTACCACAAGAAAAAGTGAGGTACTTTGATTTCACTGAGGGTTCAAAAAGTGAGGGTTTTTCTTTATTGGAGGACAGAATCAAGAATCTTGGTATTCGTTTTGTCAATCCTATTGGTCAAATGAAATTTGAGTTTACTACTATTGTAAAATACTATAATCGTATGGGGTTGATGAAAGTACACGCTCCTGAGGGCAAAGGAGGCAAGACAAAAGCAGGCTATCACGATGATGTGCCTTGCTCTGTGATGATGTCAAATTTTATCATAGATACTGAAATAAAAAAAAGCCACCGTTTGGGCGGTGGTCGTTTCTCGATTGGTTAACGGTGTTAACTCTTTTTTTTCCATAATCTGTATTGGTTGTCGAAATATCCTGACAAAATACTACCTTGTTGATATACTAACCTTGTTAGATTTAAGCATTTTTTCGTGATACTTGTAAGCATATCATCATTTTCTTGAATTGTTTCTTGATAAACTCGTAGACCTGTCTCCACGTCTATGATTATGATTTGCCAGCTATTTTGTTTTGATATTTTTCTAAATGTGAATTTTAGCCCAAATTTTTCAATCTCGGTGGCGGAATTGATCCGCCACTTCCAATATGCTGATAATTTACTATTTCCCATATGCTGCACTTTGTTTAATTTGTTCGGTTGAGAATTGTTTGATTTCATCCATTTCAAATTTGAAGAATGAGATTTTTCCGCTTGCTTGGTTGGTGTATTTGTGCCACCCATCAGAAAAAACTTCGTGTAATAATTTGTGATATTTTCCCCTGTATTTTGAAACTTGAATTTCTGAGGTTGTAATGGTTGCGGTTGGTGATACTGGTGACATAAAAAAATACAAAGTTATTAAGTAACTTCAGTAATACTGTGAATACTTTTTTTTATTTTGTCAAGAAAAAAAGGGGGTTTTTCCCCCTGTTTTTTTAGTGTTTAAGGTTGAGGCTTGCGAGCCATTGCCCGTACATTTTGCCTATTTCCCTTGATGTTTTGCCTTGTAGTTCTTCCCTTTTTTCGTTGACAAACGTTTGGACGGCTGGGATTGTTTTTTTGAGCTTTTTTTCTTCGTTTGACTTTGGAAAGGTAGCAGCAAGCCAGCGTTTAAGTGTTACACGGTGGAATGCCTGCCATACAAATTCTTTTGCTAAATCGGTACGCCCTTTTTCGATTTGCTGCATTCGCCATTCGACCCTTGCCAAGCGGTATGCGTTAAATTCTGGAAAGTGTTTTGGTTGTGGTTCTGCCTTGTAAAGTGTTTCGGACATAAAAAAATACAAAGTTATTAAGTAACTTCAGTAATACTGTGAATACTTTTTTTTATTTTGTCAAGAAAAAATGACCAAAAAAGTAGGGGTATTGCTACCCCTAAAACATGACCCAAGACACAGAACGACAGAACGGAAGAAACACATATTTCACCAGCTACCACCCCACAAACTTTTTACAATTTTTTTTCTTTTCTGTCAATTTATTTTAGAGCCGCAAGCGTTTTTTTTCTTTTTTGTGCCTGTTTAATAACGCTTGTGGAATATCTAAAATAGTGTACTTGGTGTTAATTTTTCGGCTATTTCCTTTTTTATTTTACGCTTGAACTCTGTGTAATTTTCTTTTTTTATATCTGATGTGTACCATTTGATGAGTGTTTTTTCTCCTTTTATTATTTCAATTCTTCCCATATCTGAAGAATTTTCAGCAAATCCGTAGATTCTGCTTTCATATCCGTTGGCTAGTACCTCGCTGATATTGTTGTTGATGTCGTACATGTTTATAATCATAGTGCCTTGACTAAAACACACATTTTATTGAGTGTCAACTCATTATGTTCAATCAACTAAAAAAGTATCTTCAATCTTTTTTGTATCCGCAGCAAAGTCAAAAAAATGTGTATATTCCTGTTGGTGTTGAAAGCGTGAACTCTGTTCATGATTTTATGGGGTATGCAAACATTCGGGCTTATTATCATCACGTGGCATATATCCGCCGTGTTATTCGTGATATTATTGCGTTGTGTTATGTTTACGGTTTAGATGTGCCAGCTAATAATCAAGAAACTAAATTTCTTATTGCTCAAAGTAAAATTTACATGCGTGAACTTCTTTTGCAGGGTTTTGTAGTTGTTTGTAAAAAAACAAAGGATATTCTCAAGCCAGAACATTGCACTTTTTATCGTATCCCCTCAGTGAATAAATTATATGGTTTGCGTTATCGCTATGCTAATTTTGAACAGTTTTATACTGTTGATGAGCTTTCTTTTGTTGTTCTCGATTCTTTTGGTGAATTTCCTGGGGTTAGTCCTTTACAAGGTATAAATGAGGAGCTTGAAAGTTTTACACTTGATAGAACTATTATGGTAAATAGTAAAAAAGCTGGTGCACACACTCGGCTTGCCATGTTGCTTGATAATTCAGGAATGAGCCAAATCGATCAAGAAAATAGTCGGGCGTTGATTAAGGAAACATTGACAGGCGTACAGAATGCAGGAACTCCGCTTGTTGCGTATTCTCAGGGTGGAAAGGGTCAAATTATTGAGTTAAAAGGTAATTTTAATGAGGAAAGCTATGAAAAGTTGTCTAATCAGGTTTTACGTTCTATTGCTAATACTTTTGGCTTACCTGCTAACTATGTTTTAATCAATTCAACTGGTGCCCTTTCTGCTTCAATGGCTGAAATTTCTGATTTTATTGCTAGCTATGCGGTTGGTGAATTACACCAAATTATTGAAATGTTGATGGTCGATTTAGGCTATAAATCTTTCAAATTTAATGAATACGTTAGTAAAGTTTCAATGGCTCAGAAAGACCTTGAAATACGTGCGGAGGCTGTGGCAAATCAAGGGGCTTTGTTGCTTGGTGATTCAAGTGCTGGAAATATCCAAAAGACAAGCGGAGCTGGTCGTCCTACTGATTCAGTACAGAAAGTTGGTAAGTCTTGACATTTTTTCTTTTTTTACTTTATATATTTATATTATGAAATACTACACCGCAACAATTACCGATACATATCAACGGTTTTCAACTATCATTCCTTCTTTAATTACTGACAATGTTACAGGGGCAGCTATCGTGGTTGAACTGTTGGACACAGTCAATTCTTTTGCATTGAATACAACTGCTTCAGGTGAGGGTTTTATTTGTCCTAAAGAACAAGTAAAAAAGATTTACGAGGTTTCTGCTTTTCCTCATCTTTACATAAAATCTTCTGCTGTTTCTTCCTCAATTAAAGTTCTTCTATATGAAATATCATAATTTGTCTTTTTTTTGGGCTCTTTTTGACGATGATTTTTTGTCTTCCTCTATTGTTGGTGGAAATAGAATAATTATGGTTGATGGTTCTTACGTTAAGCTTACTGATGGAAACGTTCTTGGATATGTCTGAAAAATTAATATCTTCACTTGATACAGCCACTGATCTTGTCAGTGGAGATGTTTTTATTGTTGAAACGGTTTCGCCTTCCTCTAACAAGAAAGTTCCTTTTTCTTTTTTTCAGTCTGTTTTTGCTTTGCTTACAGGTGCGAATTTTACGGGGCCTATAACTGCTACTAACCTTGAGGGTAATAATTCAGGAGATGTCACATTTACTGGCACACCTAACTACTTGACTATTTTGGGACAAGTTATCACATTACATTTTGTTAATTTGGTCAATCACGTAACTGGTGTTTTGCCTGTTGCAAACGGTGGAACAGGTCAAACAACCTACACAAATGGAGAAATTTTAATAGGTAAGACATCTGGGAACACACTGAGCAAATCAACTCTTACAGCTGGAACTGGAATCTCAATCACCAATGGTGATGGTTCGATAACTATTAGTTCTACTGGAGGAGACGATAATATCGAAGGTCAGGCAGTATACGTAATGACTTGCCACCGCAACATTGAACAAAAAATGTATATGTTTATTTCAGGCGATGGGATAAATTTTAGCATGGTGGGGATTAAAAATAGCTATGCCCCACCCTCAAGTGGTGTACTGCGTGATCCATCACTGATCTATACGAACAATAAGTATTATGTGGCGTATACTAACAATGACGGAACGCCTGTAAGTACAAGTTTTGCAATTGCAAGTTCTCCCGACCTCATAAATTGGACGTTTGAACGCAATGTAAGTTGTTCAGGAATTTCAGGTGTGAACAAAATTTGGGCACCTCAATTCTATCAAGATTCAGATAATACTATTCACGTAATTGTTTCAGGATCAACGAATAGCGGTACAACCTTTCAGACTTATTTATTATCAGCCACAGCCTCAGATTTAAGCACTTTTGGCTCTCCAACTTTACTTACAATAACAGGAAAAACAAATGTTATTGATGCAACAATAGTCAAAGTTGGCTCGACTTATAACATGTTTTATAAGGAGGATACCACAAAATTTATTGAAAAAGCAACAAGCTCAACACTTACTGGAACATATACACCAGTTGGAACAGGCAACTGGGCAGGTTGGGGTGGAAACATTGAAGCACCTGAAATAGTAAAAATTAGTTCAACAAAATACCGTATATACTTTGACATGTATACTCAGCAAGGCATTTATTATTCAGATTCAGCTGATCTTGTTACGTGGACAAGTAAACAACTTATCAATACAGATAAATTCACAGCCTCACATATTTCGGTGCAGAAATTCACGTCGATTGTGCCGCTGAGAAACGCAGTTTTATCAATTTTGAGTACAAAAATAAAAAACGTTTCGCTAGAATATTATCAATCTACAAACCAAAGCATAGCAACAACTGCGACAAAAGTTCTTTTTCAAACAAAAATTGCAGATGTTGGTAGCAATTTTAACTCTTCAACTTTTACTGCTCCGTATTATGGAAAATTTTGTGTGAGTGGTTTTGTTCACCTGGCTTCATCAGCTAACGGGGCGATTCTAATTTTGTATAAAAATGGGGTTTTGAATAAAGTTATTTATGAGGGGGGTGCTTTCGCTTCCGCTACAGATTTAACGTTTAATTTTAGTTGTAACGTTTCTTGCATAGCAGGCGATACACTCGAAATATACGCAATGGCAAAAACAGCTGCAAGAAATACAGTTGCTGGAATTAACGACACCGTAATTTCAATTGATCAAATAAATTAGCTTTTTTATGCTCTATCCTTTTTCTAACGATTATCCTGTAACCTCACCATTTGGGCGGAGGCTCAAGCCTGATGGTTCTGGTGCTTATGAGTTTCATGGTTCTGTTGATTTTGGTTGCCCTGAGGGTACGCCAATTCTTGCCTCTACTTCTGGTACAGTCACGTTATCTACATACAATGAAAGTCTTTTTGGAAATTACATAGAATTGACGGAAAGTGCTGAAATTATGACAAGATATTGTCACCTATCAAGGAGACTTGTAGAGAAAGGTACAAGGGTTATTGAAGGGCAAGTCATTGGTTATTCTGGAAATACTGGCTATTCTTTTGGTGCCCATTTAGATTTTTCTGTTTTTCTTCGTGGTGCTCCTGTTGACCCTTTTTTATTCTTGAATAATAAAACTTTTATGTCTGTTGATAAAAATGTACTTTTTACTGCGATTGAAAACAACCCAGCTTTTGATGAGCCAACGAAAATCTGTTTTAAAAATGCGATTATTGGCGATGATTGGCTTTATATTATTGGTGATGATGCTACTATTCGCACTGATCTTCACAATAAGATGGTAGAATTAGAAAACCTTCGTCTTGAACATAAAATCAATACACCTGTAAATGACACCTCTCTTGCTCCTACTCCTACTTCAGTTGATAAATCCCCACTTATGAGCAAAAAAGTATGGGTTGCATTTGCTGGTATTATCGGATATGTGGCTGTGAAGTATTTCGGTGCTGATGAGGTTGTAGTCACAGATTTTTCTACACGGGCGGTGCAGTTGTTAAGTGAGTTGGGAATTTTAACTATTCCAACAACTTACATTGCCGTTCAAGGTTCAATAGACAGACAAAAATAGTTTTATGGTTAATTTTATTACATATCTGGAAAATAACGGTATTTCTTTGCTTGTATTCCTTGTTTCAGTTGCTGCTTTTTACACTCGTATGGTTAAGCGTTTTACTCTTGTTGATGTTGAATTGAAAGACACTCAGGATAAATTTACTGAACTTGAAAGTCAGTTGAATTTGTTGAAAGTTACTGAGATTAAAGAACTGAGGGAAAAACAGATAAATCAAGAGGTGCTTTTTGCACGAATTGACACAAAACAAGAAATGATGTTAGGTATGCTTAAAGATATAAGTCAAAAAATTAAGTAGTATGTTTGTTGATAGTACTGAGTTGTTGTTAAATAGTAAACAAATATCTGGAACCTTGTTTGGTTTTGATCAGGTATCAAGGAATAGATTGAGGGTTATGGGCTTGACTAAGCGTGCCATGGATAACCTCAAGAATGGTGCTAAATTTGATTTAGAACACAATCAAGTCAAAGTTGGTGAAATTACTGGCGTATATATTGATCCCATTGATTACGCTGTAAAAATTGTTGGTACTGTTGTTGATAGTGCCGTTGATTTGTTTAATTCTGGGCAAGTCTCCCATTTTTCCTGGGCTGGCTGTGCGGTGAATATAGCGAGTGGCAAGTACATTACAACAAATGATATTGAGAACGCAAGCATGGAAAATCCTATAATTTGCTATATTGACACTATTGATTCCGTGGGGCTTGTAAAAAACCCCGCTCACAGTGAAGCGATTGCACGCTTGACAAATTGTGTGAAAGATTTTAACAGTGAAGATATTAAAAATTTAGCTTTTAATGATATGCAACGCAAAGAAATTATTTTGAACTCTGCTCAAACTGGAGAAGTAAAACCAGCTGAAACAACTCCAGCAGCTGCTACTGTTGTGGCACCTGTTGCAAAACCAGCTGAACCAGCTGAAACAACTACGGTTGTTGCTACTGTTGCGGTTTCTACAACTGAACCAGCTGAACCAGCTGAAACAACTGTACAGAACTCAGCACAATTAAATGGTGCTGCAAGTATTACTGCCGCTGAACTCCGTTCATTGGTTGGTGCTGATACTGCTACTCCTACAATTTCAAATGCTGAGGTATTATTCAAGGGAAAACAAGAAATACTTACGGGAGCATTGCAAAATGCGATTAGTACTACAACAAGTGGAATTTCTAACCTTATTCTACCCCCTCAGTTTAACGATTTTGTAACTGAAAGTGGTTATCTTTCAGCGTTTGCAAATGTTTCTATTGGGTGGAGTGAACAACCTATTACATCGGTTGCCATGACTGATATGCCTAGTCTTTCATATTACGATGAAGCTCAATCTGATTCTTTGACTGAAAACTCTTTGACTTTTGAACGCCGTCAACTTAAGCCTATTGTTCGTGTGGTATTTAGAAAAATTGTTTCTAAACTTGAACTTAATTCTGGGGTTATTACATCTGATCGTATTTCTGCGATAATGATGAAAGGTATTAAAAATGAAATTACTAAAGCTGCTTTGATTGGTAAAACAACTACTGGCGGATTGATTAAAGGTATTGTTTCAGATTCTGGGCTAACTCCTGTTACTGCCTCCGCTTCTTGGACGTACTCAGATTTTGCTAAATTGACAAAAAACCGCCCATATGTTGCCAACGGTATTTTTACTATTAACACTTCACAGGCTGAAAAATACTTTACATATTTAGAGGCTAAAACAGGAAAAACACCTGTTGATTCTGAACTTTCTAAATTGAATAATTTTGAGTTTTATGAAGATTACAAAGTGGTTGGTACTGCTCGTGGTAAGTCTATTGTTGTTGTTCCTGATGCAATTATCCCAGTTGCAAGTAACTTAACCACCACAATTTATTCGGGAAATAAAGCCTTGAATGTACGATATTCTCCAATAGATATTACTATTGATAACATCACTCGTCAAGCTACTGATGAGGTTGTATTCACTGCCGTTTGTTATGTTGACGCTCAACTTTCTCACCTCAGTCAAGGAAATTACATGACTTCTACAAACGTTGCTTAATTTTGAATTTTATGGCTGTTACTACTAAAAAATATACTATTGAAAGACGTGTGGGTAATTTATTCCAAAAGGGGCAAGTTGTCGATTTAGATATTGATACTGCTGTTTATTATTCAAGTATTGGATATATTCGGCTCTCTAATGCTGAAATTTCTGATTATTTGACTAAATTAAATGCTGAAATTGATAAAAGTATTGATGAGGAAGTTTCTACTGGAGACGTAAAACCTAGTTATGTACCTGCTCAAAACCTTGAGGAAGTTAAGACTGATTTACTCAAAGAGGTTAGCGGTTCATTTGTTTCTACTACTGATTTTAATGCTGCTATGCAAAACCTGCAAGATAATCTTCTTGCGAGTATTAAAGGCGAAGCTGCACCTACAACACCAAAAACTACTACTGTAATTTAGTATGACATTTTTTGACTACGATTACTTTTTTGATTCTGCTGATTTAGGAACGCTTACGGGCGTTCCTGCTGTTGACAATAAATTAAAGGCTAAAGCTGACCTTGCTGTCGGTATGGCTGAGGAAGTTGTCAAGAATTATCTTGGCGTTACACCTTGGTATGACGGTGATACATGTCCAACGGCTGTACAACTTTGTGTTTTGAAATATGGGCACCTTTTGTTCTTGAACAAGGTAGGACTTAAAAAATATGTTACTGGTGTTACTACATATTTTTTTGACATTCCTGAATTACCTGTTTATTTAAAAGAACTGGTTGCGGCGTATGTTGTAAAAAAACCTACTCAATATGCTGGTATCTCCGTTACGTAATTTTTTGGCTATTCGTTTTGAGCGTGGCTTGACTTCCTGTTTACTTAAGCGGGTTGTTTTAAGATGTGATGTTGTTGTACCTAAAGTTTCCACTCTTGTTCGTCCTGATTATACTGAAGAATTTTATATTGACCCAGATTTATATGGAAGATTTAACCATGGTTTTTCTTTTGTTCAACTGGTTGTGCCTCGTTCTTTTTATGACGGTGTTTTTACGTCTAAACGTCCCCAGTGTGGTGATTGGTTTCTTGATTATGATGAGCTTCCTCATTTTCGTTTAGAGGATTATCTTTCTACTTGGCGTACAGATACAGAAACATTTGATTTTGGTTCTGGTGATGATTTTTTTGATACTGAATTTTTTGCAGGAAATAATGCAAATTGTTATGCTTACCGTCTCAATTCATGGAGTTTTGATGATGACTTTTTTTATTGTAATTTATTAAAACACCCTGTTGCTAACCGTTCACTTTATCTACACGGAAAGGATCCTGGAAATCGTCCTGTTTTATTTGACACAAATCGCCCACTTGTTAAGGTTAAAAATAGAATTTTCTAATATATGCAGGTTTTACTTGAGAATAACGCACGCACTTTTATTGCTGAGGGCGACTTGGCATTTTCTGAGTTTAGTCGCAATATTATTGAACAAGAGCTTTCAATGGTAAATGAGGGTGTTTTCTTTTTGTATTTTATGAAAAGTTGCTTTTGCCACTTTCAGGGGGCTATCATTGAACTTGCATATTCTAATTTTCAAGGTGGTTCTTTGTTTTGGAGGCGTAAGAACTCACGTGGTGCATGGTCTCCTTATCAAGTGTATATTGCTGGGCTAATTGGCTTGACTGAGTTTTTTTGCCATTCTTTTGGTGGTAACATTGTGATTGGTTATAAGCTCGGCAATTCTGCCACTACGTACCATATGCGATACTCCACAGATTTTTACACGTGGAATTATTGCTCTCTTACTGTGCCCGCTGGCTCTAATAACTTTAAGATGATTTATGGTAAAAACCACTTGAATACTGGGCGTTCTGGTTTATATCTTTTTTATTTGAAGTCAGATACTAAAGTTTACCATAGACATATGGAAGAATTTGGGGCGTGGAGTGCTGAAACTACAAATTG
>Ga0316610_1000262_pt1 | contig 13609 bp, 14 predicted proteins | sample MIS2017111B_MG_FD_207677 | JGI IMG/M metagenome (GOLD analysis project Ga0316610, IMG submission 207677) | Microbial mat bacterial communities from Middle Island sinkhole, Lake Huron, Michigan, United States - MIS.2017.111B | ecosystem: Environmental > Aquatic > Freshwater > Lake > Sediment... | reverse complement strand
GTACTTACACCCCCACAAAAACTAATTTTAAATAACGGACTGAATATATATGATAGTGTATCTAATATTGTTAAACTAGAAGAGAATTTATTGTTGTAGGAAATGGGAGGTTGACAGATTCCCTGAAGCTCCGTTGGTCAGTACGTTAATTGTGTTAGGGTATATAGCAAGATTTGGTATAAAATGATTGGTGAAAATTTCATTTCTCAAGCTCAGATTTCCAATAGTTATACTGGTATTTTCATCTGGATCAATTTTCAAATTAAGGTTTGGATTAGGATTGTTTTTTAGGGGAACGACGGTTTCGGTAGTAAAAAATTTATCACCTGTATTTCCACGGAACGTTTTCACTGCAATTTTTATACTTTCTGGATTACCTTTTGTTAGTATTTCGAAATATTTAAGATATGTTTTATGTAGCTCATTGACATATGATTGCGCTAAATCAATACTATGTTTATTTCTTTTACCGAAAATAATCAAATCGTTTATTTTAGCAAGTATCACAATATCATCTTTCATTAGCTTGAGATCTTTATTTAGACCGAGTCCATCAACGACAGCTATTTGCGTGCCTTCTACAAAATCTTCCGCACAGTGACTAGCTGTGGCAATAACAATATTTCCTTGTTTGTCTGATATTTCGACTCCATTGCAAATGGGTTTGTATTTCTTTTGGTTACCGTGTATATAAAAATCTCCAAATGTATTTTCAGCTAATAAAACTATGGATTTGAAATTTTTAGGAAAATTCTCAAGTTTTAAAGCTGGGTCGGTTGGTGTTATGATTATATTTATATTTCCTATTTTTATAGGAGTACTAGATTTTTTCTTTTTAAGCATTTCTTGCCTTGATTCAGCGTCAGAAGATTGCATAGTATGCTCTAAAATATAGATAACAATTGAGGTTACTGGATTAGACCTTTCAGCAATATTTGACACTTCAACTGAGTTTGTATATGGATCAAAATAAACATTAATGTCTTTGCCATAATTTGATTTATTTGCCACTTCCAATAGGCTTTTTGGCAAAACGAACCTCCCTTCTTTTTGGTTGTATTCAAGCTTTGTTTGGCGCTGACTTTCAATAAATGAGTCAAAGTCAAAATGCAAATATGGATTTACAATTTTGTTTGGATTTTCATGTTTTTTATCAATTAGAGGTGAAGCTATACTTGGAAAAGTAAGGCTAGATGTGGCAAGCAACAAACATGTTGAGAAACAACCAAGAATTTTATTTTTTAGATTTGGGGTTTGGTACTTTTTAAATTTTGCATCAGTATTTAGCATGGAAGTTTTGTAGATCTAGTGTTTAAATTCTGAAGCTTTTGAAGGCATTTGTTGAATCTAAGCACAAAAATAACATTCTGGCAACTTCAGAAAAATTATATAGTCATTATGTATTACTAATATTTTTTCAAGATATAACCATCCTCCATATTTTATGGAATTTCAAATTATAATTTATAGTGATTTTACTATCTATTTGGACACAGTAAATATCTAAAAACTTTATCTAAACAGCCCAAAGACTACATCATAACCCATTGAAAGGGGAGCAATGTTCGAAATATTAATGAAATAGCTATAGAAATTATCGCTAAAATATGAATGAATAGATCAAGATAAAATTTTTACCACTGCAATTAAAGCAACTAAAAGCCAGATTAGATTTAATACTGCAGGTTGATAATCTTTTTTTTCAAGTGACGAAAACACAATACCTAAAGCCCCAGTTAAATTTAAAAGTTGGTACATTAAAGTATCTGATGTGATTATCTTAAAGCTGGTTAAAGCATAAGCAACTACAATTGCTATAGTGCCATACCAGCCAAACACCGAAATAAGTACTTTTTTATCCATTAGTGTATTTTTTAGGCTAATTTGAAATCTTTAGTCAGTTTTTCTACCTTTTTCTTTTCACCAAAAATCAGGACTCCTAGCCAACCAATGTCATTGGCATCTTTAGATTCTTGTGCTTCTTTGACTTTTGCATCGTTACTGCTATCGCGCATTTCTTCAGTAAACACAGTGACTAGCAATTCTTCGTCTTCATCAGCGATTTTTTTAAGAGCTAAAAGATTTGCTTTTACATCTGTGGTTTTCATCAAAATAGCATGTTGAATATTCATTGGAATCTTTTCTCCATCTTGACTACAGGTGTGATCCATCCAAATCAATTTCTTTCCTTCTCTGGCACCTAATGAAGCTGATAAATGAGCTGCAGCATTTAATTTTGTCCACAATGGAATTTCAGGTGTATCTAATATAACTGCATGAGCCACTTTGGTTTCTTTGGCTTTGCTATGTACCTCAGACTCTTGACTGCGAATATGAGGGAAAGTCACACATTCTCTGATGTGCTTACCTAGTAAAAAGGAAACCATTCTTTCGCTCATACCAAAACCAGAAAGGGGAGGAAGGCCATATTCAAGAGCTTTGACATACTCTTCATTCATAAACTGTGCTTCTTCATCACCAGCGTCTCGAGCGGCTTGTTGTGATAAAAATCTCTCATATTGATCTGTTGGGTCATTTAGCTCACTAAAACACTTTCCTAATTCTTGACCACCAGCTATGATTTGCCATCTGTGTACTAGATCGTGTTGCTCAGGATCTCGTTTGGCTAGAGGTTCTAGATCGACAGGCTGCAAGATCAAAAACATTGGGTTAACCATAAACGGTCTTGCTACTTTTTTGTAGATTTTATCGATCAGATTTGAAATTGAAGTACCTTCTTCTATCTCTATACCATTAGAGTTGGCTATCTCCATCAACTCTTTATATGATTTTCCTTCTAGATCTATTTCGCCACCTTTGTAAAAGTTTTTAGAAAAATATCGAACTGCCTCAAAATATGGAATCGCAGGCCAACCATCAAATATTTGCCAACCTTGTTTTTTAGCTTCACTTTCAGAGATCCAACTACCCCAGTTTATCAAATTACCATTATAGTCAATTTGTTCTAATTTTCCTAGGATTTCTTGGGCAATTCGACGATAAATACGTACTGTAAGTGGTATAGCATCGAAATAATTTGTATAAGCCCAGTACCATTCAATTTGAGTGTATTCTTGTAAATGGGTTGGGTCACTTCCTTCATTTCTAAACTGTCTTCCAATTTCGAAAACTTTCTCAAAACCGCCTGCAATCAACTTTTTAAGTGGTAATTCTAGGGCGATTCTTAGATACATTTCTTGATCTAATTCGTTATAAAAAGTAGTAAATGGTTTTGCATCTGCTCCGCCAGGGGTAGCTTCAAATATTGGACATTCTACTTCTAAAAATCCTTCATTAAGCATTTCCTCTCTCCAGATTTGCCAATATTTAGCTTTGGCACGGATAATATCTCTTACAGATAATCCATTTTCGTCTTTAGTATTCATTTTGATATCTGCGACTCTATCTAGATAACGAGCTTCAATATTACTATATTCTAATTTATCGGGGAGTGGTCGAAGTGCTTTAGTTAATATTTTAAATGATTCGACAAATAAACTAGCCTCTCCAGTGTTTGAATAGTCTAAAGTACCAGTAGCTTGAATATAATCTCCTTCATCAAAGAGCTCTTTGAAGTTGGTAAAATCAAGAGGAGAACAACCCCCAGAGCTCTGCTCTGACCCCTTGAAAGGGGTACCATCTAATTCAGGGTCTACACCATTAGAAATCGTCAGGGATGATGGCTCAAGGACATCCTTTTTGAGAATAAATTGAAATCCTTCTGGGCACGACTCGTCTTCTATGGTTGAAAAGGCTATTTTCCCACTGACTCTTTTTGATTTAATTCTTCCAGCCAGTGTTACTTTTTGATTAGCTTTGAGTTTTAGCTCTGGCGACTCTATTTCTACATCGTCATCTAAGTTTAAGGTAAAGTCTTCATCTCGAACTGGTAAAAGCTCTTCTTTTAGAGCAATACGACTCTCCTCAGTGTATTTAGACAAGTCTGGTAATAAACTTCGAGCTTCATCTAGTATATTTTTTTCAAATTCATTTTCAAAAGTATCGCTGCCTAAATCAAAATCATCACTGATACGCTTCATGTATATCTTATTTTCTAACATTTGCACCAAGCTCTCTGGGAACAAAATATCAGTTAAGAAATAATCTAATGTGGCCACATCCAAGTCTTCTCCTAGCTTTGATAAGTCAAATTTATGCACAAAATCAAACCAAAATTTTACAAACCCAAGTCTATAATCTCTATGAGAATCAGGAGTGTAAGGATTATGCCCCAATTGAATCAGTTTTTTTGCTTTTTCAAGTCTAAGATTTTTCTGAGTTTCAACTGATGAGTAAGAAACATTACTTACTTTTTGATTATCTTCGGCTGGAATAGTATTATTTGACATATTAAAATTTAGTTGATTAATCAGGTTTTATCTCAATTCTTCAATTTTTGTTTTTTGTTGAGATTTTGTCAAAAGCTACTCATATTATTAAAAGTGTCTATTGCAAGATAAGCACTTTATGAAAATAAATAATTCAAAACTGGTTATTATTCAACTAGTCCAAGCCATGCTTCGAGTGTTTTTACATACTCAACTCTTTCTAAATTAAGTTCTGGGTGCCACTGTACTGCCACAATTTTTTTATCAAGATTTGAAAAAGACTCAATTAATCCATCATGACTTTTAGCTTCTATCTGTAGATTTTCACCTAGTTTATCCACCCCTTGGCGGTGCATACTATTCACCCAAAGATCTTTTGATTCTAGAATTTCATATAAAAAACCATTTGTTTCCAATTCAACTGTGTGATTTTTTTTTCTATCTGCCACCAGACCTTGGTTTTCATATTCTGAAAAAGAATGCTTATGCCATTTATTTAGACTGAGTTCTTGGTGAAGTGTGCCTCCAAAGTATACATTTATGAGTTGCATACCTCTACAAATTCCAAAAATTGGTATTTTTTTATTTACCGCTTGTTTTATAAGCTCTAATTCAAAAAAATCTCGAAACCTAGTAATGTTTTTAGAGTTGTAATTTGACTGCCCGTAGAAACTAGGACAAATGTCGCTACCTCCTTGCAAAATAACTCCATCTGATAAATCAATGTAAGATGCCACTAGAGCCTCAATTGAATTAAAATCTTCGGTTTGAGTATGAAATGCACTGCAAATAGGCAAATAACCCCTATCAATCAAAAAGTCAGTCACCGAACAATAGTTGGCAGATTGCTGGCAAAATCCAACTTCTAGATATTTTCCTGGTATCAAGATTTTTTTCATAATGCAATTTTTTTAAATCATAGATACAATGCAATTTTTTGTGTTTCTTGATTTATTGTAAAGGTTTTCTCGACCATCTCAGATTCAAGCTCTTTAGTCATTCCTTGCACTTCTTCAAAATTACAATTTACAAAAATTAAGTCAACTCCATCAGGTCTCACACAGCTAGGTTGAGGGATCACACCTTTTGGATTATTTTTAGAGACCATCCAGCCCTTTCTTTTTACAAATTCCATCAATTCACCATAATCTTCAAACACAGCTCTGCCTCGATAGCCAAGATTGGCGATTTGATCGACTTTTATTCCTTGTTTTTCCAAGTAATCTTTCCAGGTTAAAGCGATAAAGGAGGCAGGCATTCTTGGATTTAGATCACTCACAGCAACATATTGCCTGTTAGCATTTAACATAAGATCTGTACCTGCTGGACCAATATAATCTTTGGGTAACATTCCAAAGATGTTTTTAATCTTTTCTTCTCCTGCCATTTTCAAAATTCTTTGTTCTAGTTCTTTATCATAGTACGAACCTAAATAGTTTGTAGTCGCCTCAGTATTGATCTGTCCCATGACTGATAAGATTCTGATTTCTCCGTTTGCTTCTCTATAAGCAGTTATTCCAACACCTACTGGTAGACCATCTCTTTCTTCAGCTGCAGGTGGGGTGATGAGAGGTTGGATCATTAGATCGATTTTGAAAGTCCTGTTTTTATCATCAATTTGCTTGACTAGATTTGCATGATCTTCTGCAAAGTTTTCTCGTGTTATTTTGTAAGCGACTTCTCCACCTGTATCTGCACTTGACTTAGCAAAAAACTCTGTAATCCCGTCTGTTTTACCAGTTTGGTTTATAAAATATGTTTGAAATTCTTCAAATGAAGAAATAGCTTTGAATTCATCTTCAGAAATTGTGGCTGTTGGAAGATGTGGTGGCAGCTCATTTTCTATCGGATTGTTTCCAAGCATTTCTTGATAAGCAGTTTTAGGGTAAAGACTATCTATTAATGATGTTTTCTTTTCTAAAGCTGATAAATCAAAATTAATGTTTTCTGGGTATTCATCTTTAAATGCTTTCATTACCTCGGCTTGTAACCCAACCATTTGCAAGAAATTTAGAGATTTTAGCTCTACCATCAAGCCTGTTCTGACTCCAAGTTTGTTTTTACCGACTTTATTTGCTAATTCGTCATTTAACAGAATAGATCTTTTAACATTTACCTGTTTTCCTTTAGCGGCTTTGGTATCAAAATGAATAAAGAACGGCTTTTGGACTTGAGGTAGATTTAATCCACTAGCTTGATTTAACTGCCCAATTCGTACATTTGCATCTTCGATTAATTTTAAGAATTTATTTCTTTCAGTTAGTGTTCTAGCTAGTAGCACCGTTCTTGTTTCCAAGAGAGCTGACATGGCGAGGTTACGCAATTGTGTTCCATAGATATATTCAGTCCCGTTTTCATTTTCAGTTGTATAATAGCTATCTGCAGATGCCCTAGTTATTAACTCAAGAGTAATTAAATTTAGTTTTTCTTGATTTATGGTTTTGCTTTGATTGTTAAGCTCAAATAAATTTCCGATCATATAATTATTTTTAAAGATTGATTAAAGTTTAGATTAAAAAGTAAAATTGTTGGTTAAGTCTTTAAAAGTTTGTCTACCTCGAATAAGCTTAAATGTACCATCATTTTTAATGATTACTTCAGCAGGGAGTGGTTGAAGATTATAGTTGGATGCCATTGACATGCCGTAAGCTCCAGTGCTTAAAATCCCTAAAATATCACCTTCAGAAATATATGCTACTTCTCTTTCTTTTGCCATAAAATCGCTGCTTTCACAAACATTTCCTGCTATATCATATACTTTCATTTCTCCTTGGAGGTTTGAAAGATTGAGTATATGATGATAACTTCCATACATTGCGTAGCGGACTAGTTGATTAAAACCTGTGTCTACTCCTGCAAATGTTTTAAGAGAGTTTTGTTTAAGAGTGGTTACTTTTGTTAATAAAATACCGCAATCATTTACCACATACCTACCGGGCTCTATCATTGTAGTGATTTGTGATTTTCCGTTATCTAATCTAGTTTGATTAAAATAGCTAATTTTCTCGTCCATAAAAGCACCTAAAACTTTAACATCTAGTTCAATTTCTTCAGGTTTATATCGAGTAGCAAATCCACCTCCAAAGTCTAAATATTCTAAATTATCGAAGTTTTGAGCAAATTCTAACAGAGGATCAATAACTTTTTCAAAAGTGGTGATATCGTAAATGCCAGATCCTAAATGTTGGTGTAGTCCAACCAGTTTCATTCCATATTTTTTAATAATATTTTGGATCTCATTTTTTTGTTCCCAATAAATACCAAATTTTGATCCCAGACCATAAGTACTTGCCTTAGCATGATGCCCACCACCTGTGTCAGTGGTGACTCTACAAAATATTTTGATTTTTCCACCATATTTTACACCTAATTTCTCAAGTCGAGAAAGTGATCCACAGTTAATTGTAACTCCAAGATTTATTGCTTCTTCTATTTGTTCGTCGCTAGCATTTGATTCTGCAAAAATGATTTTACTTGGATCGCAGCCACAATTTAAAGCAAGTTTTATCTCGTTTACCGAAACGGTGTCGATACCTAATCCCTTATTTATAACAATTTTTAAAATACTGGGATTATAATTGGCTTTCATGGCAAAGAGTACTTGGTGTGGTACTGTCAGCATATTTTGCAAAATATCTATACGCTTTTCCAATATATCTTGGCTGTAAACATACAATGGTGAACCATAATTTGTTACTAGTTTTTCGGCTGTTTCGTGATCTAAATAATTTATCATATATTTAAAGTTTTAGTTAAATGCCTGTAATTAAGACATTACTTATGTAGTAGTAAAATGTTAATTTTGACAACTATTTGTGTAAATCTAACTTTTCAATTATAATTTGTTTGATTTCAAACATTTTATGCAAACCACCACAGATTCAGTCAGAGACATTATCAAAACTCAACCATTGATCGAACAAGCTCTGAAACAAGATATAATCAACTTGAGTCAGTATGCTAAAATAATCCAGCCTTTAGTAGAAGAGAAAAATATGAAAAAAGTTCAAGTGGGAGCCATCATCACTGCCTTAGCTCGTATCAAGACTCAAATCCAAACCAACTTTGAAATTAAATTTAAGATCAACGATATTACTTTAAAATTTCCACTAACTGAAATTACTTTTGTGACTAGTTCGGACCATGTGCAGAAAACAGGGGAATTGTATAACCTATTTAGTCAAAAACAAAATCATTTTTTAAATATTATTGCTGGAAACACAGAAACTACTATTTTTGTAAATTCTAAATATGAAAATGACGTCATTCGTGTTTTTAAACCTCATGATCCAGTAAAAATCATCCCACACTTGGCGGGAATTAGTTTGAAATTTAGTGATCAATATTTAGAAGTACCAGGAATCACTTACGAAGTTTTAAAAACATTAGTTTGGAATAAAATAAACTTAACCGAAATCATTTCTACTTACACAGAAATAACCTTGATTATCTCCAAAAAAGACAGTCAGAGAACATTTGAGATTTTGTCAGAGCAGTTTGTTTAAATATTCACAATCGAACCTGCGGCCAAATTAATTAAACTATCAGCCATTATAATAGCCATCGATTTGCCTGCAATATCAAAAGCTAGTCCATGTTTACTATCTATGGCTACTTCTATAGATTTACCTGTCCAAAAGCTAGCATCAATTATCAAATCTTTAGTCCATAGTTTGTTTGGGCTTCCGATTTTATATGCATAAATTAAACATTTTTTACCGATTAATTCAGCTTTACTTTGACTTACATCTTTAAAAATAAACCTAAAACTTTTATATGTCATATTTAAATTATAGTTAGTTCTTCAATTATACTTGTCTGAATTTTTTCCATTTCTGTTTTAGGCAGAGGCACACCTCTTTTGACCCAGAATTCGCCATCGGGACTATAAAAAGGACAAATATGGTAATGAGCGTGAGGAACCTCAAAACCTTCAGTCCAAGTACAAACTCTTTGACAATCTGTGGCTTTTTCAATTGCTTTTGAGATTATTTGAGCTGCTTTGAATATAGCTAAATAATGCTGATCATCTAAATCGTAGATTTTATCTATTTCTATCTTGGGAACTATTAAGGTATGCCCGAGATTGATCGGATTTATATCCAAAAAAGCAAATACAAACTCATCTTCATAGATTTTGTAGCAAGGTATTTCTCCATTTATGATTTTAGTAAAAATAGTCATAGGTAATTAAATAATTCAATAAAAAAAGGTTGCAAACTTAAATTTAATCACTAATTAATTCGCAAATTAGTTTTGCTACTTCAGGACCAATGCCATCAATTCCAAGTCCAGCTAAAAATTTGAAATCTTGGATTTTTCTTGATTTTTCGAGGGATTCTTTCAAGTTTTGTACTGACTTCTCACCAAATCCGTCCATATTTTGGATTTTATCCCAACGTAAATCATACAAATCTGCAATATTAGATATACCAAACTCTTCCACAAACCTTTCTATTTGTTTTTCCGACAAACCAGTGATGTTGCCGAGGTTTCGCTGACAAAAATATGCCAACTGTTTTACTATTTGAGTGCGACACTGATCACTATTTTTACAAATTAGATCGATTTTAGTTTCTGTAAATTCAAGATTTTCACCACAAGAAGGACATTTATTAGGGATAAAAACTTTTTCAGCATCAACATGTCTAAGGTTGGATAAAATTTGGATCACTTCAGGTATGATATCACCCGCCTTTCGAATAACCACAGTATCCAATTGATGTAAATCATTATCCGCAACTTCTTTAAAATTATGCAAAGACGCTCTTTGAACAGTTGTTCCCGCTAATTGTACAGATTCTAGCTCTGCCACAGGAGTGACTTTTCCAGTCCTGCCCACACTCCAACTGACATTTATAAGCCTGGTGGCAACTTCTTCAGCAGCAAATTTTATTGCACACCAAGCTCTAGGAGTTTTACCCACGACTCCAAGGCTAGAAACCATCTCATTATCATTTAATTTAACCACCAAACCATCGATTGGGTAAGGTAAATCTTCTCTTTGCTTATCCAGTTTCAAAGACTCATTCCAGACTTCGTTTAGCGATGAAACTGTTTTATTTAATGGATTTATTGGAAATCCCATTTCTATTAACAGTTCAAGTTCTTGGCTGTGTAATTTTGGCTGCTTGAGATTTTCTAGCATATTAAAATCTTATAAATAAATAATATCTTTTCTTTGGCTTGAGTTAATTATTTGTACCTGTTTTAATGGCACATAATTTCCTTTTTGATCAATTCCAATAAAATTGTTTTCATCTTTATAAATTGAAGTTTTTACCACATCCTTTATTAAAATGTCATTTTTTTGGCAATATAAAATATTTGATATTTCAACACACCTGATTAGTTGCCAAGGAGTATTTTGATTTGGGTCTTGAGGCTGTAATAATACACTTTGATTGGTATTGTTGATTTCCCACCAATTTAAATCCATAAAATTTCGTTTAGGCTCGATTGGGCTTCCGACTTTAACTAGCTGATTTTGAGATTCTTTTGATCGATATGCATCCACTTTAATTTCATTCCAATCCCATTCTTGACTTAATCTTTGATCAAAAGCCAAATCCATAATAGGTCGAAGTGATAAACGCAATAACTTTAATGGGTAAGTGTCAGCTTGAATCTTTTCAATTTTCTTAGGTTTCAAGAAAAATATTAAAAATGCTACGGCTAAGTAACAACTAATTATAACTAAAAGTATTTTCCACAAAATATTAATGACTTGAGCAAACATATTGAATTTGACTATAGAGTGTAACTCTGTAAAATATCTTGATAATTTGGGAGGTCTTCCACCACAGTGCCACAGCCTCTAATGACTGCCGTGACAGGATCGTTGATCACCACGACATTGGTTTCAAGTATGCGAGTCACAACATCATCTAGATCTGCAATCAAAGCACCTCCTCCACTTAGATTGATGCCGTTGTCGTGTATATCTACCGCGATTTCTGGTGGCAAACCCTCTACACATTTTTTAATGCTACTTGCAATTTCAACCAAATCTTTGGCAATTGCTTCTTGGATAAGTGTCTGGTCGACTTGGATAGATCTAGGTAAACCAGTAGTAAGATCTCTTCCACGTATCAAAACATTTTGCTTATCTCTACTTAAGGTCAAAGCTGTACTAGCAGATGGATTAGCCAGTACCCTTACTTTGGCTTCTTCGGCTGAGGTGGACCCTATCAAGATATTAAATTCATCTCTGATAGCTTGAGTAATGTTTTGAGTAAATTTTAAACCACCTAGTGGTAAAGTCTCTAAAAATACTAAATTTCCTAATGAAAAAACACCAATTTCAGTACTACTGTCACCTAATAAGACCATCATTTGTCCTTGTATATCCCTAAATTGTAATTTTGCACCAATAGCTGCTGCATAAATTTGAGGTAGCAAAAATACTTTAGAAGCACCAATTTTAAAAAGTAACTGTTGCAAAGATCTGTTATCTACTTGTGTTGCACTGCTAGCTACACTGACTACAGTTACAAACCCATTAGATTGACCATAGCCTATTTTTTCGATTGCAGTCTCTATCAAATGTTTGAGATATATTTCTAATAAGGTTGGATCAGAAATCACTCCTTGAACTATTGGACGTATAATCTGAATATGTTCTGGTGTACGACCGAGCATTTGCCTAGCAGTTTCACCAATTGCTACTACTTTTTCGTTTTTTAAATCTCTTGCCAAAACTGTAGGCTCACTCAAAATAATACCTTGATTTGCAAAGTATATTGTTGTGTTTGCAGAACCCAAATCTATCGCAATTAATAGTTTAGAACCGCTTACGGCAGACCATAGTCGCCTCCAAAAGGAATTAAGACCCATAATATAAATTGAGTTAAGTTTGGATTGTAGAGTTTGTCAATAAATTTCTAATTTCGGTATAAAACTTATATAATCAATCTTTTCAAAATCATTTTGACATTTATCAATACATTTGCTTTTCTAATTTCAATTTTAAATTGACAAAATTTTAATTTATCAGTATTCAGTACTATATCTTAATTTGTTACCACCAGACTGAACATTCTAAATCGGTATATCGTTTCAAACTATTCAATTTTATCCCATGCCACCTAAAATAGCACATATACTTGAAGGTTTAGACTTAAATTCAGGAGAACAACTCGCTTATATTACCTTATTAAATCAAGGAGAAATGAGTGTTAAAGAGCTTTCTAATTTTATAGATGAAAGCCGTCCAAATACTTATGCTATAATTAATAAATTAGCCTCTAAAAATTTGGTTATTGTAAGTAGCGAAAAATATGGTAAAAAAGTTAGTCTAGGCTCGGTAAACAAACTATCTCAGCTAATAAAGATGGAGATGGATAATCTAAAAGATATCCAAACCGAACTTACTGAAATATTACCAGAAATGGAGCATATACAAAACAATAATCCGAGATTACCTGCCACCAGATACTTAAGTGGAGAAAAAGGTGTTTTGATTGCAATTAATGAAATATTGAGTAATTCTGAAGCAATTAGATTGTTCACAAATCAAGAGTCTGAAAAAGATTTTTTTAGCAAATCCCAACACCTTAATTTTATTCGTGCACGTTTAGAGAAAAATATTAAGATCAAAGTTTTGGCTGTTAATAATAAAGATGGTATAAAGCTGCAACAAGACGATTTACGAAACCTTAGAGAAACCAAAATTTTACCCTCAAATTTCAATTTTGTTTCTGAAACCTATATTTTAAAAAATCAGATTGTAATGATAGACTACGATGACGCAAAGAAAAAAGTACACTGCAGTATAATCAGGTCACAAGAATTGGTAAACCTACAAAAGCAATCCTTTGATTTTCTGTGGTCTAAAATCTAAATCTTAAAATACAAATTTGTTTAAATAAGTCTCGCTAATCCAGCCAATTAGTTCATTTATTCCATCAAGGTAGGCTGAATATTCCATTTTGCGATCAAAATAATCATCTCTTAACGTAATTAATTTAGAAACTTTTTCTTCTAAGGTTGCGATATTTGCATACTCTCGATATTCTCTAATATCAATTTGATCAGATTTACTATTTTCCCTCGATTCTTTTTTGTTTTCTTTAAAAGCTGTAATTAAATTTTCTAATGATCTGTGTGCTAATTCTTTTTTATTAAGCTCGAAATAGCACACAATTTTACCTAGTTCAACTGAAATATTTGGACTTTTTCCTTCTGTCCCCCTCCTGCTATACTACACATATAATTCTCTTCTTCCTGGAAGTCTTGTATTAATCTAATTATTGGATAATACTAATTTTTATGAAAGTTGA
>Ga0316610_1000260_pt1 | contig 13700 bp, 14 predicted proteins | sample MIS2017111B_MG_FD_207677 | JGI IMG/M metagenome (GOLD analysis project Ga0316610, IMG submission 207677) | Microbial mat bacterial communities from Middle Island sinkhole, Lake Huron, Michigan, United States - MIS.2017.111B | ecosystem: Environmental > Aquatic > Freshwater > Lake > Sediment... | reverse complement strand
AACAGAGAAAGCTAGGCAATTAAAGACAACTATCTATCAGGTTAAGAAACATCTGCTAGATGATTACTTGATAGAGGAATTAAGGAATCCTAGAGTTGTGTTTGGGTGATTTGAGGAAGTCCTAAGTATAAGTTAATTTTTTATAAAAAAAGGTACTTAAACAGCTATAAGCGTATATTTGAGTACATGTCAAGGGCGTATTAAAAATAACATATAATGTGTAAGATATTCAGCAAAAAATATCACAGAAACAAAATTATATACGAAATCTTTACAAGAATTACATCTTAAGGTTTTCTATATATATTGAGCTTAAAAACTATTAAAAGAATTAGAAATGCCAGAATTACCTGAAGTTGAAAGCCTGAAACGAAGTTTAGTGCCATTTATTTTAGGTCAGACTATTTCGAAAATTGAGATATTTAAGCCTAAATTAGTGAGCAGTAAAGGAACTGTAAGGCAGCCTTTGGAAGCTAAGGTTGTTGAGTTTATTAAAGAATTGACTGGTCAAAAAATAGTAGAAATACAAAGGATAGCTAAAAATTTATTATTTCATTTTGAGTCAGGAAAGATTCTGTTAATTCACTTAAAAATGACTGGGCAATTAGTCTATCAAGCTAAAAGCGAAAAGCCTAAAGGGGGAAGCCAAAATTCTATCATCATCTCAGGGGGGCATCCAATCGAGCTTTCTACAATGCAGCTTCCAAATAAGCATTCTCATGTGATTTTTACTTTAGAAAGTGGCACGCTTTATTTTAACGATACTCGCATGTTTGGTTATTTGCTTTACTACCCAAATATACAATCTTTGCAAGCTGAAGAACATTTTAAAGATTTAGGTGTTGATCCATTTGATCCAGGTTTTAACTTAAGGGATTTCAGTCGTAATCTGAAAAGTAGAAAAAGTAAGCTTAAATCTGTGTTTCTGAGCCAGGGGGTCGTGATAGGCTTGGGGAATATATACGCTGATGAGGTTTGTTTTGCTGCTGGAGTTAGACCAGATAGGCCATGCAATTCCTTAAAAGATGCTGAAATTAAAAAGATATTTGATGCTATAAATGTAATTATTCCACTAGCTGTTGATTTAGGCGGGTCGTCAATTGCCAATTATCTGCTTGCAGATGGAAGCCGCGGCAACTATGCCAGAGAGCATAAAGTTTACAATCGTGCCGGTAAACCTTGTTTAGTATGTGGACACACACTTGAGAAAATGATTATAAATACCAGAACAACAGTTTTTTGCCCTGTTTGCCAAATCTAATCCAAATATGTTCACTGGAATCATCACTAACGTAGGTAAAATAAAAGGCATTGAAACTAAAAACAATCAATCATATTTTGAGATTGAGACAGATTTAGCTCAAAGTATAAGTCTTGGAGATAGCATCGCTGTGGACGGGATATGCCTTACAGCTGTATCATTAGGTGAAAACAGTTTTAGGGTTCAAGCCATGCCAGAGACTTTAAATCTGACAAATTTAAGCAAAAAACAGATCGGCTCCAGCTTGAATTTAGAATTAGCTTTGCGCCTAAATCAAGGTTTGGATGGACATATTGTGCTAGGTCATGTAGACGGTCAAGGTAAAGTGCTTAGAAGTGAAAGACAGCCAGATCAAAACTGGGTGATTGAGATCGAGCCTCCCCAAAGTTTGATGAGATACATTGCATATAAGGGATCTGTGTGCGTAAATGGTGTAAGCTTAACTATTTCAAAGGATAAAACAAGCTCTTTTGAGGTTTCATTGATTGATTACACTTTACAAAATACCAATTTGTGTGACATAAAAATATCTGATTTCATTAATTTAGAAATTGATGTTGTGGCAAGATATATCGAGAAACTAGGCTCAGTACCAAAATAAATTTATAATTAATTAACATTAACCATATTACCAAATAATATATGCTCTCAAACAAATTTGATAAAAGTTTAGATGGTTCTGGCTTAAAAGTGGCAATTGTTCGCGCAAGATTTAATCAGGAAATTACTGACTCACTTTTAAAAGGCTGTACTGATGGTTTAGTTGATCATGGTGTATCCCCAGATGATATATCAGTATTTGATGTCCCAGGATCTTTCGAAATAATTTTAGCCGCCAAAAAAGCAGCTTTGTCTGGAGAATTTGACACTGTCATAACCATCGGAGCTGTAATCAAAGGTGATACACCACATTTTGATTATATTTCTCAAGCAGTCACAGCAGGAATAGTTCAAATAAATTTAGAAATTGAAATCCCGATCATTTTTGGTGTAATTACAGTCCTAAGTCTCGAGCAAGCTCAAGAAAGAGCAAAGCCTGATAAAACAAATAAGGGTTACGAGGTGGCACAAGCTGCAATCGAAATGGTGAAGACATGTCAGAAAATTGATGAGATTTAATTTTAAAGTATTTTGGCATGCAAGTATTCCATAGTATTGATAATTTTTTACTCGCAAAGCAGTCAAGAATTGCCTTAACTATAGGAAATTTTGATGGCCTGCATCAGGGTCACACACATTTGCTTAAAACACTAAGACTAGAAGCTGATAAATTAGATTTACCTACGGTGGTACTGACATTCCAGCAGCATACTTCAGTAAAAATTACTCCTGAAACCCCCAAAGTAACCCTAACTAATTCTGATCAAAAATCCAAACTGATTAAAGACTCAAGATTGGTAGATTTTTTGATTTTGCAGGATTTTAGTAATGAATTTAAATCAATTGTAGCAGAAGATTTCATTACCACAGTTTTAGTCAATCAACTAAAGGTAAAATTAATCGTAATTGGGGCAAATCATAGGTTTGGAAAAGATCGAAAAGGAGATTTAGATCTACTAAAAAGCCAATCTTTAATTTTTGGTTTTAAAGTATTAGGTGTTGATTTGTTAAAGGTGGATGGGGAAGTTATCTCTTCAAGCCTAATTCGAAAAAAGAACGTATAATTTATTCGTTTGACATATTCCAGCTTTAGAAAGTATTAAAAATTATCAATAAAATGTAGTATGTTTAGTAAAATTTTAGATTTTTTTAGCCCTAAATATCTTGGGTTGTACCTTTTGATAATAGCTATAGTTGTGTCTCTGACCGCTGTAAATATAACTGGAAAGTGGTTGGATAAAAGACAGCAAGCAGCTACCACAATAAACACAGTTGGACTTGCAATGCAAGACGTAAAATCTGATTTAGCTCAGTGGGATTTATCGTTGGAAAAAGAATCTGACACACCGCAAGCTGGTTATCAACAACTAAATGAAGACAACAATAAGCTTTTGAGTTTTTTGAAAGGAGAGAGTGTAACTAACGATAGTATTTTTGGTCCAAATTTTTCTACTTATAAAAAAGACATTACCGAAGTCGATAAAGATGGTGTGAGCAAAGTGGTGGGGCAAAACTATGTTACTACAGCAACATATCAAATTAGGACAAAAAACGTTGATACAATTGGCTCAGTGTCTACAAAATTGATTAATTTCTTAGCTCAAAACAATATGATCTTAGCTTCAAATAATATTTCATATATTTACACAGGCTTAGAAAATTTAAAACTAGAACTTTTGAAACAAGCTAGTTCCAATGCCAAGCTTAGAGCTGAAGCAATGACGAGTTCAAGTGGACTAAGAGTCAAGCGTTTGTTGAGCGCTGATCAAGGAGTTTTTCAAATAAACCGAAAAGGGGACTATGAAGTATCTTATGAGGGTGTTTTTGACACTACAGGTGTTGATAAGACTGTCAGAGCGACTATTTCAAGTACTTACTTGATGGAATAGATCAAAGGCTTTTCAAAAGTCTTGACATGTAGTTATTTTCATGTTTTCATCAATAAGTCCCTGATTAAGTCATTTTGGCGCTATCGTCTATCGGTTAGGACGCAGGATTCTCATTCCTGTAAGCGGGGTTCGACTCCCCGTAGCGCTACCAACATATATTAAAATCCCGCATAAGCGGGAAGTTTTGTTTGCAGAAATATTCCTCGTAGTTTTATTCAGGCAATTTTATCCAAAATAGAAGCTATTACGCAGCATCAAGAAAGTTGGCGATATCAGCTGGTAGTTTTGATAAAAGCTCAGCTAAAGAAACTCCGAGCGCTTTTGAAATTTTAAGCATAACTAAAAGTGATGGGTTTTGTTCACCACGCTCAAGTATACCGATGTAATTTCTGTGTAAGCCAGCTTTAAGTGCTAAATTTTCTTGTGATAGACCGACCTCTTCTCGAATAGCTCTTAGTAAATTTCCGAAACTTGTAAGTACTGGGTTTTTTTGTGACATAGTTTAAAGATATGATATAAATAACTTATTAGTAAAAAGAATGGTATAGATTTGACAAATTCCTGACAATACATTATTGTATATACAATGTTATTGTAACATATTATAATGTATCAAATATGTCAAGTTGATATTTGTGGAGAGTGTAACCAAATAGAAATGCGATTAACTTTAAAATAAGAGTTAAAGTGCATAACTATAATATAGTACACTCGAATAACAATAAAATTACACTTTTTAATTTTTGTAAAGTTTTTATATGCTTAGACGTAAAACTATTTTGAAAAAATTTGGTGATTTAGTTAGATTTCAAAGGCGAAGATTGGGTATGACTCAACAAGAGTTTGGCGATCAAGTCGGCATACATAGGACATATGTGGGTGCTATAGAAAGAGGTGAACGTAATATCACCATCTATAAAATGTACGAAATAGCCGAGGTGCTTCAAGAAGATCTAAGGAATATTTGGCTTGGTATAACCGAGTAAGATTTATCGCAATAATAAGACAGACTTTTTTATTAAAAGCTATATAAATAGATAAAAACGTGATTTTTATGAAGTGCTGCAGTTCAGAGAAACTACCCCGTCAGTCTTGCAGAAAGCCACCCCTTCTAAGAAGGGGAATTTCGTTAAGCTTTGTGTTTAAGCTCTAGTTAATTTCAAAAAACCTCTGATTTGATTTTAGGGCTTCCAGAGCAGTGATGATAGGTTCAAATAAGGGTGAGGGGAGATCATCTAGATTATACCATCCAAGACTGGCAATCTTATCTGGTTCCATGATTTTAGGCTCTCCAGCCTCTATTTTGGCAGTGAAAGAAATATCGATATAGTGTTTGCTATACCTCCTAATATTGCTACAGACTAAAAATTCAATATCTTTAAGTGTGATTCCTAATTCTTCCATAGCTTCTCGTTGCAAGGCCTCAATCAGAGATTCACCAAACTCAACATGCCCACCTAGTGATCCGTACGTTCCGCCTCCAAGTTTGCCAATTCTTTGAGTTAGAAGTGTTTTACCATTTTCAACTATTAAGACACCAACCCCAACTTTTATCTGGTCGGGGTTGTTTGATTTGTCACTCATAAAATGAAATAATTATTCTTTTATTCTTTGTTAAGTTTTCTTCTCACGAAAGCTGGAATATCTAGCAAATCTTGTTCTTCTTGAGATGGTGAAGAGCTTGTTGTGGTACTATTTGGATTTTTGTTAGGATTTGAGCTAAAATTAGAGTCGTTTTGGTTGGTGTAGTACTCATCTCTTATGCTTGCCCTATCTTGGTCGGCGTGACGCACTGGTCTACCACCAGAACCAAATTTTGGAGGTGTGTAACCAACAGTATCCTCTCGTTTTGTATAGCCCTTAGGATTTAACAATTCAGCCTCTTTTTCTTTAGGGAAGCCAGTCGCAATGACAGTAATTCTAATCTCGTCGGTGAGGTTTGGGTCGATAGTGTTACCGAAAATTATTTTAGCTTCAGGATCGACATATTTGTTGATTATTTCTGCAGCGTCTTCGATTTCAAAAATACTTAAATTTTTACCACCGGTAATGTTGAACAATACACCTCTGGCTCCATCTATTGATAATTCAAGTAGAGGTGAGTCAATGGCCATTATAGCAGCTTTTGCAGCTCTATCTCTTTCACCTGTAGCCTTACCCATACCCATCATTGCAGTACCTGCATTGGTCATTATGGATCTCACATCAGCAAAGTCTAGGTTGACTTCACCTGGGAAGTTGATAAGGTCTGAGATACCTTGTACAGCCTGTCTCAAAACATCATCCACCAATCTAAAAGCCTCGAATACAGATGTGTTTCGTTCGGCAACTTGTAAAATTTTCTGATTTGGGATTGTGATGACTGCATCTGCATTGGCCTTTAATCTATCGATTCCTTCAATGGCTTGCTGCATTCGCTGCTCTCTTTCAAAGTTGAAAGGCTTGGTGACGACACCAACTGTCAGAATTCCCATTCTTTTGGCGACCTCAGCGATGACTGGTGATGCACCTGTTCCAGTACCACCACCCATTCCAGCGGTAATAAATACCATATCAGCACCAGCAAGAGCGGCTTCAATCTCGGCAATACTTTCTTCGGCAGCCTGTTGACCTACTTGTGGATTTCCACCTGCACCCAAACCACGTGCACTCTCTGGTCCGAGTTGGATTACACCATCGGCATGGATTTGTTTTAAGACTTGAAGATCGGTATTCATTACCCAAAATTCAACACCTTCAACTCCAACCTCAATCATTCGTTTTATGGTATTGCCACCACCGCCACCGACACCGATGACTTTAATTCTGGCTGCAGGAACCTGCTTAGAAGAATTCATGCTGTTGAAACTGTCACTACTTTTATTACTGTAGTCAGATCGGTATGATGATGTTTTGGAAGTAAACATATTTATTGAACCTAAACCTGCCGTCATTTTTCGGCAAAGACTGTATAATATCTATAAAAACTTAACTAATGTTGAGTCTTACACTCTAGTACTCTTATTAGATTTTAAGAATAATTGTCAAGAGATAAGCTGCTTTTAAGCTATTCCCTGTCAAGGTAAACCCTGACTTTACTAGCTAAATCGAGTATTTTTGCGCAATAATCGCCATTCGGATTATATATACGCCATATTCCACAATCATCAAACCCTCTATCCTTGCGATTTTGGTAGAGTCGACCAAAAGCTTCTACGCCATCTTCCCAAGAATTGAATCCAATACTACTACTTTCAGTGAGCCCAATTGAGAAAATGTTTTTGAAGTTGCAAATTCTCGTCATGGCACCGCTAGAAGTATAGCAATCAGTTCCAAATCGACTTTCTGATCTTGCAACAGCCAACATTTGGTCTATTGGTACATGATATTTAATAGCTGTTTCTAGGTAAAATTCAGCTTTTACTGGCGATCCGAATCCGTTATCAAATGAATCTCTTGATTTATTATCATCAATGTATTGCCCAATCCTCTCAACTAATTTCTGAGTATATTGAGGATCATTTTGATAAGTCTTATTTAAATTCGGATAGTCTAGATATGGATTAATATAACTAAACTTAGGTTCAGAAGTGTTAATTTTGTGATTAGAAGTCGATATACTATTAATAGTACTATTCCAGCTTGATTTAAAACTCATGGCTTCAGCTGGTTTCACATCTTGATTTGTTTTGTGAGAAAAAAGATTCGTGAGCGTCAAAAAAGGCACAACTAAAAGTATATAGATAATCAAGATTGTAATTATCTTTGACTTGAATTGCTGGAGTCCATTTCTTAATTTTCTTTTGTTTAGTAAAACCGAACTATTCGAATTACTAAAATTTCCATAAGAGAGTGGTAAAGGAATTAAATGTAAGCTATTTAGGCTTGATTGTAATTTGTACAAGCCTTCGATAAGATTTAAATTTAGATTTTTATCAAAATTATTTAATCTGTATTTAATTTCCTTATAAATTTCACTGAACCAACTGGTTTGAGACAGTTTTTTAGAGTTTCTATTTGAAAAACTCCGACTATAATCTGACATGTAGTTTTAAGCAAGGTCGACCTCACACCAGACTTAGGTTTTGTATATTAGTTTTTATAAAAAACTTTTAAGGATGAATTTTTTCTTCCAATTGAGGCCGAAAAACCAGCATTGTTACTCAATAAATAATTATATTTGTAATTGTTTGCTAATTTCTGTTTGTAAAGTTGGACTATTTTGTAGTATGATGTCCAGTAACATAGATTAGTTTAGGATTATTTTTTTGTCAAATTATTGTATTTGACCATAATTACTTTTTTGGCATATATTAAACTCGTTAATACCTGGGTAATGGTAGAATTATATTTCACATAAATTTATGGATAAAACTAACTCAAATTCTGAAACTTTAAATGAAGAGACTGAAATAATTCAAGTCCCAAGCAAACTCAAAACATCAAAAAATGATAATATAATCTATATTATAGTAGTTATTGTATTACTTACAATTGCCGCTTTAGTAGTGTTTCAAAATTTTAAAATTGCAAAAATCCCAACTTCTGTTAACGAATTTTTGTCAGTGGGTGGTAAACCTGATCAAAAAAGCCTAATTTTAGACATTTTGAAAAAGAAATATATTGGCGACTTACCAAGCGAAGATAAAATGTCACAAGGTGAGCTTGAGGGCTTGGTAGCAAGCGTGGGAGATAAATACACTACTTATTTTTCATGTGATGAATACAAGGCTTTTCAAGATGATCTCAATCAAAACTTTGATGGAATCGGTGCGAAATTTAAACAGGTTGATGATTATGTGGCAGTAGAAGAGGTGATTACAAATTCTCCAGCTGAGCAAAGTGGTCTTAAAAAAGGAGATATTTTGGTAGGTGTGGATGGTCAATCGGCTGACGATCTTTCATTCTCTAAGATCATAGAAAAAATCAGAGGAAAAGCCAATACGAGTGTAAAACTAGACTTAGATAGACCAAATGAGGCAATTATAGATTCAAAAACAACATATAACCGGCTATCTTTCAATATAGAGAGAAAAAGTATTCATGTGGACGCGGTAGTTTTAGAAGATAAGGGTGACACTGCCTGGATCAAAGTTAGCACTTTTAGCAGAGAATTAGACAGTCAGATGAGTACAATAGCAAGTCAGATTAAGCAAAATCCAAATTTTAAATATGTTGTTTTGGATCTAAGAGACAATGGTGGTGGTCTACTTGATCAAGCTGTTCAGCTTAGCTCATACTTTTTGCAGCCTGGCACAGTGGTAGTTCAGGAAAAAGATAAAGTTGGAGTGCAGAAACAGGTTTCAACTCTTAAAGTCAATAGTTTAAACTCATATCCTGTATTAGTAGCGATTAATCAAGGCACGGCCTCTGCTTCTGAGATTACTGCCGGAGCTTTGCAAGATAATAAAGTCGCTAAAATTGTCGGAAAGACTAGCTATGGAAAAGGGGTCGTGCAGGAAATAGAAGACTTAAGTGGTTGCGATAAAATGAAGGTGACAGTGGCCGAGTGGCTTACCCCAAACGGGAGTGCAATCAACGGTAAAGGAATCACCCCAGATATTAAGATTACCAGAGGGCAGGATTACGAGACAGTAGCGAAGGCAAATTTTGGGAAATAAGTTGGAAATAAGTATAAAACGCAATAAGTATAAATGATAAATCAAGTAATAAGTGTTTAAGTATAAAGGCTCTAATTTCTAACGTTTAAAACATTCTAACATTCAACATTAAAAATTGATTTAAAATTGTAACATTACACATTAAACATTTTTATACTTTAACTTTTTTTTCTTGATTTATCATTTATAATTTAAAGGTTTTATACTTAAATCCATCTAAACCACAATCAAATCCTCAACAATAACCTGCCAATTCAGTTTATTTTTCCAAGCGTTTTGCTGTGGTCTACCAACCACAAAAACCTCTGTGCCTGATTTTAAATCACTTAAATCAGTGCCATTTTTAGCGTAGTTAAACCAGACTAAGCTAAGATTGCTACCAGATGATTGGTTACTAAAATCAAATTTTAGATGTTTGTTTTCGCTCATTGTGGTGTAAGATCCGATTGTAAAAGGAAAAATTAGTAGTGGGTATAAAAAATCCTGCCCAAAAGGCTCCATTAAAAGCAAGTCTTTCCAGAAATCTGGATCTTCTAAAGTCTCATTATCAAGCCACAAACTGTTTATTTTAGTGGAAAGTACATTTAGTTTTTGATTGTCTGAGTGCTTTTCTACAGTGCCAAAGCTATAATCAGTTTTGTTCAAACTAGCTATATTCTCAACTTGTTTGCCGAGTTCAAGATTCAACAATTCCTCTATTTTGGTTAAATTTTCTACTTTAGCACTAAAACCAGCCGCTCCAGGATGCCCGCCAAATTTTTCGAAAAGTTCGGGTGTTTTATTCATAGCAAGTGGAAGAGAATAGCCTTCAGGTGCTCGTAAACTAGCAGTAGATAGCTGATTGTCAGATTCTGGCAGCTCAACCACTACCACAGGCAATCCAAACTGATTAACTAGCCTTGAGGCCAACAAACCAATCAAGCCCTTGCTCCAGCCACTATTGGCTACCCAGATTATATTTTTACCAAGTTCAAATTGAATCTTTGCCTCATTTTCAACTTCGGATAAAATCCGAGAAACTTCTTGTTTTCGCTGATTATTGGTTGCGATTAGACCACTGACTAGATCTGAGGCTTGCTCTTTGTCATCCATATTGCCAGCTAAAAGAGTCTGGATCGAGTGCGAGGCGTGAGAAAGCCTACCAGAGGAATTTAAAATTGGTGAGAGCGTAAAACCTAGATCACTACTGACTAAATTGTAACCATTTGCAACTTGGTTGCGTAAACCACACTGATCTAATAAAAGCCATAATCCAGTCAAAACCTCATTGGAATGAGTTTGTTTACATAAATGCTGAATAATTTTAAGTCCGCTTTTGACCAATAGACGATTGGTTTCATCTAAAATACTTTGACAATCCGCGATAGTACCGATAGCTACAAAGCTTAAGAGCTGATTTAAATCTTTCAAATCAAAACTTTGCTCATATTCAATCTCTTGTTTTAGATAATATGCTAGCCAGACAACTACAAACCAAGCTACACCCACACCAGTAACTGAAGAAGATAAGTAATTTTTCTTAAAGGCATGTTTAGAATTATTTAGATTATATATTTCACTCAATCGTGGATTTATAACAGCCAAAGCGTTTGGAACCTCATTCGTTAGATGATGATGATCGGTGATAATCAAATCCACCCCTTTTTGACGACAGATTTCGGCTTCAAGAGTTGAGTTTATACCACAATCAACCGAAATTATTAGATCATATTTATCACAAAGCATTTCCACAGCATCGGTATTCATACCATACCCTTCGGTAAAACGATCTGGAGCATAAAACTCGATATTTTCTCTTTTAAATCCAAGTAAAACTAGCCCCCAAAACATAGTGGCCGTGGCAGTCACAGCATCGGTATCGTAGTCACTGTAAATACAAATTTTATCATCGTGCTTTAAGGCTGAAATAAGCCGACTACAGGCAGTCTCGATATCGTATAAATAGGGGAGTTCTAGCTCAAAATCATCATCTAGACTTGTAAAAAACGCACTTATATCTAGGCTTTGAACTTTGTCTCTATTAAATCGTTTGGTGTAGTCTAGGAGTATTGGATGCATTTAGAAGTATAAAGTAAAAAGTTGAAAGTAAATAGAAATAGTTCGTACTTTTTTAGCCAATATGAAATCCAGATATTTGTCTACAGACTGAGGATGCACAAAATGACTGTAGTGACTATTTCTTAACCATATTTGCCTAAAAGATTATAATTTATGTTCATTAAGCTAAATTTGAATCTTATGAAATTTGATAAAACGATCTGGCTCTATTATTTGGCTAATTTTAGCACCTCATTGCAGTTTATTTTACCAGTTTGGCTGATTTTTTATACTGTAAATGCAGGATTTAGTGTGACTCAGGCCATGATTTTGGGTGCTGTGGGTTATTTTGTAAGCAATATTTTAGAAATCCCAACTGGGGTTGTGGCTGATAAATATAGCCCAAAAGTATCTTATACAATTGGTGCAATTTTAATATTTTTGGCCAGTTTATTTTATCTCGCTACACCAAATTTTTGGTTATTTTTATTTGCAGAATTTATCTTTGGTTTTGGATTTGCGCTTATATCAGGGTGTCTGGAGTCACTTATGTTTGAGTATCTCAAAGAAACTAAGCAAGAATCAGATTATCCTAAAATTACAAGCAACCGTCAATCAATCTTATTTACAGGCAGGGTCGTGGCAAGCCTTAGTAGTGCTATGATTTTTCTAATCAACCCAATTTTACCATTTATTCTAATAGGTGTAACCCATCTTTTGAGTCTTATTTTTGTCTTAAATATAAAAATTAAACAAATCCCTGAATCTGAGAGTACCCCAAAAGGTATTCTGTTTAAGGCATTTATTAGAATTAAGGAGATATTAGCAATTTATCCACTTTCTAGCGTGTTATTGGTAATGATTTTTATCCAGACGGTTTTCATGGATTTCTATTTTTACTCTTACCCACTGCTTATAAAAGATCTAAATCTAAGTTTTGAACTTTCGGGTTATGTATTTGCTTTTGTGTCTGTTTTCTCAGCTTTGGGAAGTCAAATTTATCAGAAATATTTTAAAGATAGTGATTTAATTTTAATTATAATCTTTTATGTAAGTACAATTTTACTAGCTGTTTTAATAGCAATTAGCTCAGTCTGGGCTTTTATATTGGCTTTAATGATCCAAGGAATTTGCGGCGGTTTTGTGTTTCCAGCCTTCAATACCTTTTGGCAACCTAAAATTGAAAAGGAATATCGCACAACTTTAATTAGTACTTTTTCATTTGTATTGGGTGTTTTGAGTACATTAGCAGCATTTATGGCTGGGTTTGTGATAGATAATTTTGGGATTGGATATATGAAAATGGGATTGTTGATAGTGATGCTAGCGCTTGTTTTACCACTTTTAGGTTGGTTTAGGTTGGTTTTAAGGAAATCAAAGAACGTAGTTTAAGCTTGAGTTTTGAAAAATTTAGTATAAAAAATAAATTACATCTAAACTAGACCCAAAACCTTTTATATAAAGGCAAAAGCTCAATGAATCCAATAATTATAAAATTAACTGTGATTTCAATTATAGGAAAAGTCATATTAAATACAGTGAAATTCTTGATTGTTAAAATGGTCAGTAATCCAGCCACTGTACCTGAAAGATAGCCAAAATACGAATCGTTCTCTGGTTTTTTATAGGCTTGAAAAATATTTGGTACTGATCCGATAATTATAGCTAGGCACGATGCAACAAACCCAAATATAGAGTCTTGCCAAATCCACCAAGCTAATACACCAAACAAGCTTAAGATCAGGCAAATAATCTCAATTGAAGTGAATTTTAAGTGATATTTTTTGATTCTAAAATTTTGAATAAGTGTCAATGCAAAAACCGAAAAACAAACAAATAAGCTATTTAGATTCGAGAAAAGCAAAACTAGGCTGCGTTCTTTATCAAGTGAAGAAAGTAAAGAAAGACCTGTTGTAAGTGTCCAAATTCCCCAAGTGACAAGATTTGGTTGGATTTTATTTGAAGAGATTTGTCTTAAATAATACCAAATTATCCCAAAGGTAAAGGGAAATGCGAGAATTAAAATATATTCTGGAAACATTTTGGGTCTAAGATATTAATTTATCTCAAATGCTTGATTTTCTAAAAGTTTAAAATACTGACTTTTGGTACAAATATTGGTTGAGTAAGCCAAAATCAGTCTAGCCATATTTGACGGAAAGATTTTTAAAGCATTTTTAGCTATATTTAACCCAACTTGCGTGTAACTTTTCAAAAAGTACAAAAATAGAGAGATTGATTGTACATGACTACAACATTATCTCTCCAAGAACAAGTTAAAATTATTAAAAGCATGATAGTCAAGATTTTAAA
>Ga0316610_1000258_pt1 | contig 13764 bp, 10 predicted proteins | sample MIS2017111B_MG_FD_207677 | JGI IMG/M metagenome (GOLD analysis project Ga0316610, IMG submission 207677) | Microbial mat bacterial communities from Middle Island sinkhole, Lake Huron, Michigan, United States - MIS.2017.111B | ecosystem: Environmental > Aquatic > Freshwater > Lake > Sediment... | reverse complement strand
CGAAGTGGCGGCGGTGGCGCATTTGCCAGCCCTGCGGCCCCGCCGAAACCAAATTCATGGCCGCAAGGCAACCAACCCGGCTTCCAAGTCGCGGGCAATGTTTTACGGCCTCCAACCGCTCCCGCAGCCCCAAGGCCGGCCTTCAAACCAAGTGAAGGTGGGGAACATAACCAAAAACGGGCCGACCTTCAACGCCGCTTAAAGGGGGCTTTGGTCGCTTTTGACCAACGCGCTGCTGATGAGGTTTGGGATGAAGCATGTAACATCTTGCAAAAAGAGACTATGCTGACCGAGCTTCTGACCCCCGTGCAAATTGCGATTGGCGAAGGTTGGCATCGGGGCGAAGTCTCGGTGGTTTCAGAACACTTTGTCAGTCGGTTTGTTGAAGGTAAACTCCTCAATTTGCTCAACGCCGGCAACGATGATCCGCAACGGCCTCTGGCTTTAATCGGTTGTGTCCAGGGCGAAATGCACGAAATTGGGGCAATTATGCTGGCCCTCTTTATGCGCTGGGGAGGGTTTCGTGTGATCTACTTGGGCCAAAACGTGCCTAACACTGCGGTTAAGGAAACCGTAGAAATGCTCCAGCCCAAAATCGTTGGCCTCTCCTCAAGTACTATTGAATCAGCGCATAATCTGACCGAAGTAGGGCAAATTATTCATGATATGCCTCCGCCGCGCCCCCAGTTTGTCTTTGGCGGCATCATCTTCGCCGAACGGCCAGATATGGTCGCCCGCATTCAAGGGCAATACTTAGAAGGTGATATGCGGAGTATTGTACGCACCTTGGTCGAAAAATTGATTTAAAGAGAGCCTAAGCTCAAAGGACCCAAACGGGTAGTAGGAGCGCAGAAAGCAAATTATGGATCATCTTGAAATCGCAAGATTACTTGTGGCCCGGCGGTCCCAAATCGTCGATCAAACGGTAACGATGGTAATGCAAAATCCTTTTTGGATCGAACGGGTTGGGGATGGGGCCCGCGAAAAGACCGTTGTCGATATTGAATATACCTTTGATACCCTTGTAAAGACGGTGCGCTATTGTTCGCCCATGATCCTGGAAGATTATGTGGTTTGGTTGCGGGGGATTTTAATCAATCTTCGCGCTTCAACTGGGTTGGGTTTGCGCCAGAGCTTTGCTTTCCTCTGGTCGGCGATCAGTTCGCAAATGCCCGAAGAGGCTTTTCCCACCCTCTATGACTACATTCAAGCGGCTTTACAAGTTCTGAATTTTGCGGACCCTCGGGCCCAACAACTTTTGTTGGCCCAAGACTACTTGGCCGATGAACTCGTGGCCGCAACTTATGATCGCCATTGGCATTGGCAAGCGGCCTATAGCACCGAAGGTCGCCAGCGGGCTCGCTTTGATGCCTGGCTGGGCTTGGATTATTTGGTTGATTCGCTGGGAACCCACCGCGAAGACAACTTTTTTCGCCACGTGCGCTGGATGCGCGAACATTTTATCAAGCATGGCCTTTCGACGGCGCATGTTCAACAATGGCTTTGGATGTTGGGGCTGATTGGGGAGCAACGGTTGCCCCCAGAAGTGGCCAGCGAACTCCGCCGCATTTTGGAATTGGGCATTACGGCCCTCCAATATGAAGACCCCAATTATCAAGCTTTAGCAACGGCCCAAGATGCCCTCGTGCAAGATGTGGCGAAGCAACTGTTGGATCACGGTCTCTTTCCCCAAATGGAACAAGCCATGGCCGAAGTTGGTTGGTATCTGGCCTATTTAGGCGATAGTCTGGCGACCAACGACTCGGCCAACCTTATCGGTTACACCCGCTGGGTCAAACAATGGTTGGCAAGTTATGGGCTCCCTGAGACTCCCTTGCGCCAAAGTTATACCATTTTGAGCGATGCGCTCACCCGCCATTTGCCAGCCAATGTTGCCAGCACAGCCACAGCGCTTCTGCGGGCGGCCCAAGGAACATTGTAAAGGGATTTGCACCATGACGTTGGTTTCTGCCTCGGCCTTGCCCAACCTGATCGGTATTTCGGTTGCCGAATCCCGTTGCTTCCTTTCGGCCAAACAGATTCTTCAGCTAGGAACACTTTTGCTTAGGCTGCGCCCCCACGACGCGCAGGCCGTCTGCTTTTTGGGGGGTAGCTTGAGCGATCTTCCTGCCGAAGGTGATGCCAATGTGGTCCGCTTAGGCGACATCATTGGGGAAGCACCGTTTCTGGTTCTGGCGGGGCAACATGGGGCTTTAGCGCTCTTAACCGCCCCAACTACCGAAGGTTATTGCACGCATCTCCTTAGTGAACCTGATGTTGTTGACCGTGCGGCGCTAGTCTTGGCCCAATTCAGCGACTCCGCTTATAGCCTTGAGACGGTCTGTGATCCCGAAAGTCAGCGGGCTTTTCTGGCTCATGTAATTGCAGCCTTGTTTGAAGATGTAACGTTCAAAACGCTTGATCTGCTGGCTCTTTTGCCCAAAGACCAACGGTGGGTAACGTTAGTCAAATTGCTTTTGAACCAGCCGGAGAGCGCAACTTGTTTGAGCCTGCCTGAAGTGCAAAGTTTCTTGCGCGAGGGAGGAATCAGTCGGGCCCTTCTGGGTAAATTAGCTGAAAATCAACAGAAACTAGAGATCCTTGCGGCGACGGGGGGCGCAGCCCCAGAATTCTTGGCGGTGGTTGGCGAGTTTGACCTTGCACCGCTGCTGACGAATGTAATCCGAAGTCGGCGGCCCGGAGTAGCTTCGCCCACCGCCAAATTTAAGCCTGGGCCTGATGGCGGAAGTAAATGGGCCAATAAACAAGCGCTCACGATTATTCCCTTGCTTTTCAAAGGTGAGCTTTGGGGGATGCTTCTGACGGCCAGTGATCGCCCAATTTCGGGTTCTGCACGGGCCAACCTCAATGGGTTAGGGGTTCTTTTAGCTCTTATTCTCAATGCTACTTCAGAGGCCGATTTAGTCGCTTCGGCCTTTGAGAGCCACCCGCCGCTTAGGTCTGCGATGAGCCAACCGTTGCCCGTGGCTCGCCCCAACCCGGCTAAGTCACCCCAAGCTGCGCCAAGCCCTGCGGGGGGCACAAGCGGGCAGCCTGGGCAAATGCCTAAGAAAGCTACCTGGGTAAATCGGCTGTCCCAGGGAATTTATGGGGGCGCAGGGAAAGCTTCTAGCCCCGCCGGGATGGATCTTATGCCCTTGCTGGAGCAGCTTCACGAAGGGGTTTTATTGACCGATGCTCAAGGGCGCTTAGTTGCTTCGACCAAAGCGGCGGAAAAAATGCTGGGGCTTTCGCAAGATTCCCTGGGCCAATCGTTGGCCGAAAGTGGCGCTTGGTTTTTGGCTCCCCTCCTCACCGATGCGGTCATCGGGGAGTTTGAAGGCTACCAGGAGGTTATGCTCCCAAGTGGCCGCCTTGTTTTGGTGACCGTCGTGGGGTTAGATCAGGGGCTTTGGGCTTTTATTGCACGCCCTGAACCCGAAGCTGAAGTTGATCTCCATGATCATGATTTAGAAAAAGCTTCTTCGGCCAGCGCAGCAAACACCGGCCACAGTAGTAATTTTATTATCAGTTTTTCCAATAGCATCCGTTCTCCGCTGCTGGCGCTGCGAAATTTGATCATCAAAGTTCCCGCTGCGGGGGCCCTCAATGAACAACAATCGGGGCTGATTGGGCAAGTGGTCAAGCTCAATAGCGAATTGACCATGTTGATTAACGACCTTTTGACCTTAGGGCAGCTGCGGCTGGAAACGACGCAAAACAGCAAACCTTTGCGCTTAGATCACTTAGTTGAGGCAGCGATTGGCACGCGCTATGCTGAGTTTGGCCGGCGGGGCCAGCAGGTCGAGACGGAGATTGACCCCAACCTTCCCAGAGCGTTTGGTTCTGAAGAAGGTTTGGGGCGAGCCGTGGGCGAGTTGCTCGATAATGCGATTCAATATAGCCCGCCGGGAGCCCACATCAATGTAAGTTTGAAATTTGAAAATGGGGAGATTGAGGTCATCATCGCCGATACGGGGGTGGGCCTAACAACCGACGAACTTGAGCAAGTTTTTGACCCCTTCTATCGAGGGGTGAGTGCGGAACAACTTGGAGTTGCGGGGCGCGGGCTGGGACTGACGATAGCTAAAACAGTAGTCGAGCATCATGGGGGCCGAATTTGGGTGGCCAGCGAAGTGGGGAAGGGAAGTACCTTTACCTTTACTTTACCCTGCGAGCCCGAAATCTGAGGACCTGGGAGGCGACGACGGTTAGTTAGCTGCCAACTCGCGCTGGGGAAGGGTTACTCAGCGCAGAAGGTTGCCATCTACTAGAGGGATTTATAATGTTTGGTTCACAATTTGTTCTCTCCGCCGCGCAGATCAATACCTTAGCCGCTGATCTGGCTCCGTTGGGACAACAACCAGGAGTGCGTTTGGCGCTCTTACTGGATTTAAGCGGGCAAGAGATTGTTTACATTGACTCATACGGTGGGTTGCTGATTCCAAGTATCGCGGCCCTTGCGGCTGGGGATATGATGGCAACCCAAGAAGTTGGGCGGCTCCTTGGGGGAAGCCGCAATTGCAATTTGATCATTCAGGAACACGAGGAACTGATGATCTTAATTGCCCGGTTGGGGGACGGCCTCTTGTTAATGTTGGCCACCGAACGGAGTGTCCCCCTTGGCTGGGCCCGTTTGGCCCTCAAACGCACAAGCACTCGCATCTTAGAAGTCGTCGGCAATACGACCCTCTCCCTGGCAGCCCCTGCGCCCGCAATGGCGATGGATGCCGAATTTGAAACCGATTTTGCGGCACAACTCAACAGCATCTGGTAGGTTAGGACGCAAGTATGTTTATTAACTGGGGACTTGGGGAACTCAATCTCAAGATCGTCTATTATGGCCCGGCACTAAGTGGCAAGACTGCCAATCTCCAATACATCTATGCCAACACACCCGCCAACTTGCGGAGTGAAATGGTCTCGCTCAAAACGCAGCAAGATCGCACGCTCTTGTTTGATTTTTTGCAACTTGAAATGGGCAAGGTTAAAGACCTCAAGCCCAAATTCAAGCTCTACACCGTCCCTGGTCAAGTCTATTATGCGGCCAGTCGCCGCTTGATTCTTCAGGGCGTGGATGGCGTGGTTTTTGTCGCCGATTCGCAAGCGGGGCGCAAGGTCGATAATGTTGAATCCTGGTTCACGATGGAACAACATTTGATTGAAATGCGCTATGACATTACGACTTTTCCGATAATTGTGCAATTCAATAAACGTGATATTCCGCATTCCCTCCCCATAGCGCAGATGCGGCAGCAATTTGGCTTTGAGGAGAGTCGCCGTTGTTTTGAAGCCTCAGCTTTACGCGGGGATGGGGTTTTTGAAACCCTCAAAACCGCCATGACCCAAGTTGTGGCCCAGGTCCAGCAAAAAATCTAGTTCACCAGGATTTTAGTTCTGGTCTGTGAGAGGTTTTACCTTTCGCAGACCTTTTTTTCAGCTTTCAGTTCTTTTAGCTGAGTTTTTGTTCTACCTTGCAGAATAACTGTGAATAGCAGATAATAGAAACTGAAGGGGGAAAGGGAAAGTAGAAAAGCAAAGTTTTGGAATAAAGGACATTTTATGAGTGAAACACAACCAGAGACTAAGCCCTGGGCGGTACTCGATACCCTTACGGACGGGTTTGCCGTGTTGGACGCAAAAACGACGATTCGCTATCTTAATCCTGCTTGGAAACGGCTGATCAACGATAGGAACCTAGGGGAACGCGGCTTTGGGGTTGGCCGTGATTTCTTAGCCAGCTTTGCGACGGTTTTTGCGGGCGCGGATGTGCGGGCTTTAGCCCAAGGCTTACGGGCCGTCTTGGCCGGCGAAAGCCAGCATTTTCAGTTTACTTCCCCAACCCACGTGCCGGAAGCTGACCCCCAATGGTTCACTACCACGATTGTGCCCTATCCCTTCAACAAGGAATTGGGAGCCTTAGTCCAACAGAGCAAAAGTGTGGCTCCGGCCAAGCCGATAACTCAACCCGCCCTTGCGGCCAAACCGCCCAAGGACCAAGTTGTCTTTCGTCTTTTGGCCGAGACAATCTTAGCTGGTTTGTTCATCTATCGCGGTTCAGAACTTTGGTATGCTAACCCCTTTGCCTCGCTTTTGACTGGTTATTCAACGGAAGAACTTTTGGCGATGAATTTTTGGGATGTTGTCCATCCCGATGTTCGCACGATGCTTCACGATTGGCAACCCGAAATCCATGGCCATTTCTGCTTACGCAATGAACCCAAAGTCTTGACCAAGCAAGGCCAAGAACGGTGGTTTGATTGTACGGCGAGTATTGTTGATTTAGACAAGGAAGTAGTCGTCATCGCCACTGCGCTTGATGTTACCGAACGTCGCCAAGCCGAAGAAAACCTGCGCCAAAGCGAAGATCGCTATCGCCGTTTAGTGGAAAGCTTACCTGATATTGTCTTAGTCTGTGTTGAGGGCAAAATTGTCTTCATCAACCCAGCTGGCGCAACTTTATTGGGCGAAGTGCAGCAACAAATTCTGCATAAACCCTTTTTAAGCCTCATTCATCCTGATTGTCAGACTTTTATTCAAGAGCAATTTCTTGATCTTGAAACAAAAGAGAGCAGTTCGGCCCTCATAGAAGTCAAGCTTTGCCACCGCACAGGCTTGGAAATTCCTGTTGAAATGGAGGTTGTCCCGCTGATCTACCAGCAAAAAGCCGCGATCCAGATCGTGGCCCGCAATATTACGGCGCGCAAAGAGGCTGAAGAGCGGATTCAAAAATATGCGACGCGGGCGGGGGTTTTGGCCGATGTTTCGCAAGCTTTAGACGAATCGGGCATGGATTATCAGCAGATTTTGGATACGTTGGCCCGCCAAACTGCTGAAATCATCGGGGATGCAAGTGTGATTCGCATGATCTCAGATAACCGCGAACATTTGGAACTTGTCTCCCTCTACCATTCCAACCCCGAAGCGTTGAGCTTGTTACGGAAAGTTTTTTCTACCCTATCTGTGCCGGCCAACGAGGGCGTGAATGGGCGAGTTTTGCAGACGGGCCAACCCGTTTGTATTCCGGTTCTGTCAGCCGAGCAATCCCACCAGAAGGTTAAGCCTGAACATTTACCCTACCTTGACCGCTTTGGGATTTACAGCATTTTGACTTCCCCTTTGCGCGTGCAAGGTTTGGTCATCGGAGTTGTCACCTTAACGCGAGATACGCCAAAGTACCCTTATACCACCGAGGATCAAGATCTTTTGCAGGAGATCGTAGATCGGGCGGCGTTGGCGTTGGTCAATGCGCGGCTCTTTGGAGCCATGCAACAAGAATTGGTCGAGCGCCAGCGAGCCGAAAAGGATTTGCTTGAAAGTAGAGACCTTTATCAGCAGCTTACCAATTCAATGAATGAGGGGCTTGTGGTCCGCGATGAAAACTTTGTGATTATCTCCGCGAATCAAGGCTTTTGTCGGCTTTTGGGCTACGTTGAAGAAGAGATCGTAGGCCGCACCATGCGTGATTTTCTCGATGAGGCGAATGCTAAAATCCTTGATGGGCAACGTGAAGCCCGTCGCCGAGGTGAAAAAGGAACTTATGAATTGACCATGATTCGGAAAGATGGGCAAAAAATTGCGCTGCTGACCTCTGCTTCACCCATCATAGATAGTGAAGGGCACTTTAAGGGAAGTTTTTCAGTGGTTTTTGATATTACCAAGCATAAGCAAACCGAATCGCGGCGGCTGGCCAAAGCGGTTATTAAGGGAACCCAACGCCGAATTACCGAGCCAACCAATGAAGAATAAAGGGATTTTTGCCATGCAGAAGGTGCTGATTGGCTTAACCGCGCTGCTTCTTACTTTAGGCAGTGGGGGCTGTGGGTTTGGGAACCTTCTCCCGCCTACGGTAGAGAACCTTAGCATACCTTTACCCGATTCGCCCGCCCAGCTTCAGCTTAAAGTAACTTTGCAGCAAGGCAACTTGCAGCTCAACGCGGGAGCTACCAAGGGGTTGCTTCAAGGTACGGCAACTTACAATCGGCCCGAGCTAAAACCTCAAATTTTGGCCATGGGAAACGTGATCAACCTTCAGCAGAGTGAACTTCAAAAACTCCCTTCGGAGGGGCAAAATGCTTGGCAACTTCAGCTTGCACCCGTTCCTATGACGCTTACACTTGACCTTAAAGGGGGCCACAACGAGCTTGAGTTAGGGGCCTTACCTCTTGGCGCAGCAACTTTGCGCCAAGGGTCTGGCAAAGCTACCCTTTCCTTTGCCCACCCAAACCCAAGGCGGCTGAAGACGCTCGATCTTAGTCTGCAGACCAGCACCTTTACCGCCACGAATTTGGCGAATGCTCGGGCCCAAAAGATCAGTTTTCAAGGCGCAGGAGGGCAAAATCACCTCGATTTTGGGGGTGAACTTCGCCAGAACCTGCAAGTTTCCATTACTATGGCCCTGGGCGATCTTCTCCTTACGCTGCCCCCTACAGTCACCACGCAGCTTAACATTGAGGGTCAAAGGCCTGAAGTTGTTAAAGTTAGGGGGCCTTGGCAACAGGTCGGCAATCGTTTCACTTTGGGTGGCGGAGGAAAGACCATTTCTATAACCATTCGGGCCGGGACGGGAAAGCTAGAACTCCGTTCGCGCTAAGATAACGGAGGGAAGCGCAAAGGTTAGATAAAGGGTCCGGAGGATGCGCTTGTGTTGCTTAAATTTCACAACTTCATAGTTCATTTGCTCAAGAATTTCTTTAGCAAGCCCACTTCAATTCTTGCGGGGATTTTCATGTTGGGCAGTTTTGGGTTTCTTACCCTTGGTCTCACGAATGGCCTCAAGGCTTACAAGGTTTTCTCAAGCCCAACTTCTACGCTTTCTACCCCAACCCCGCCGCATCCTTCTCCCTTTCCTTCGCAAACTCCTTCTCCTTCCCCTACCTTTGCTGCGAATGACCCAGATGGGGATGAGATTCCTACGGAGCGGGAAGACGCAAATTTCAATGGCAACCCTGAAGATGATGATACCGATGGGGATGGAATCCCTGATTATAAAGAGTCTAAGCTCCGGGATAGCGATGGCGATGGGATTCCCGACCAGCTTGACCCTGAGCCACCGATAGAGCCACCTCCTGCTTGTCCTTCTACCCGTGAGGTCAGCTTTATGCTCGTTGCCAATCAGATCTTTACAAAGACTATCTCGCCCGCTGAAGGGGGCCACTTAAATCTTACAGTGGCGGGTGTGGTCCAAGCGACGGGGAGCCATTATAGCGATGCTTTCTATGCTTTTGCCAATCGTAAGGGCTATCCAATTCCTTTTTCAGCCTGGATAGCTTCTCCCTCCCTTTGGATCAACAACCAAGCTGCGGAGAAACTTATTCCTGGCGGCCAAATTCCGTTTCCCGTGAAGAATCATCTCTATACCTTCCCGCTTGCGCTTACGGAAACGAAGACCCTTTCCTTTACCCTTGGGGAATTGGCCGAGAAGGCGGGCGATTTTGTAAGCCAAGAGAACAATAAAGCTGGGCGCTTTCTGATCCTGGTCTGCCTGCAAATCCCGCCAACTGCAACCCCGACCCAGCCCCCCACCCCTACAGCTACAGCTACGCTTACTCCTACTCCTACAGTAGCTCTCACCCCAACCGTTCTACCTATGCCGACCCCAACGCTTACATCGCTGCCGCCGCAAGAGCCAACCTCTGCACCTTTTCCTGAACCAACAACTACAATGGTGGCAACCGAAAATCCTTCTACGCCCGAAGCTACTTCCTCTTCCACGCCCAAAGCTGCTTCCCCTACCGCAACTTCGACCTCAACGCCCCATCCAAGTAATACGCCGCCAACGAACTCGCCAACCCTGACGGTTACACCTTCAGAAACCGAGACTGCAACCCCGACCTCTTCTTCCACCCCAACCAATAGCCCAACCCCAACGGGGACCCCTTCGGCCACTGCAACCCCAACGGCCACACCTACCGTGACTAATACGCCAACCCCAACCCCTACGCGGACGAACACCTCAACCGCGACAAGAACCCCAACTCCTACTTCTACTCAGACTGCTACTTCTACCCGTACTGCTACTTCTACCCGTACTTCGACCATGACTCCCACGCCAACCAATACCCGTACCCCGACCAATACCCGCCCGCCGACCAATACCCCCACTGAAACACCTACGCCAACCCCTACTAAAACCTTTGCCATTGGCCTCTGGTATGGTGATCAGCAACCGTTTGGGCAAAATGGGGTCCCGCAGAAGTGGTTTAATGTTCTGGGTAAGCTCTCAATGCCTAATAAGGTCATCTCCTTAACCTATGCCCTTAACGCTGGGCCAGCTTTCCCGCTCAACGTTGGGCCAGGGAAACTTACGGGATTCAAAGCGGGCTACCACCGCTTAGTCTCTTCTGGCGATTTTAACATTGAGATCGACCACGCAGATCTTCTTAGTGGTGAAAATACAGTTACGCTTACAGCAACAGATGAGTTTAGTACCACGATTACAAAGAATGTTTCTCTGCTCTATACCAAAGGAGTCTCCCCAACCTTGCCCTATACCATTGACTGGAGCAAAGTTATAACCATTAGCGATGTTGCACAAGTGGTTGACGGCCTCTGGACCATTGAAGGCAATAGCATTCGGCCTGTTGAAACAGGCTATGATCGCTTAGTTGCGCTAGGCGACATGGCTTGGTCTAATTATGAAGTAACGGTTCCCTTGACAATCAACCAATATAAACTCAATTCAACAGCAAGTGGTTTTGCGTTAATTGGGGTTATCATGCGTTGGCAAGGACATTATCAAGAAAAAGGGGCCAACGAACAGCCCAGAATTGGGTGGATGAATGCCGGTGCCTTGGGAATTTGGCAGAAGGGAAGTGAAAAAGATGACTATCACCTCCGCATCTGGTGCTATGGCCCTGGCGAGGATAAGGTTGACCCGTCGGGCTATAAACTGCAAGAGGGAGTCAGTTATATCTTTAAGATGCGGGCCGAATCCTGCGCGGTCAAGTCGGGTTGTTATAGTCTGAAGGTTTGGGAAGCTGGCACTCCAGAGCCGACGGATTGGCTCATCACCTATAGCAGCCCAAGTAGCAGAGGCAATAAAAATGGTTCCGTTGTCCTTGTAACGCACTATGCCGACGTTAGTTTCGGCCCCGTGAGTGTTACGCCGCTTCCCTAATGGAAAAATCTTGACAATAATCCTAGAAGGAAAGAAAGATGTTCCAACAACTTACACGCTCGATCATCGCCCTAAGTATTGCCCTTCTTTTGCTTATGGGCTGTGGGCCTTCAACCAACCCTACCCCTTCAACCTCCCAAGAGGTGGGGAAAGCTCAAACGGAGGCCTCCTTTACCACCCAAGTGCTGGCCAAGGCCCCTTCGCCCACGACTAAAGCTTTGCCCCCAAAGGTGATTCCTTCACCCTCGCCCCTTCCTTCTTCGCCCCCGCCTATCTCTCCTTCCCAAACCATCGTTTGGAAGCACCTTTCTAGTGCCAAGGGTGATTTGAAGGTAGCTGGGCCCAAAGAACAGACCGCTTCTCTCGTTTTCGACCTAGATAAAGATGGAAGTAACGATCTTCTGCTTGGCGGGCGCAGACTTCCACCTGCTTTGACCTGGTATCGGCGAACTAAAACAGGTTGGACATCTTATATCATTGAGAAAGAGACCCTTAGCATTGAAGCAGGTGGAACATTCTACGATATTGATGGCGACGGTGATCTTGACGTGGTAATGGGGGAAGATTATTCGGGAAACAAAGTTTATTGGTGGGAAAATCCCTATCCCAATTATGATCCCCAAACGCCTTGGAAGCGGCATAGCATCAAAACCAGTGGTGCAAATATGCACCACGACCTGCTTTTTGGTGATTTCAATGGCGATGGCCACGCCGAACTCGTTTTTTGGAATCAGAAAGCTCGGCAACTTTTCCTGGCTTCCATTCCGCCTGACCCGCGCAATGCACCTTCTTGGCCCCTGACCGTGATCTTCACGGCCCCGACGGAGAAGTATGAAGGTTTGGCCCAAGCTGACATTGACGGTGATGGGAAGGTCGACCTTCTAGCCGCAGGTTTGTGGTTTAAGCATGTAGAAGGTACAAAGTATATCTCAAATACGATAGCTTCCCAAATTTCCTTTACCCGTGTAGCAGCGGGCCAACTTATTGAGGGTGGAGCGCCCGAAGTTCTCTTTGCCCCTGGCGACCTGGTTGGCCGGCTGCTGCTCTATACTTGGACAAACAACAAATGGGCAAGCCGCGATCTGCTGGGCCAAAATGTTGATCATGGCCATAGTTTGGAAGTTGCTGACCTCAATAATGATGGGCATCTCGACATTTTCTGTGCTGAAATGCGCCTTAGTGGAAGCAATCCCGCTTCTAAAATGTGGATTTTACTTGGTGATGGCCAAGGAAACTTTACTAAAACAGCAGTTGCCGAAGGGTATGACAACCACGAATCGCGGCTGGCTGATCTTGATGGAGATGGCCGAATTGACATCCTTGGTAAACCATACAACTACCAAACTCCGCGTTTAGACATCTGGCTTAACACTAACTCTCCTGTCGCAACACCTGCTAAGTCTGTCGCAACACCTGCTAAACCTGTTGCAACACCTGCTAAACCTGTCGCAACACCTGTGCAGCCTATCACGCATTCTGTCCCGTTATCAACTACAATTCTCTCCCTTGATAGCTGGAAACGAATTGTCCTTGATGAAAAGAAACCTTGGGGAGCGGTCTTCATTACTGCCGCCGATTTGAACGGTGATAAGCACCAAGATGTTATCAGCGGGGGCTGGTGGTATCAGAATCCAGGGAACGCAGAAGGTAGATGGGTAAGGCATTTTATCGGTGATCCCCTTTACAATCTGGCAGCGGTCTCCGATTTTGACCGTGATGGCGCTCTGGATATTTTGGGCACAAAGGGCAAAGGTGCTGATGTAAATGCCAATTTTGTCTGGGCAAAGAATGATGGGAAAGGCCGTTTCACAATCCTTGATAATATTGAGCCTGCCAAAGGTGATTTTCTTCAGGGAGTAGCAATTTCTCAAAGCTCTAGCGGTACAGATATTGCTCTCTCTTGGCACGTGAGCGGTAAAGGAGTACAACTCCTGACTGCGCCGTTTAATCCAACTCAAGGCCAATGGCGCTGGAGTTTATTGCATCCCTTCGCGCAAGATGAAGCCCTCAGCATTGGCGATCTTAACCGTGATGGGAAGAAGGATTTACTCCTTGGCACAACTTGGCTCCAGAATAACGGAATTGGGATTTCTTGGACCTTACGAACCCTTTTTGCGACAAAAGATGCGCCAGATCGCAACCGTTTAGCAGACCTTAACGGAGATGGGCGCTTGGATGCCGTGGTTGGTTATGAGGCGGTTAGTAAGCCAGGGAAGTTAGCTTGGTATGAGCAAGGAGAGGTTGCAACGGCTCCTTGGGTGGAACACCTTATTGCTACCGTTGTAGGGCCAATGAGCCTTGATGTGGCCGACCTTGACCACGATGGAGATTTGGATGTGGTCGTCGGGGAACACAACCTTAGTACACCTGCAAAGGCCGGTTTGTTTCTCTTTGAAAATGCGGATGGGAAGGGGGAAACCTGGATCAAGCATACGGTCTTCGTTGGTGATGAGCATCATGATGGCGCACAATTAGTAGACATTGATAGCGACGGTGATCTGGACATTCTCTCCCTTGGCTGGGGGCATGGGAAAGTTCTCCTCTACGAGAATTTGGCCATTAAGTAGCCAAAGGGAAGGAAAGGGAAGCTATGTTTAACCCACAAAGGTCTCTGCTTAAAGGCCTTGCCCTAGTCTTGTTTTTCT
>Ga0316610_1000255_pt1 | contig 13868 bp, 10 predicted proteins | sample MIS2017111B_MG_FD_207677 | JGI IMG/M metagenome (GOLD analysis project Ga0316610, IMG submission 207677) | Microbial mat bacterial communities from Middle Island sinkhole, Lake Huron, Michigan, United States - MIS.2017.111B | ecosystem: Environmental > Aquatic > Freshwater > Lake > Sediment... | reverse complement strand
AATGGTGTTGTAACTTCATACATGCACTTAACCGAAATTTATGTAAAAGAAGGTCAAACGGTTATTCAAGGTGAAACAATTGGACAAATGGGTACAACAGGTAATTCTTCTGGTATTCATCTTCATTTTGAAGTTATTTTGAATGGTGTTTTACAATCACCTGGAAGATTCCTTCCTTGGATGCCACCTTGTGAATCAAGTTGTTCATGGTAAATTTAAAAAAATCCCTACCCAGGGAGACCTTTATTATAGTCTTTTTTAGATTTTGACTATTATATTTGTCTTGACAAAGATCTTCATTTTTTTTAATAGATAATACGACGGCACTATCGTCTAGTGGCTAGGACACAAGATTCTCATTCTTGTAACCGGGGTTCAATTCCCCGTAGTGCTGCCAAATCTTAAATCCGCGCCAATGTTGTCTCAAAAGAGACTATTGTTTTCAGATAGCTTTCGCTGACTTTTTCTTCAAATACAAGAAATAATAATGGAAGCAACACAAATACACAAGAACACAAAAACAGAATAAAGTTGGATATGTATAGCCATTGTAGCTTGCAATCAACACCAAAAACATAAATAATATAAATAAAAAGAGAAACAGATTACAAACACACAAAAACAAAACACGTGTTTTAAATAAAAAATACGATATATTAGATACAAATCGGTAATTTACTTTTGAAGGTCTCTATGTTTACCCTCACCTCAGACACACAGAAATCTGAGTTTCTCCAATTTCTTAGTCAATCAGCATCATTCTCTGGTGTATTGGTTATTATTGTTGATGGGTTGCCTACTTTTTTAAATTCTCCAGTATCTTTTACTATCTTCTCTTATCAAATTAGTAATTATCCACGAAATATATTGTGGAAGACTAATAGAATTGATATTTCTGATTTTCTTGAAAGTTGTAATGTGGAAACTGAATTGATAATTCAAGAAGCTTCTTATATAAAAGAGGAACCAGAAATTGCCACTAAAGACATATATACGAATACAGAAACATTAGAAAACATTACCACAACAGAACCAGAAAAAAAACTAAATACTTCGTACTATTCAAATATAATCGAAGCAAATCCAAGCTATCAAACCCCACAGAAGCATGAAAATAATAATATTATTACAGCTTCTCCAATAACTCGCACGTTTGATTTTTACGAAGAAATACCAGAGATAAACACTGAAGAAGAGCTGCACTTATTAGAATCTAATACTCCCGAATCAATAACAACTCAGAATCTTCTTACACCACTTGATTATGTTCCAAGTGCTCTTATAGTACAAAACAATACAAATAATTCAATAAAAACAGAGAGTCTAGAAAATAATGTATTCAAAAACACATCTAATCTAGATAATTTCTTAAGTAGGGTTGAAAAAACTCAATCAGCACTGAAAGAAATGCGTCAGAGAGACAAAAACAGAGTTCTTAATGAACAATCACTATCAACCATACAAAATGCGTTTAAATTTGTACTACCATCGTATTTTTACGTTGTTGCAACTGGTACAATATTAGTAAGTCTTCTGTTTAGTGCGTTTTTTTTATTTCCAACACAAGCGTACACATTGGAATTAAATGCACAACAAAAAGAGGCATCTGCTGATATTGTGTTAACACACAGTGATTTTAATAAAAGACAGGCAACATTCACCGTTTCAGTTGATGCTGATACAAGTGGTACAACAACAATACAAACTGATCGTTCGAAGGGAAAAGTGAGGTTGGTTTCATCAGGAAGATCGTGCTCGATTACAAACGGTTCTTTTTATGTTTTAAATAATGGCCGTTATTATCGTCATATTCAAGATGATAACCTACCGGCAACAATTACTATACCAGAAAATTCAAGTCAAACTCTGAGTGGTGTTGAAGTTGATGTTGTGGCTGAAGAGTCTGGTGCTGAGTATAATCTTGGTCAGGGTGCACAGTTTTCAATAACAAACTTGCGACGAGGAAATGTTGGTAGCTCTTGCTATGCGATTGCTTCAACCGAAATAAAAAATACTGAGATAAGTGGAAAAAAAGTATTCACAAAAGAAGATTCAGACAACTTACAAGCCCTTGCTGATGGAGAAATTGCAATAAAAAGATTACAAGAAGTTACAAATCTTGTTGATGATAAGGCGTATATTGATGATCAAGGGAGTTGGTTTAAGAATTTAGAAGAGAAAGAATCATTTTCTCGAGAGATTGGGCAGGAGGCAGAAACTGTATCACTTACAAAAACAGTCACAACTGATGTGTATTATTTAACTCGCTCCATTTTTACTTCTAAACTACAGCAGAAAAACAAAAATATCCAAGAAATTACCGATCTTGTTATGAATTCAGCAAAAGGATCTGTGGTTGATAATCAACCAATCGTATTATCTGTGTTCTATAAATACAAGGAAAATAATTCAGTATATCCAGACGAAGTTCAGAAGATGATACAAGAAGGCTCTACAACCGAACAAATAAAACAAAAATATCCAACCATATCCAATATCCAAATAAATAAAAGTGGTGTATCTATACCAGGTATTGATCCAAGAATAAACGTAGAAATTAGAAAATAATATGGATTTAACTGAAGTTAGTCATCTTATTAGTGCTTGTGATAGTCTCTTTTTAGGTTCTCAATATCAAGAACTTAAAACAAAAGAATCTGATCTTCAAACTCAACTTCAAGATGAATCTGTTTGGTCAAACCCCAAACTTGCTGGAAGTATTAATCAAAAACTATCCAACATTTCTCTTTTAATATCTCAGTATGATTCTTTAAAATCTAATCTTGAAAATTTACAAATTTCGATTGATTTGGTTGATGAGGACAGTATTTACCAATACCAAAACACATGTTTTAAGCTTCTCAATGAAATTCAACTTATTGAATATTTTGATGGTGAGTTTGATTCAAATGGTTCGCTGCTATCAATTCACGCAGGGGCTGGTGGTGTTGATGCTCAAGATTGGGCTGCAATGTTAATGTCTATGTATCAATCGTTTTGTAAAAATCAAAACTGGTCATGCAAAATTATCTCGCTTTCTATAGGTGAAGAAGGTGGTGTAAAATCTGCAACACTTGAAATTGATTCTGCAAATAGTTATGGTTTACTGCAAGAAGAAGTTGGTGTTCATAGGCTTGTGCGAATTTCCCCGTTTAATTCAGGTGGTACAAGAGAAACCTCTTTTGCCAAAGTTGAGGTTATTCCAACAGGGCTTGATAAGAATGTTGACTTGGGTGAAATTTCTGAAGATGACCTGCGATGGGATTATTATTTATCAAGTGGAAAAGGCGGTCAAAGTGTAAATACAACGTATTCAGCCGTGCGTTTGGTTCACTTACCTACAAACATAACAGTAACCTGCCAAAACGAGCGTTCGCAGCAACAAAACAAACAACACGCACTTTCTATTCTTAAAAATAAACTTGCTGTAATTGAACTTGAAAAACAAAACAAATTTAGAGCAGATTTGCGAGGACAGGTAGGTTCCGCAGCTTGGGGGAATCAAATTCGTAGTTATGTTCTTCACCCATATAAACTGGTAAAAGACACCCGTTCAAACTGGGAAACTGCTGATATTGATTCTGTTTTACAATCAGGAAAATTGCTCGATGTGATTTGGTCGGTTAAAAAAGCTCGGAAAATTCAAGAAAAAGAAACCTTATCAGAAAATACATAATATTGACAAAAAGAATTTGCTGTGATGATTCTGAGGTATGAATCAAGTTTTGAATAGCGGGTCTTTCTCTGATTTTTCACGAAAACTATTGAATGAAAAGCCACTTCCTGAGCACTGGATTGAGGTTGTTGATTTTAATCATGCTGGTAGATATTTTGTGTATAAAATCAATAATTATGAAGAAATTAATCTTTTTTTTCTTGAACCAATAAATGAAAAACAAAATCAGCAGGTAATTTCTTATATTGATTTTCAAAATATTGAAATATATCATACAAAAGATAATGGATCTCTTGTTTTTTCTCGAATTTTATTTGAGACTTCAAAAAATAGTTATAAACATGAGATATCTACTTTAAGTAGAAATACCTATGTGAAGAACATGATGGATGTTATACAAAAATCTATTCATACACTTGTTGAGGAAGAAAAAATAAAACCCTTTTTACTGTATCTATACAATGTTTGTTTAGATTCTTATAGAGGCACTTCATTTAATGGCGAGTGGCAAAACATAATTGCATCATCAGTTCAAAATATTGTTTGGAAACATATTCAGAATATCCCAAATTATCAAATATATACACAAAAATATAATCAGCAGTTTGTAGAATATATAGAAAAAAATGTTCATTTTTATATGAATATGTATCATGAATTTACTCTTCAAATAGAGAACTATTTTGCTACCATAATTAAAGAAGGTGATATTCGTATTTTATCAAATATTTTTGTTATGAAGAATTATTTTGAACGATTTTACATCCACAATAGATCAGAAATATTTCAAGAAGCTCAACGAAAAAATATTCAGGGTAAAGAATCGAATATAAAAAATATTCTCCAAAAAGTTTTTATTCAAACTATGGGAAATATAAAACGTGATTGTTTTCAATCATACCCTCATGATGATGAGTGCAAATATATAGACAGTATACTCTATAATTTTGACGAGATTTCTGATTTAAAGGAAAAACCATTTGGGTCTCTTCGTGTTCGTTTACATCGTTTTTTCAACTAAGCTGATGGTTTGACATATTTGGTGTTTTTATCTATCAACAGTGAATGAAACTCTCCACTCTCCACATTATTATATTGGTTCTTACAACCAGTTTTTTCTTAGGATCACTTGGTTTTTACTGGAAAAAAATTTCCACACCACCAGCTATTCAAGGAGCTGCCAACTCTTCTGTTTCAAGCTCCTCAGAATCATCAAGCTCATCTTCAAGTTCAAGTAGCTCAGCGTCTTCAACACCTGCACCAAAACCTGTATATGAAATAAAACCACAAATAAAAATGCCAATTTTAATGTATCACCACATTGATACAACTGCCGCTATTCCTGCGAGTGACGCTGTTGGAATCGGGTTGCGAGTTTCTCCTTCAGTATTCGATCGCCAGCTTCAATATATTCAAGATCAGGGTTATACAACAGTTACCAGCTTTGATTTAGCCGACTACCTTAATGGTGATAAAGATCTTCCAGCCAAACCAATTATGCTTACTTTTGATTATGGCTATAAAGATAATATTATACATGCGGTTCCGTTGTTGGAAAAACGTGGTATGAAAGGTGATTTTGCTATTATAACTTCAGTGTTAGGTACAGGTGAGTATATGAATTGGGATGATTTGAAAGTAATGAAACAAAAAGGGATGGGAATTGCCTCACACACTACAAACCACTGCCCACTTGCCCTCAAAAATACAAATGCAGCAACGAAAGTATCAAAACCATATCTCGACTCTCCCATTGGTGATGAAACAACACCGTGCCCAAACTTTGGATACACTGGGCAACTTACAACAGGTCAAATTTATACTGATTTAATTTAGAGTAAAAAAGCATTGGAAGATAATTTAGGAATAAAGGTTTCACATTTAGTATATCCTTACGGTTATTATAATAAACAAATTATGGATTTAACAAAACAAGCGGGATATTTGTTTGCCACAGTGGTTGTTCCTCAATCAAACGAGCTTACAGATTTAACAGATCGATACGAGCTCAATCGTTATCGAATTAATGGTCAACAAGATGGTGCGTTATTTGGATTTTTTGCAGGTGCTCGCTAATGAGTAAAGAATCTTACTTAATGGTTTAAAAAACTTGACAAAATCCATTTTCCCCTCTAGTATACGCAATACAAATGCGTTATTTCGAAATAGCCAACGTTTAATCTGCTCTCTAGGGAGCATTTTGGCGTGTCTAAACGTACTGTTAATCTGTTTTAATCCATATTTTTCATTATATTATGTCTTACGTTGCCATCCCTAGTAGCCTTAAAGATGTGGATTCTATCTACCTCGAACTCCTCTCACCTGAAGAAATGCTTAACATGAGTTTCGGAGAGGTTCTTACCAGTGAAACAATTAACTACCGAACTGGAGCTCCTCAAATGAACGGTCTTTTTTGTCAGGCTATTTTTGGGCCAGTAAAAGATTGGGAATGTGCGTGTGGAAAATACAAACGGTACCGATATGCTGGAGTAATTTGTGATAAATGTGGTGTTGAAGTTGCTCACTCATCTGTTCGGCGTGAACGTATGGGGCATATTTCTTTAGCAGCTCCTTGTGCTCACCCTTGGTTTTTACGTCTTATTCCTTCTCGTATCGCCCTTGCCCTCGATATGAAATCTGCGGATGTAAACCGAGTAACATATTTTTCTGCTTACGTTATTACTGAAATTAACGAAGAAATGCGTGAAGAATATATTCAGAAAATTAATACTGAAGCAGATACTCGTATTAAAAAAAGTAAATCTGATTTCGATAAGAAATTCGATGAGCTTTCTCGTCAGTATCAAATCGATAAATCAAGTGGAAAGTTTGAAGAAGAAGCACTTCGTGCAAAATACGAACAAGATAAAGAAATCTTGAAAAATCAACAAGCTGAAATGGTTGCTCGTATTGAAACCATTGGAGAAATGGCGAAAAAAGAAATTTCTTCACTCAACCAAAAAGATGTTGTTACTGAAGTTCAGTACCAAGAATTAGCTAAAAAGTTTGGTCCTGTTTTCAAAGCAGGAATTGGTGCTGAAGCAATTGAAGAGTTGTTACAAAAAATCAACCTTGATGAGGAATTTGAAACACTTAAAACAGAAATGGCAGCTGCAAAAGGTCAGAAAAAGAAGAAAATTGCAAAACGATTTAAACTTATTAAAAACTTTATTAAAACTAATACAAAACCAGAGTGGATGATTTTACGCCGTGTAATGGTACTTCCTCCTGAACTTCGCCCAATGCTTCAACTTGATGGTGGACGGTTCGCAGCTTCAGACTTAAACGAGTTATATCGCCGTCTTATTAATCGTAATAATCGTTTGCGAAAACTTATTCAAATCGGAGCTCCTGAAGTTATTTTACGAAACGAAAAACGTATGTTGCAAGAGGCAATTGAAGCGTTAATCGACAATTCAAGTCGTGGTGGCCGCCAGGTTATGGCTTCAACAGGTATTAAACGACCATTGAAATCGCTTACCGATATCCTTAAAGGAAAACAAGGTCGATTCCGTCAGAATTTACTTGGAAAACGTGTAGATTATTCTGGGCGTTCTGTTATCATCATCGGTCCTAAATTAAAACTAGACGAATGTGGACTACCAAAAGAAATGGCACTTGAATTATTCAAACCGTTCATGATTGGTAAATTCATTGAAAAATCTGAAAAAGGACTTCTTACTGAAGATTATCAAGTATTTAATGTTCACTCAGCTCGTCGTCTTATTGAAGCAAAAACTCCAGTTGTATACGATATTTTAGATGAAGTAATTCAAGACAAATACGTGTTATTAAACCGTGCTCCTACTCTTCACCGTTTGTCATTTTTAGCGTTTAAACCAGTTCTTATTGAAGGAAAAGCAATTCAACTTCACCCTCTTGTTTGTCCTGGATTTAACGCCGACTTTGACGGAGACCAAATGGCTGTTCACCTTCCTATTACTGTAAAAGGTCAAGAAGAAGCTCGTGAATTAATGGTTGCTTCTCGTAATTTGGTAAAACCAGCAAGTGGAGACCTTATTGCCCATGGTCATCAGGATATCGTTCTTGGTGCTTACTATCTAACCATGCTTACTAAAGAACCGGCTCAAAACTTACGAAAAGCATTCCCATCTCCTGAATTAGCACTTACTGCTCTTGATAATAATTCAATCGAGATTGGTGAACTTATTAAAGTAAAATTAACACCAGGAAAAGGTGGAAAGATTGTAGAAACAACAGCTGGACGTATTATTTTCAACTCATGTTTCCCTAAACATCTTGAATTTATTAATGAAGTGATTAATAAAAAATCGTACGAAAAATTGATGAACCGAATGTTCTTTACCATTGGTGCTGACAACATGCCAGTTATTTTGGATGCGGTGAAGAAAACAGCCTTTACCTATGTAACTCGTGCTGGTATCACTCTTTCTGCTTACGATGTTCATTCACCAGAAGGTAAAACTGAAATTCTTGATGAAGCAAGTAAAAAAGTAGCTCAAATTGAAGATTTATACAGTTATGGTTTGTTATCAACTCGTGATCGTCATAATCAAATTATTAATAGTTGGAGAACTGCTCAAGATAGTATTAAAGACTTAGTTGCTGAAAATATTGACCCAACTGGAAGTATTGGAGTCATGCTTCAATCAGGGGCTCGTGGAAATATCGATCAGTTGAACCAGATGGCTGGTATTCGTGGTCTTTCTGTAACAGCTAGTGGTGAAATTATTGAGCTTCCTGCTCGTCATGGATATGCTGAAGGTCTTACTGGTTTGGAATACTTTTTAACCATGAAAGGTGCTCGTAAATCTCTTGCCGACATTGCTCTTCGTACTGCTGATGCTGGTTACTTAACTCGTCGTTTAGTTGATGTTGCACAAAGTGTTATTGTAATGGATGAAGATTGTGGAAGTAGCGAAGGTATTTTAATGAACCTCGAAAATAGCCAAAGAATGCAGAAAAATCTGTTTGATCGTGCGTATGGTAGATACCTTTTAGCTGACGCTGTTGATTCAAACGGTGTTGTTATTGCCGAGAAAAACTCATTTATAACATATCAAGTGAAAAAGCAATTAGAACAATCTGGTGTTACTGAATTGTTCGTTCGTTCTGTTACAAAATGTAACCTTCAAAAAGGTGTTTGTCAGCATTGTTACGGACTCGACTTTTCAACACACCAACCAATTAAACTTGGTACAGCTGTTGGAATTATGGCGGCTCAATCACTCGGAGAGCCTTCTACTCAGCTTACTATGAGATCGAAGCACGTTGGAGGTATTTTGAAAAAGTCAGACATCACTGCTGGTTTACCACGTGTAGAAGAAATTTTTGAAAACCGTATTCCAAAATCAACTGTTCCTGTTGCTGAGTTTCCTGGAAAAGTTGAGAAAATTGAAGGAGATATTGACCGTGGATTCAAAATTTTTGTATCAAGTCAAACCGCTCCAATTGCACTTCCGTATGAAGGTTCAGAATCATCTCTTTTGTTAAAAGAAGGGAAATCAGTAAAAGCTGGAGATGCTGTTGCAATTAGTAATTCAGGTGAAGTTGTAGTTGCTCCTCAACCCGGAGAAATTGCATTCCAAGATGGACAATTAGTAGTAAAACCAGCTGTTGCTTTTGCTGAAGAATATGGGGTATTACCAGGATTCAGTCTTTCGGTAAAAGTTGGTCAAACAGTATTCCGAGGGCAAGATTTAGCTGAAGGCCCAGTTGATCTTCAAACAATTCTTGACACTCGTGGATTCGATGGTTTACAAGATTATGTTTCAAATCAATTAAATGATGTATATACCTCAAATGGTATTAACGTAAGTGAGAAACACATCGAAGTAATTGTTCGCGTGATGATGAGTAAAGTTCAAGTTGTTGATGCTGGTGAAAGTGAATTAACACCTTCTGATGTTGTAAGTCTTCCATTGGTAACAAGTTTGAATGAAAAATTGAAGGAAGAAGGAAAAGCTGTTATAACCTATAAACGAATGGTTACTGGTATTTCTCGTGCTTCACTTTCAACCGACTCATTCCTTTCTGCTGCATCTTTCCAAGAAACTGCTCGAGTACTTGTTGAAGCTGTATTAAGTGGTCGTCGCGATAACTTGCTTGGTTTGAAAGAAAACGTTATTCTTGGCCAACTTATTCCTGCTGGAACTGGCTTTAAAAAGAAAGAAATTGATGTTCATGTTGTAGAAGAAGATTTTGATGGTGAAGTTGCTGAAGTTGTTGAATAAACAGTGAGATGTAACTCTTATTATATCTTGTTTAATGGAGACCGTAAGGTCTCCTCTGTAAATAAATCAATTATTATTTCCTTAGTCTTTATGATATGAATCAAGATTGGTTTAAAGAATATTCTAAAGTAGGTAATCAACCAAGTTTAATCACCATTGGGGGGTTTGATGGTGTACATATTGGTCATCAAAAAATTCTTCATTCAATGAGGAAATATCAAGAAATGTATCCTAAAACACGTGTTTTGGTAATCACCTTCGATCCTCTTCCTAAACAATTTTTTTACCCAACTATTCAACCACTCATCCCATTATCAGAAAGAATTTCTAAGCTTTACCAACACGGGGCTGACGAGGTTATTGTGTTACCATTTTCTCAAAAAATTTCTTCTGTTTCTGCTGAACATTTTCTTAATCATTTTCTTGTTGAACATCTTAAACTTCACACACTCTTTCTTGGCCCACAGCATCGTTTTGGTAAAGATGGTAGAGGAGATATTCATTTTACTACAAAAATGTCTTACAACCTTAATTTTAAGGTTCAGGAGGTTTCTCCTGTTTTTGTGAATAATAAACAAGTTTCATCAAGTCTTATTCGTCAATTAAAGGCTGATAACCAGAATGAAGAAGCCAACAACCTTCTTAATGAATTTAACACTATCGATCATTTGATATTACCTTAATGATGTTCTTGACAACAGGTCTAAATATTCAAATTATTATAATTAAATTGGTATTAACAGGTATTATACTATGACTATTTCTTCCCGAATTGAAGAATTAAAGAAAGAGGTTGGCGAACTTATGAAACATATTACTGATATTGAGGAGAAAATAACAGAAGAGAAAAAAGCCCATATTCTTCGTTATAAGGAACAAACCTTAAAAGCAAGTAATTACGTGAAAAATCAGTATATTGTGAAAGAAGTAGCCTTTCCTCATACCAATATACCAGATATTTTTCCATCCATTACAAGTGAAAAAATTCAGGAAATAATGTTAAAAAAACTGAATATTCGCCCATAATATTGGTAGTGTTTATATGCCCACTGCACAATCTGAAATATACGCACTTTCTTTTCATTCAAATCGTGCTCGAACTATTATTGAAGCTCTTATTCAGTCGCCATTTTTATATGAGTTCTTAAACCCTCTTGAATTAGGGTCAAATTGGGGCACTTTTTTCTTTTCACAATATACACAAAAAAATAGTTCTCAACAGGAAGTAATAACCAAAGCGTTGCAATATATTCAACCTAAAACATGGTGGCAAAGGCAATTTCAACCTATTATAAACATTACATCTGAAGATGTGTTTCTTGCATCGCAAACCGATGATTATATTCTTGATTTATGCGAAAAATTAGTTCAATTTCATGAAATAAGAGAACTCTTTAAAACAAATAAAAACCAATCTCTCCGTGAATACAATGAACTTGAAGAGTATTTTGATTTACGCGGTGTAAACCCAATTCATATTCAACCTGAACATAGCAAAAAAATTATTGCTCTTTACTTTCTTGCAATTCGCCAACATAATATTACTTCAGCACTTAACCTTATTTTTTCCACGAACCCTGCTACAAGTACTTGTTTTTTGTTTCTAGCAGTTCATTCCTCTGCAGCTATTATATTTGAAGACTTCTTGAATAACCAAAACATCCTTTACGAGCCATCACAATGGGTTGAAGATATTTGGGAAATTCCAGAAAAAAACTGGTTTCAAAAACTTATTCCATTTTCTGGTAACACATCAACCATGCGTACACTTAAACCTTATAAAAACCTTCTTCCTTCGCCATCATTTATTCGGTTAGAATTGTAAAAAAGTATGAAACAGCCAGATTTTTTTATTCTTGAACTTCTTACAAACCTTGAATTAGAGGTTAAAAAATACCAGCAAAAATTATTGGAATCTCAGCACTATCTTGCAAATCTTCAAGAAGAAAATAAACAAAAAGAGGACAATCAATACGAACTACTCAAACAACATTTTATTCAACAAAAAGATGCTGAAAATCTGAAAAATATGATATCAAATATCGAACAGATTGAGGTTGATCAATCAAAAAAAATAAGAGATTTTGCCGATAATCTGCTTGACCAATATATTCAATCGAGCGGTCTAAGTAATATTATATCTGAACTTGTACATTATCTTCAAAAAAATAACGATTCAGTGAATATTAAAGTGTCATCAAACATGCTTGTATTAGTTCCAACCGCTGACATTATTCCTGATACGGTAGATAGAATTCGAGTTTGTGTTGTTGGTAAACCAATTGAATATATATTTGATATTGAGCAGCTTCAATTTGAATTGATTCAGTACGTAACAGAATCTCTATTATAGAAGATAGATCTTAACATTAACACAATACTTAAAAAGTGAATACACGCATATTACACTTTGTTAAAAAATAAAGGTTATTTTACATATTCCGTATCATGATGTATAATAAGTAAAAAAATATGTCCGAACCAGAGCGACTTGCTTTAGCAAAAAAATTAGTAGGCGACCAAACACCTGTTAAACCTATAAAACCTGCTGAAAAATCTCAGAAGGATGAAACAACAAACATTGATATTAAAGAAGAAAAAAAGCAGCCTGTAAAGGAATATCTTATTGAAAAAGAAGATGAAAAGAAGGGTAAAGTAAAAGTTACAGATTTACTCAAAAAGCATCGCTTAAAACTATTCCTTCCACTATTTGCTGCTCTTGGAGCATTTATTCTTATAACTTCTACCTTTATTTTTGGTTGGGATCAGGCTTGGTGGAACACTCGATTTGATGGAAAAATCAACATTCCTAGTGGTCAATCGGAAATCATCGCTGAAGTTGAATTTCAAGGTAAATACACTACTACAAAATCTGATGGAAGTTTTTATTTTGATAATATTCGTTTTGGTCAACACCCAATTCGTATTTCTGCGAAAAATTTTCGCTCACTCGAACAAACAGTTACGGTAAATCGTTTTGGTGGATTTTCATATTTTAACCTTCAATATGTTGATTCAAGCTCGGTTCAGGCAAAAATAAAAGCCTCAAATAATTCAACAATTACCCGTGATGGGTTAACACTCCGTATTGGGAAAAACACTGTTTCTTTGAATGATGATGGTACGTTAAATATTCAAAATATTGCTATAGATGAACAAAAACTTGAAATAAGCTCGCCATTTTATGTTGATCGAGCTATTCCTCTTTCTTTAAAGCCAGGGGAAAACCTTCTTCCTGATATTGTATTGGAACCAGCAGTAGATGTTTCTGTTCAAGTAACGAATTGGTTGTTTCCAACAAAAAATATTGAAAAAGCAAAAGTTACTGCGTTTAATAAAGATATTGTATCAAATACTGATGGGGTGGCAAACCTTACTGATGTTCCTGTTAATTCAGATATTAAGCTGAGTATATTTGCTGATGGATTTAACCTTCTTGAAACCACGGTTAATAGCAAAAATCCAACCTCAAAAATTCAACTTGTACCAACAGGAAGTGTTGTGTATGGAAGTGAGAAAGAAGGAAAACGCCAACTTTATAAAGCTCATTTAGACGGAATAGCTCAAACACCAATTGTACAAAATTTTGGTGATGTATATTGGTTCAGTCAAAAAGGTAGCGATATTATTTTTCAAGGAAATGGTGAACAAATTCAAAATCCTGAAGGACGAATGATTCCACAGTTTTTTAAAGTAGCTTTAAACGGTGGTTCAATAAACCGAATTTCACGATTCTTCGATTATTATGGTTTTAGTAATGGTTGGGTAACAGAAACTTTTTTACCAGATCAAACCGCTATATTACAAACCTATCAGAATTATTACACAAATACCGCACAGCTAAGAATAAGTGATGCGTTCGGGCAAAATATTCAAAATATTATTGAAATAAGCAAACCAGGGTATAATCTATCTATCAACCAGCAAATAATAAGCCCAGATGGTAAAAAAATTGCCTTTGTATATCAGCAATATCG
>Ga0316610_1000254_pt1 | contig 13941 bp, 10 predicted proteins | sample MIS2017111B_MG_FD_207677 | JGI IMG/M metagenome (GOLD analysis project Ga0316610, IMG submission 207677) | Microbial mat bacterial communities from Middle Island sinkhole, Lake Huron, Michigan, United States - MIS.2017.111B | ecosystem: Environmental > Aquatic > Freshwater > Lake > Sediment... | reverse complement strand
TAAAGCTTTACGAACTTACATCCATATTTTCCCTATTACCCACTAAAAGAGAGCTACAGTAGAGCAAATCAGTTAGAGCGATCACCAATTATGGAATTAGGATATGCATAAACTAATCCAAGAAATTTTGAATAGTGACGAGAGAAATACTCTAGAGCGGCTAGTTGCAAATTTACGCGACAATGGGAAGCGCTATTTCTTGCGAAATGAGATTCTCCAAACATTTACAGAGCTTTGCGAACATTTACCACAACCCACTCAAGCCTACCACAGTTCTTCTCTAAGTCAGTTGATCAACTACATCCACGAACTAATTTTGGATGAGAATTTAAAAGAAGATTTTAAAGAGAACAGTGTTTGGTTAGTGCTGCGTCCTTGGATTGGTAGCCAGCAAGTATGGAAGCTAACCGCAGATCTCACCAAAGAGACTCAGATGAACGTTCATGAACTACTAAATCTACGCGATCGCCAAGTTAATCGAGAACAGCCCCATATTCTCAATATTGACTTTAATCCTTTCTATGAAGGCTCTCCACGCATTAGCGATCCGCGAAATATGGGGCAGGGACTAACGTTTCTTAGCAGCTACCTATGCAACAAGCTAACGAGCGATTTCCCGCATTGGTTAGAGGCTCTGTTTATGGCTCTGCATATACTTGAGCATGACAGAATGCAGCTACTGATCAATGCTCACATTAAGTCAGGTGTTGAACTATCTAAACAGGTAAAACTCGCGCTCAAGCTTTTAGATCGAGTAGATGCTGGTCTTCCCTATGCAAAAGTGCATCTCGATCTCCAAAACCTTGGATTTGAACCAGGGTGGGGAGATACGGTTGGACGTACTTGCGAAACAATGGAACTACTCCATCATCTACTTGAAGATCCCGAACCTGCAATCTTAGATGCCTTCGTATCGCGAGTTCCTGCTATCTTTCGCGTAGTATCTATTTCCATTCACGGATGGGTAGGTCAAGAAAGCGCGTTGGGACTGCCAGAAACCCGCAGCCAATTCGCCTATGCGCTGGAGCAAGCCCGCAGTATTGAGCAACAAATCCATACAAATATCCAAGAATCGGGACTAGATTTGCTGGGTATTCGTCCTCAAGTGATTATTCTCACGCGCCTGATTCCCAATTGTATGGAAACGCAATCCAATTTAGATTGGGAAAAGATTGAAGGTACTGACAATGCTTGGTTTCTGCGCGTACCCTTTCAGAAATTTAATCCAGCCGTGACCGATCGTTGGATTTCCAAGTCTGAGATTTGGCCCTATCTTGAAAGCTTTGCGGTGGATGCAGAACGGGAACTAATTGCCAAACTAGGCGGCAAGCCAAATTTAATCATTGGTCACTACAGCGATGGAAATTTGGTGGCTACGCTATTAGCGAATCGGCTCAACGCCATCCATTGCCAAATTGCCCATTCCCTAGAAAAGCCGAAGCATCTATTCAGTAACCTTTATTGGCAGGATTTAGATTCCCAGTATCACTTTTCATCCCAGTTTACGGCTGAGCTAATTGGCATGAATGCAGCCGACTTCATTATCACCTCATCCTATCAAGAAATTATGGGAACGCCAGAAAGTGTTGGTCAATATGATTCCTATCAATGCTTTACGATGCCAAATTTGTACCATGTCACGAACGGCATTGACTTGTTCAGTCCGAGGTTCAATCGCGTACCGCCAGGAGTGAATGAGCAAATCTTCTTTCCCTATCATCAGATCGAAAATCGCGATCTTGAACAGCGTAACCGCATTCAATCGTTACTCTTCAATCAGGAAAACAGGCATATTTTCGGTCATCTAGCCCAACCCGACCTACGCCCCATCCTTGCTGTGGCAAAGATCTCTACAATTAAAAATCTGACTGGTTTAGTAGAATGCTTTGGGCGTAGCTCAGAATTGCAGAAAGAATGTAACCTGATTTTAGTTACGGATGCTTTAGATGTCAGTGATGTCAGTGATGTCAGTGACTCCGATGCAGCAAAGGAACTGACTAAACTGCATACTCTGATTTATCAATACAATCTCCATGGGAATATTCGCTGGTTAGGTATGCGTCTTGCCAATAGCGATATGGGAGAAGTCTATCGGGCGATCGCCGATCGCCAAGGAATCTTCATACATTTTGCTAAGTTTGAGTCTTGTGGGCGTACCATTCTCGAAGCGATGATTTCTGGTTTGCCCACCTTTGCCACTGAGTTTGGCGGTTGCTTAGAAATTATTCAAGATGGCATCAATGGCTTGCATATCAATCCCTTGGACTTAGATGGCACTACTAAAAAGATCCTGCAATTTCTCAATCAATGCCAGAGCGATCGCGAATACTGGACTCAGATTTCTGAACTCGCGATTCAACGCATTCAAGAGCAGTATAACTGGCAAGATCATACCCAAAAGCTCCTCCTGTTAGCGAAGATTTATAGCTTTTGGGACTGTATCTACTCAGACAATCGTGAGGCGCGGCAACATTATCTAGAAGCCCTCTTCTATTTGCTCTACAAACCCAGAGCCGAACAGATTTTAGCAGAACATATGCAGCGATAAAATGAAAACTTCCAACTCCCCTGATTTAATTTATACAGATTGGACATTGACCGAATCTCAATTCGATCCCGCACAGTTGCATTCTAGAGAAACCGTATTTACGATCGGCAATGGGTATTTGGGAACGCGAGGCAGCTTTGAAGAGGGCTATCCCCGTGCTTTGCCAACTACCTTGGTGCATGGGGTCTATGATGATGTGCCTGTGGTCTATACCGAGTTAGTCAATTGTCCTGATTGGCTGTCATTGTTGGTGATTGTGAACGGTGAACGATTTCGGCTCGATCGCGGTGAAATCATCAATTACGAACGTCAGCTTGACTTGCGTTGTGGATTGCTGACGCGATCGCTACGTTGGCGTAGCCCCAAGGGAAATACCCTAGATTTGCAGTTTGAGCGTTTTGCCAGCTTTGCCGATCCTCAAGTGTTAGGCTTGCGCTGCCAAATTACAGCCATTGATTTTCAGGGAAAGATTGAGGTACAAGCCAGTATCAATGGCTATTCCGACAATCAGGGCTTTAATCATTGGGAACAATTAGATCAAGGCAAGATTGAGAAGGAAAGCGATCGCGAAATAGTCTTAGAACATGATCTGATTGGCGGCGCGAATCGCTGCCAATCAGATAGCGAAGGGATTTGGCTACAGGTGCGGACTCGCGGGTCGCGAATTGAACTAGGCATGGCGGCAAAACTTGTTGTGATTGGTGTTGAGGCGAATTTGCAAATAACCAATACCCCAGGATATCCCACGGCGATCGCGGCTTTTAACGTCGTCGAGGGACAGACAATCAACATTGAGAAGCTCGTGACCCTGTTTACATCGCAGGAAACAGAAAATCCTGTTCAATCGGCTCAAGACAAATTGGCGGGATTACCATCCTATGCAACATTACTAGAAGCGCATCGACAGGCTTGGGTGTTAATTTGGGAACGTAGTGACATTGAGATTGGTGGCAATGTTCAAGCGCAGTTCGCAGTTCGCTATAACCTATTCCAACTTTTAATCGCCGCATCTCCCCATAACGATCGCGTCAGCATTCCCGCGAAAACTCTATCAGGATTTGGCTATCGAGGTCACATTTTTTGGGATACAGAGATTTTTATTCTGCCCTTTTTTACCTTTACTCAACCTGCGATCGCCCGCAATTTGTTAACCTATCGCTATCACACCCTCAATGGTGCAAGACGCAAGGCAACTGATAGTGGCTATAAAGGCGCGATGTTTTCTTGGGAAAGTGCGGCAACGGGCGATGAAGTCACCCCTCTCTGGTCCATGCCCAACGATCCCTATGCCAAAGCGGTGAGAATCTGGTGTCGCGATCGGGAAATTCACATTAGCGCCGATATTGCTTATGCCGTCTGGAAATATTGGCAAGCCACGGGTGACGATCTCTGGCTGCAAGATTATGGAGCAGAAATCATTCTCGATACGGCGTTCTTCTGGTTCAGTCGATTGGAATGGAATGCTAATCTCGAACGCTATGAGCTTTGTGGAGTAATCGGAGCCGATGAATACCATGAGCAGGTAAATAACAATACCTTCACTAATCGCATGGCGCAGTGGCATTTAGAAAAGGCGGTCGCAGTCTATGATTGGCTACAGCAGAAATTTCCCGATCGCGCTGCTGACCTATCTCAAAAGCTACAACTTACATCTGAGCAAATGCTTAAATGGAAAGAAGAACTCGCCAAAATCTATGTTTCCTACAACCAAGAAAATCAGGGAACAGCAGTAATTGAACAATGTGATGGATTTTTTGAACTTAAAGATATTGATTTAAGCACCTACGAACCCCGCGATCGCTCAATTCAAGCAGTTCTTGGCATGGACGCAACCAATGAGAGTCAAGTCCTTAAGCAGCCTGATGTGTTGATGCTCCTCTACCTGATGCGCGACCATCCAGAATTCAGCGATCGCCATGACTGGCTGCAAAAGAATTGGAACTATTACGCTCCTCGCACCGACAGCACCTATGGCTCATCGCTGACCTCTGCGATTCACGCGATCATCGCCGCTAATGTCGGCTCTGCATCCGAGGCAGATCATCACTTTATGCGAGCCGCCATGGTCGATCTCGAAAATAATCGCGGTAATACCCCAGATGGGATTCATGCGGCATCCGCAGGCGGTATCTGGCAAGCTGTGGTTTTTGGATTTGGTGGCATTCAACTAAAGGGCGATCGACCTGTGGCTAATCCGCATCTTCCGATCTCTTGGACTTATCTCAAATTCAAACTGCAATGGCATGATACTTGGTATAGTTTCCATTTAGCGCCGACACTTGCTCAAATACCTGACATTCAAGGCTTCATCTTCGATCTTGATGGAGTTTTGACAGACACTGCTGAATTCCACTATCGGGCTTGGCAGAAGCTTGCTGACGAAGAAAAGATCCCCTTTAATCGCCAAGCAAATGAAGCCCTGCGCGGTGTGGCAAGAAGAGAATCGCTGATGTTAATGGTCGGCGATCGCCATTATTCCGAAGCAGTTCTCCAAGAGATGATGGATCGCAAAAATCGCTACTATGTGGAATCAATTCAAGATACTACGCCCCAAGATGTTTTATCAGGCGTAATTGAGCTATTAGGAGAACTCAGACAATTGGGAATAAAAATTGCGATCGCCTCCGCAAGTAAAAATGCCCGCCCCGTAATTGCCAAGTTAGGAATAGCCGATCTAGTGGATGCGATCGCCGATGGCTACAGCGTTGAGAATCCCAAACCAGCCCCTGATCTGTTTCTCTATGCTGCTGCTCAGATCGGCGTTGTCCCTGCTAAATGCGTGGTCGTGGAAGATGCTCCTGCTGGAGTTGCGGCGGCGATCGCCGCAGGTATGTGGGCGATCGGGCTTGCGCCTAAAGAACATAGCGATCGGTTTAACGAGGCTGCACATATTGTTCTCCCGAATTTGATAGGATTCCACTTGAGCGATATGCAAGCTAAATTAGGCAGATAAAAGCCCAAACTGTTGTACCGACTGCTATGCAGTCGGTACAACAGTTTGGGCTTGCAATTCAGTCAACTCTTTGCCTCTTGGCTTTTTGTGGGGTAAACGTATTTTATTTGACAAGATTGGCAATGCTCAACAACTTGGTCGAAAATCTCTGGAAAACCGACTTACAGCAATTTGTTTTCAAACCCGCCACAAATTAAAATATAAAACCCGTTGCGGGGCTTCGCCCTGCGACCCTTCTTGTGGCGGGTTTGATCGAGTTTTGCTGTAACAAGGGGCTTAAGCCCCCTTGCCTGTGCAAGTTGTTTCTATAAGGTGTCTAAGTATATGTACTCATTTACAAGACTGAGATGCATCCGCAAGAAAATCCATAAAATCAATTAAGGAATAATCATCAGAATTTTTTTCGATTTCAACTTGTCTAAGTATATCTAGATTCCAGTCTGTTAAGACTTAGCTTACTCCCTTCCCAGTGAATAATTAGGCGTGCGCGGCGAAGCCGCGCACGCCTAATTATTCACTTTGTAACGCCTATTCTTTGGGTGGGAAGGGAGTAGTATCGAAAGATTTTTGAAAGTGCGGCGGAGCCGCACTTTCAAAAATCTTTCGGGGTTTTATGTTATTACTTGAATGGCTATAGCTATAATTTACTTCTATGAAGTGTTATTTGGAGAATTGTTCAAATCTGTTGTACTTTAAACTAAGATTAACCAATTATGTCCAATAAGAATCACAAACCGTTATATATTCTGCTCATCAGCATTCATGGATTAATTAGAGGTCATAATCTAGAATTAGGTCGAGATGCAGATACTGGAGGACAAACAAAATATGTGGTGGAATTGGCTAAAGCTCTTGCCAAGCAGTCGAGTGTAGAGCGCGTTGATTTGGTTACAAGACTGATCATTGATGATGCTGTAGATGCTGACTATGGCTTAGAGACTGAAGCTTTATCCGAAAATGCTCAGATTGTCAGGATTGAAGCAGGACCTGAAGGCTATATTCCTAAAGAAGAGTTATGGAGTCATCTAGATGGCTTTACCGATCGCCTGTTTGCTTGGTTACTCACACAGCCACGTTTGCCTGATATTATCCACACTCACTATGCCGATGCGGGATATGTGGGCGTGCGTCTTTCTCATTTAACGGGTTTACCGCTAATCCATACAGGACATTCCTTAGGACGCGATAAGTTGCGAAGATTGCTAGGTTCAGGAATGCCCCTAGAACAGATTGAAGAACGCTATCATATGCTCCAGAGGGTCAGTGCTGAAGAAGACACCTTAAGTAATGCAGACTTGGTGATTACTAGTACTCGTAATGAAATTGAAGATCAATATGAACTTTACGACTATTACACGCCCGAAAAAATGGCGATCATCCCTCCAGGGACAGATTTAGAACAGTTTTATCCGCCAACTGGAAATAATCAAGCGATCGCTTTTGAAGAGGTTTTAGCCAAATTCCTCAATAGTCCTGAAAAGCCAATTATTCTGGCACTATCGCGCCCCGATCAGCGCAAAAATATCGTTACGCTTTTAGAGTCCTATGGTCAATCGCCCCGTCTCCAAGAATTAGCTAATCTCGTAATTGTGGCGGGAAATCGAGAGGATATTCGAGAACTAAATGAGGGGGCGCAAAATGTTTTAACAGAGTTATTGCTAGTAATGGATTGCTACGATCTCTATGGTCGAGTGGCTCTACCGAAGCACCATAGTTCTGGTGAAGTTGCCGATATTTATCGATTAGCAGCGAAGTCCAAGGGTGTGTTTGTAAATCCTGCTCTCACTGAGCCTTTTGGTCTAACGCTATTAGAGGCGGCGGCGAGTGGATTGCCATTGGTTGCCACGGAAAATGGCGGACCAGTGGATATTATTGGTAATTGTGTGAATGGATTATTAGTCGATCCTTTGAATGAGAAGGCGATCGCTGAGACTTTATTGCAGATTCTTGAAGATGCGCCCCTCTGGCAGCAATTTTCTGAAAATGGATTAAAAAATGTTGCTAAATTCTATTCATGGGAGGCTCACTCTCAAACCTATTTGCAAAAAATTCAACCGCTCGTATTACAACAGGAACCTTTACCCAAACCAACATTTTCACCAAAGGCAGGACAATATCGCAAGCGGGCGATTTTCACGGCGATCGATAATACCTTGTTGGGGGATGCGGAAGCATTGACGCAATTCATTCAACTTGTTCGCCAACAACATCGGAAATTTTTGTTTGGCATTGCCACAGGTCGGCGTTTAGATTCCGTTCTCAAAATTTTAAAAACCTATGGGATTCCCACCCCCGATGTTTTGATTACCAGTTTAGGCACAGAAATTTATTATCCGCCCCGATATACCCCTGATATTGCTTGGAATCACCATATCGATCACTTGTGGACACCGCAAGTATTACGGCGCATTATCGATCCGTTATCAGGGATCACCCCACAACAAAAGGATCAGCAGAGTCGGTTTAAGGTTTCCTATTACTACGATGCCAATCTTGCTCCGTCAATGGAAGAGATTTTGACCCTATTGCGTCAACAGGAGTTATCGGTGAATGCCACGCTTTCCTTTGGTCAATATTTAGACTTTGTGCCTGCAAGAGCATCTAAAGGGCTTGCCCTGCGCTATGTCGCTAGACAGTGGAACATTGCTCTAGAGCAGGTTTTGGTCAATGGGGGATCGGGTGGCGATGAAGATATGCTGCGTGGTAATACTTTGGGTGTAGTCGTTGACAATCGTCACCGTGAAGAACTGCTGGCTTTAAACGATAGCGATCGCGTTTATTTTGCGGATAGCGCTCATGCTGGCGGCATTTTAGAGGCGATCGCCCATTATGATTTCTTTAACTTATAACCTGATGTTACATGGAACCCTCACCCCCCAGCCCCCTCTCCCATCAAGGGAGAGGAGGAGTAAGCCTAATTTCTGGTTCCCCTCTCCCCTTTTGGGGGAGGGGCTAAGGGTGAGGGTCTAGAAACTTTCTACACTAACTACTACAATCTCGACCTATGCAGAAATTATTAATTTGTACTGACCTTGACCGCACGCTATTACCCAATGGGACTCAACCAGAATCCCCTCAAGCAAGAACCATATTTACCCGTTTAGTCAGCCGTCCCGAAGTCTGCTTGGTATATGTGAGCGGTAGAAATCTGACATTAGTTCAAGAAGCGATTCAAGAGTATGATCTACCCACACCCAATTGGGTGGTTGGCGATGTCGGTAGCACGATTTATAAATTTGAGGGCGATCGCTGGAAATCTTGGCAAAGATGGACACAACAAATTGCAGGGGATTGGCGAGGTTTAAATGCTGTAGATTTAGAACCTTGGTTTACCGACTTGGCAGAAATATCGCATTTAGTTTTGCAAGAACCCGATCAACAAAGCCGTTTTAAACTTAGCTATTATCTGCCCTTAGATGTCGAAAAAGATGCTTTGCAGCAGTACATCAGCGATCGCCTTGAAGAGAAAAATATTGCCGCAAGTTTGATCTATAGCGTTGATGAAGCTAAGGGAATTGGTTTACTAGATATATTGCCAGCCCATGCCACCAAACTCCATGCAGTGGAATTTCTGATGAATCAATTGGATTTTGATTACAGTAATACGGTTTTTGCAGGTGACAGTGGTAATGATCTGCCATTGTTGATTAGTTCTGTCCCTTCTATTTTGGTCGCAAATGCCCACATGGACATTATTGAACAAGCTCAAAAACAAGCTAATGAACTGGGAAATACGCATAGATTATATTTAGCTCAGGGAAGCTTTTCGGGCATGAATGGAAACTACAGCGCGGGGATTTTAGAAGGAATTGTTCATTATTATCCAGACACAAAAAAATGGATAGAATGATTTGTCGCGCTTTGCGCGACAAATCATTCTGTAGGCAAACATATTTTAGGAAAATTCCATGTACGAACAAATCTCTCATTCCCTTTTAAATTCTATTCTTGATGATTTAAAACCTGAAATCCGCCGTCAAGATTTACGACACTTCTATACCCGTCTTGGCGCTAATTTTTATGCTATTCATTCGCTTTTCTATACACTGTATGGACATCGAGATGATTCCAAATTGCAAATGTTGCGCCTAGTGGAAACGATGGCAAAGGGCTATATTGATCGCTCTCCAGAATTAGAGCGTTTGGATATGCAGCGCGAACAGGATCACAACTGGTTTTTATCGCAAAAATGGGTAGGGATGGCGCTTTATTCCAATGGATTTGCGGATAATTTACGGGATCTAGTAAGCAAAACCAGTTATTTTCAAGAATTAGGGATCAATATGGTGCATATTATGCCGATTTTGAAATGTCCTGAAGGTAAAAGTGATGGAGGCTATGCAATCAGTGATTTTCGCCAAATTGACGATCGCGTGGGCGACTTAGAAGATGTTCGTCTGATTGCCGAAGATTTCCGTAAACGCGATATTTTGTTGGTTCTGGATATCGTTCTAAATCACACTTCTGACGAACATGAATGGGCAAAGAAAGCGATTAAAGGCGATCGCCGTTTTCAAGACTACTACTACATTTATGAAGGGCGCGAAGTTCCTGATATGTTCGAGCAGAGTATGCCAGAGATATTTCCTGAAACTTCTTCAGGAAATTTTACTTGGAATCCTGAAATGCAAAAATGGGTGATGACCGTTTTCCATGATTATCAATGGGATTTGAATTACAGTAACCCTGCGGTATTTATTGAGATGCTGGACATTATTCTGTTTTGGGCAAATCAAGGTGTGGATATTTTGCGTCTTGACGCGGTGGCTTTCTTGTGGAAGAAGATTGGTACTTCCTGTCAAAATGAACGTAAAGCGCATTTGATTTTGCAGCTAATGAAAGACTGCTGCCAAGTAACTGCTCCAGGAGTGCTATTTATTGCCGAAGCGATCGTTGCACCTGTGGAAGTAATTAAGTATTTTGGCGAAGATGCGATCGCTGCTAAAGAATGTGAAATCGCCTATAACGCGACTTTAATGGCTCTGCTCTGGGATAGCGTGGCAACTAAAAATACGAAACTCCTCAGTCAAGGAATTAAAAGCTTGCCCAATAAACTAGAACGAGCGACTTGGCTAAATTATGTCCGATGTCATGATGATATTGGGTTTGGTTTTGACGATAACGATATTCGCTTAGCAGGTTACGAACCACATTCTCACCGACGCTTTTTGATTGATTACTTTAGCGGTAAGTTTGACGGTTCGGCTAGGGGTTTAGAATTCATGCATAATGAAGCGACAGGAGATGGACGTATTTGTGGGTCATTGGCTTCTCTAGTTGGTCTAGAATCGGCTCTGGAGTCGGAAGACAAAAACTTGATTGCTGCTGCTATTAATAGAATTCTGCTACTGCATGGAATTATTCTATCCTTTGGTGGAATTCCTTTGATTTATAACGGTGATGCGATCGGTGTACTCAATGATTACAGCTTTAGTGAAGATCCTAGTAAAAGCAATGATAATCGTTGGGTGCATCGTCCGAAAATTGATTGGGAAAAAGCCGAACTCCGCAAAAAACAAGGCACTGAACAATACGCGATCTTCACTGCCATGAAAAAGATGATTTCCATTCGTAAAGAAATCTCGGCTTTTGCCGATTTTAATAATCGGGAATTGCTTCAATTAGACAATGAACATTTACTCGGTTTTATTCGGTTCGATCATCAGCGTCCATCCGAGAAAGTTTTGGTACTTGCCAATTTTGATGTAAATCCGCAATATTTGGACTTGTCCGCTTTAAGTAATAAGGGCTTTAGTGCCTATAGTCGATTTATCGATTTATATAGTGGTAAAAAGCCATCTCAACATGATGACCGCATTGTTCTTAATGGTTATCAATTCTGTTGGTTGACAGAAACATAACATCGAAGCGATTGCGATCGCATCTCTAAAAATCAATCAAACAGCGATCGCCTATCGTCAATATACAAAATCACACTCAATACCTGTAACCGTTGTCAGCTTGACCTCACCATCAGGAAGGGGAACATCAGCTAAAGCATCAATCCTTATTTTTATCCTTTGCTGATCTTCAATGGACAGAGATTTTAGCTGTTTAGCAGATTGCTTTACAAACTCAACGCGATAGGTCATAGCCCAATCTCAGCCTTGAGATTGGGCTATGAGATAGTACCTTCAGAATCAATAGATGCTAGAGCCGCTTTAGCATCTGCGATATCCTCAAGATCTTCATCAGTTTCATAGCTAACAGCGCCTGTATTCACATCATCTTGAGAATATTTTGCTCTCACAAACAAAAGAAAATCTAAAACCTCACTTAGCACAAATAATCAGCCAGATTCAATTTCTTGGATTAGAGATCGCCTAATATCGCTTTGAGTAGAAGTTTCTGTGGTTAACATGGCTAAAGTTTTACTTAGTATTTAAGTCCTTATATTTTAACATTACCGATAAGACTACCTAAAAAGTGGCTTTACCCGATCGCCAACAAACCAATTAGCATCATGCGCTACACATTGCGCGATCGCATAACCTCCGATAAACGATTAGTTACAATTTTTGCATTCTTTAATAATTCATTCCAATTATCGGGAGGATTACCACTTTCGAGCATCTTTTGGAAAACTCGATATGCGTCTGTGCTGCTATCATAAGCCCGTTTAGTATTCTTATCATTTACCCAAACAAAAACAATAATTTTACTCTCCAAGTGATATCTAAAAAACAATCGATATTGCTGAAAAAATTTAGCTCTAAACCAGTGTTTATAATCATCTCCAAGCGTAGAACCTTGTCGATATTCACTACGGGTGGGATCTTGGGGAATTACCTCAAAGGCTAATTTAGCGATCGCCGCTAAACGTTTAGTCGCATTCTTCTTTTGATAATCCTGTGGATATTTGTGCCGCAAAGATTGGACTTGTGTTAGTAGAGATTCCAATTGATCGAGAAAGAGTGAATGGGCAAATATATTCCATCCATTAATTACTAACGGATCAGTTAGGGACAAAATTATTCATCCTCATCCGCAAGTGGTGCATCAAGATCGATCGCTACTTCCGCAACTAGAGAATGCACGCGACTTAATAAATCAGAGCTAATCGCTTTTAAATGCTGTGGATTTTCGGCAATGTCTTGGGCAAGAAAATTGAGGAATTCGCCAATTATCGGGTCGTCCTGCTCAACCCGTGAAATTAATACCCTGCCGTCAGGTTGGATTGTGTAGCAAATTTTATCGCGTTTACTCAATCCGAGTGCTTTGCGGACTGGTTCAGGAACTGTTGTTTGATAGCGATCGGTCAGAGTTGATTCTGCGTAGGGAGCTAAGATTGTGAACATAGCGACCTCGAAAAATTAAGTATACTTGTAGCAAAAAAAGCCTACAATTTGCATCATTAAAGTAATGCAAATGCATTGTCTCTGTCAAGCCTAAGCGTAATAACCGCAAATTTTATATCTACTTTATATCTACAAGATTTTTCCCTATCAAAAGCCAACTAGGAGACTATGGGATGACAATAGCAGCAGAAAATCGACAAAAAATAATTCAGCTAGTTGAGCAACTGCCCGAAGAATCACTAACTGAAGTAGAATCACTAACTGAAGTAATTGAGTTGCTTAACACTTTACATCAACGAACTAGTCAAGCTAAGCCCTTACCCTCAACTAATTCTGAAGAAAAATCATTACAAATCATCCATCGCAAAATTCCCCAAGAAGATCAGGCTAGGCTCGATTACTTACGTCAACTCAATGAAAACGGTGACGATATGACAGCAGTAGAATATCAAGAACTGCTAGATTTTGTATCTCGCGTTGAAAAAGAAGATGCAGAAAGAGTAGCAGCAATTTTTCAATTAGCCCAAATCCGTAGAGTCGCTCCACTTAGCCTGATTACCAAGTTCGCGCCACAAAAACGAGGCGATCGTGCCATCCGAAGGTATAAGACAAGGGTATACACAAAATAAATTGTCAGCTAAAAATCATGCGTTTTATCAACCCCAAAACCGACTACGCCTTCAAAAAAATCTTTGGCTCCGAACAAAGTCATGACATATTGATCAGCTTTCTCAATGCCATACTTTACGAAGGTAACAACACCATCATCGATCTAGAAATTCTCAATCCCCACCTTACCCCCCGTATCCGAGGTTTCAAAGATACCTACCTAGACATCAAAGCCACGATCGCCGACAGCGATCGCCAAAACAGCACTGTAATTATTGAGATGCAAGTCTTAAATATCGAAGGATTTCAGAAACGCATCCTCTATAACGCCGCCAAAACCTACACCAATCAACTCGCGATCGGCGACGAATACACCGACCTTCAACCCGTAATCGCCCTTACCATAGCCGATTTTGAGATGTTTCCCGATCTCGATCAACTTCTCTCCCGTTTTATCCTCAAAGAAAAAACCTACCTTACCGACTACCCAATCTATGACATCGAGCTAGTATTCATCGAATTGCCAAAATTTC
>Ga0316610_1000251_pt1 | contig 14079 bp, 12 predicted proteins | sample MIS2017111B_MG_FD_207677 | JGI IMG/M metagenome (GOLD analysis project Ga0316610, IMG submission 207677) | Microbial mat bacterial communities from Middle Island sinkhole, Lake Huron, Michigan, United States - MIS.2017.111B | ecosystem: Environmental > Aquatic > Freshwater > Lake > Sediment... | reverse complement strand
TTTGTCTAGTAGTTTTCATAACAAATCACACGTTAGTTGTGTGTAGTAATACACAGTTATATTTTTTGATTTATGTAAAGTGGGGAAGTCCTAAGTTTAATTAAATTTGCCTCATCAAAAATCCTCCACGGACTTGTTACCAATTTTTCACCAATTGACATATAAATAGCTATATAAATTATTATATAATAACCAGATAAACATATTTTTCAAATAAAAGCAAGTACTTGCTGCGTCACTCAATTAAAAAAAATTATCTCAAATCAGTATTGATATCTAACACCAACCCCAAAATCATCTCATAATTCCCCCATTCCAGACGGATATTTTTATCGAGTTTATTCACTTCAAAAAATAACTCGATTTGCTCTTTGCTCCAGTCGAGGTTTTTGAGATTATTAGCCACGGTTTTACTTGGGTAAATCAAGAGCTTTTTCATGGTCTCCAAGATTTTAGTGTTTGGATAATTTTGTAATCCACTTTTCAAATCTTTTTTTAAAACTCCTTGGACTAGCACTGATACGATATTTGGCTGTGGACTAAAAGCAGATCTTGGAAAGTCAGCTAATATTTTAAAATCATAAAATAATCTCAAGAAACCACCAAGCATATTGATATTTTTCTCTTTGGCAGTGAGTTTTTGACCGACTTCTTTTTGCAGCATCACCAAAAAACCGAGTGGTGCCGAATCCAAACAAGCCAAATCAATCAAGACTCTACTACCGACATTATAGGGAAGATTTGAGATCAGGACACAGTCGGTTAAGACCTCTTTACTTTTGTCATGGCGAGACAGGCTCGCCTCTACGATAGCCTTAGGCTCAATACTGCTGTCATCCTGGACTTTACCTGTGTCGTCCTGAGCGAAGCGAAGGATCTTGTCGGCTTCACCACCAGACTTCAACACCTGATTCAAATACTCAATCGCATCACGCTGAATCAAATGAATTTTATCGATAACATAAGAACTGACTAAAAACTCAATCGCCTCTGGATCGATCTCCCAGCATTCAATGTATTTATCTGTCGATCTAGCTACGATCTCTGTCAAAGCACCCATCCCAGGTCCAATCTCTAAAATCGACTCTGGGCTAGTTTTAGCTAGAAAATCTTTAACCTTCTCTTCTAGGAGATCTAAATGGTAACGAGAAACTAAAAAGTTTTGTCCGAAATGTTTCTTGGCTTTGATCATATATTTTTTGCTATTAAATAAATTCCAATTACGCTAATAAAATATTCCCGCTTTCACGGGAATTGTACAATTAATTCAAAAAAATTATTGCTTGGGAGCAGATTATTCTTTATCTTCAACCTTAGCTTCTTTTGCTTCTTCCTTTTTCTTTGGTTCAACCTCGACCACTTCTGATTTTCGGTTTTCTTGTGCAATTTTCTCAGCTTTGGTTTTCATTTCTGTATAAAAACCTTTAAGATTTGATTTTACAGAGTAAAAAACTGCAGCGATACCAGCAAGCATAAGTAACCATGTCAACCATTGAATTTCGACAGTACCTAAATTAATTGAGCTCATATTGCCGTACGGCATAGCAAATTTTGAAACGCTATCAATTTCTTTTTGTCTCTGAGAAACATCCCCAAAAGTCATAAAGAAAGCGTAAATAAAACTTACTGATGCGACTAAGTTGCTAATAATAACGTATTTAATCTTTGGATAAAGTAGTAAATAACCAGATACAACTGCTGAAAGAGCAATGATCCAACCAACTAAACCAATGCTATTTTGATATGAAATTCCCAAATATGAGTACTTCACAACAGGCATAAATGCACTGATCAAAATAATTAAAGCCCCTAAAATACCGATTCTTTGATCTTGTTTAAGATCCTTAAGTTTAACCGACTTAACAAAATCAACTTGTGTTTCAATAAAACTTTTAGCCATAATAATTGTAAATTTGGTGGACAGTACAGGATTCGGACCTGTGACCCCTTCCACGTCAAGGAAGTGCTCTACCACTGAGCTAACTGTCCACTTTGAAATATTTGTAAAGACAACACTATTTGAAATGAATTTTTGAGTGTTTGTCAAGCAAAGCCTTTAAACAAGCCAAAAACTAAACCAGGCTTGCCCATAAACGTAAAATTGATTAACTTCAACTCATAACAGAAAATTAACTCACTTTCCTAATTATGAATGGTTTCCCTAATCAGATTAAAAACTTTTTTTTGCATTTTTTTGACATATTGTCACTTCGCTGGATCTGGGACAGGCATCTCAGAAATGATTCTGATCAAACCAAAGGACTTTATTTAATGTTTAGCAGCATTGCCATCTATAGTATATTGCTATATTACCCGATCAAGCTTGTTTTTAGTGGTGAATGGGAACTCAACCAAAAAATAAGCTTCGGCGATATTCCTGGATTTGGGGCAGTGGATTTAAGATTTTATGCCATTACCATGCTCTTGGGTGTAATTGCGGGCTATTTTTTATGTCTTAAACTGGCTAAAATACGAGGCTTAGCGGATACTGTAGTTGATAGATTATTTGTAGGAATGGTGGTTTTTGGATTGATTGGTGCTAGATTTTTCTATGTTATTTTCAATCTGGAAGATTTCTCTGATAGCTTACTATCACTTTTTGAGATATATAGAGGAGGTCTAGCTGTTTTTGGAATGATTTTAGCAGGTGTCTCCTATTTAGTTTGGTATTGCTGGAGATATAAGTTTAACTTCTGGCTTTTTGCTGACTTTATAGCCCCAGCCGTACTTTTAGGTCAGATAATTGGGCGTTTTGGAAATTTCTTCAACTACGAAAGCTACGGTCAACCAACCAAGGTCTGGTGGGGTATGCATGTCCCAGACAGTGCCAACCTCGACTTTTTGACCAGTCGTTATTTCCACCCTACTTTTTTGTACGAAATAATTGGAAACTATATTCTATTTCTTTTCATCTTGAAAAATTATCGCAACCTGACTCAAAAACACGCTGGTTTAGTTTTAGGAATATATTGTATGGGCTACGGACTTATTAGAAGCTTCATTGAGCCGATTCGTATCGATCCATTGATTTTTGTGATCCCAAAAATAGGTCAATTTCCAGAGCTAGATCTCAAAGTTAGTTTAGTGTCTTCAATCCTTTTATTTATGGCTGGAGTGGCGATCTATATCCAGAGAAAGAAGATATATGTAAAGTATCAGACTGTGACTGAGATCAAGTATAAGTAAAAATGCTAAATATGGCTCAAAAAAAATGTGCGGACTTTAATCTCTGAGTCCGCAATAACATTATTATTTCAGCAGATCTTTAATTTCTTCTAAACTAAACCTTTTTTCCTCTTGCAAATACCTAATTTGTTTTATTCTAGCGATGTTTTCAGCTGTATATAGAGCATACCCTCCTTTTGTTTTGTTAAAAATTTTCAATAGTCCTAAATTTGTCCAGTAGCGAATGGTGGCAACTTCTTGATTTGTGATTTTGGCTAATTCACCTATTTTATAGGTCCTAACTATATTTACTGTAGCTTTATTATTTTGACTTTCTTGGTCTAAATATAGATCTAATGATCTCTCTACGGCTTGATACATAAGCTCAATATAATCATTTTTTGAGCCTCCAATCTGAGCTTTTTCCAAAGCAGCTAAATATCGTTTTCTCTCTTCTTTTTGTATAAAAGTAAGTGGAAAATTGTTTTGTAGCAAAATTAAGTTTAGCAAAAGCCTGGCAGTTCTACCATTACCATCTACAAAAGGATGAATTGTGACTAATTTGTAATGTGATTCAATGGCTAAATCTAAAGCTTCTTCAGGTTTCGCATAACTTTGAATCTGATCAAACATCTCTGTCATAAGTTCACTTACTTTGAGATGATTGGGTGGGATAGTCATTGATCCGCTAATTCTAACCCTTACATTTCGGTATTTCCCAGCTTCAAAATCATTTATCCCATTTAAGATTATTGAGTGAATTGCTAATAAGTCGTATTCGGTTAGTTCATTTGTCTTTTTATTTTTAGATATTTCATGAACTAGATTTAGAGCCTCAGCATGGTTTTTAATTTCTAAAATTTCTATAACTGTCTTACCACCTATGCTCAAGCCCTCTTCTACTACCAGTTTGGTTTCTTGTCTGGTTAAAGTATTGCCTTCGAGTGCATTCGAAGTGTAAGTAAGCTCTATTCTGAGCCACTCTTTCAGATTGAAAACTAAGCTTGGGTCTAAAATGATTCCATCTAGCTTTTGTTTCTTTTCTATAATCCTATCTTTGATTTTAGTTAATGAAGACATGACACAAAATTATCTCCTTAACTATGAAGTATTACTTTATACTTGTCAATTTAATTGTTTTATTAGTTTCATCATCTTGAAACATGGTTTTACTCTGTATTTAGATTTGAAACCTGTAAACCCCTACTCCACCCGAAACACCAATCTCCTGAGCCCAGCTCCGAGTGATTCTTGCTTTACTATCTCAAACTTACCTATTTCTGAGGTATTTGTGACGTGGGGACCACCGCAAAACTCTCGGCTAAAGACTTGATTTTCCTTGTCGTGGACAGTGTAAACTGTGACCACATCACCATATTTTTCACCAAAAAGCCCAATCGCTCCCAAAGCTCGAGCTTCTTTTTCTGGCATTTCTGTTTTATCCACATCCAAAGCTTTATCGATCAAGGTTTGAACCTTGTTTTTGACCAAAACTAACTGCTCTTCGCTAAGTTTTTCTTTGGCTGTAAAATCAAATCTGGCTTTTTCACTGGTAATAGCGGAGCCACGCTGCTCGACATAGTCACCCAAAACCTCTCGAAGTGTCTGATGTAAAAGATGGGTGACAGTGTGGAGCTTGGTAGTATTTTCATTTTGTTCACCCAGGCCCGATTTAAACTGCCCTGCTGAGGTGGTTTGAGATAGCTTTTGATGCTCTTCGATCAAGCTGTCCAAATGCTCTTGATTTAAGATTATATCGTTTTCCTCAAGCACATCCAGACTGACTTCGATTGGCACTCCGTGAGTTTGATATAGATCCCAAGTTTTTTCTGACAAGAAATTTCCTAGTTCAGATTGTGAGATTTTAGTTATATTTTTGAGCTCTTTGACCCATTCAGCTTTGCCACGAGCGACAGCTTTGAGGTATTTTTCACTTTCGGTCTTTAGAGTGTCTAAAATACGATCTTTGTTGGTTTCTAGCTCGGTGTAAACTCCTTGATATGGTTTTATGCCAGCATTTACTAGATCCGAAAAATACTGCTGATTTGAGATGTCAATCTTCAATTTTAAACTAGCTGAAAGACTTCTTCTTATAAGCCTCCTAAGAATATAACCTTGTTGCTTCGGACCAGGTAAGACCCCATCACCAATTAAAAAGCAAGCTGCGCGGATATGATCAGCGATAATGTATTTGTACTTGAGCATAGAAAAAGTTTTGTTGTTATGTTACTTTTTTAAAGTAAAGTTTTAAATTGGTCAATTTTAGGTGTGAAAAAATGAAAATAAAACCACTAAATTTTACGAATAAAACTCAAATCTCTTTCCCCTTCCCTTATAAATACAACCGTTTGGAACGGATGAGCGGAACAATCCGTAGGGGCGATGCCCCCATCGCCTTTTCTACAGACGCCACTTACCGAGCGAGTTTTGTGGAGTGAAGTAGTCCAAATGCCTGAGCCTCGCGACCCCTAGAAAGAGTTTTTGCTTTAGGTGGGAGTCTGCTCTAGATCCTTCGCTGCGCTCAGGACGACACAGTTTAATGCAAAACCGACAAGATCCTGAAACGAGTTCAGGATGACACCACCACAAGGAAACTGAGGCACTAAGCCATGGGATTGCCCTGGCGAAGCTCGCAATGACACTAATTACAAGCCTACACCATTAGCTCCTCAAGGCTAAAACTTGGGCAAATATCGTTTTTTCTGGTAGATGTAATCATAAACCAATCCACTTTAGTTAAAATTTCTTGGACTAAAATCTGTTCGCGGCTATTATCTAGCTCATTGAAAGCATCATCCAGCAACCACCAAACTTTTGAGTTAAAACTGAGTTTTTCTCTGGCATAGCTCAAACTAAGATATTTCAGCCACAAAACTAAAAGTCGCATCTGTCCCCTACTCAGTACATCGATCACATTTTCACCATCTAGCAAAACCTCAAAATCATCTCTTTGCGAGCCCCACATACATCTACCAGCCGCCAACTCTTTTTGCCAAACCGCGTGTAAAATATCTTTGGATTCAAGTGTTTTTGACTGATCTAATAAAGCATCTAAATTAGAATACGAATGACTAGATTTATAAATAGTTTCAATGGTAGTAAAATATTTTAAACTCAAGCTACCAAAGCTTAGATTAAGCCATTTCTGGGCATCTGGAAGAGTAGAATTTAAGAAATCCAAAAACTTCATCCGCTCCTCCCAAAAATAATGACTAAAATTCCAAATGGATTGGTTGATAGTATTTAGTAAAGTCTGGTCAATGGTTTGATTTTCTTCGATTACACTCTTTATCATAGCTTGTTTATGAGCTAAAAGCTTAGTCAGGACTCTCAAATTTGAGATATAGTTTGGCAAAATTTGACCCAAGATCTGATCTATAAAATTGATTTTTTTTGTGCGAGTCAGGCTTAAAAGCTGATTATCAAGAGGAGAGTAGCTTAAAATTAAAGGTTTACTGAAATCCTCGGCTAAAATTTCTTGTTTGGTTTTAAGTCGTCCACTTGGCTCAAGCTGTGCGTTAAAACTTACAAATTCATTTTTTACTCCAAAGTAATTTTGTTGATGCCTGAGGCAGTTTTTTAATGACTGATCAGTCCAAGGCAATCCCGTGTAAAGTACAAATAAAGCAGATAAAATAGATGTTTTACCCACCCCATTTTGATCAGAAACTGAAAAACCATGCTCAGGTAGATTTAAGCTTATAGATTCAAAGCATCGCCAATTATTTAGACTCAAGCGCATTAGTTGGATTTTAAAACAATATGGTATTCGGTGATTAAATTAAAGTAATTTGTCAGCACCAATGGTACCACTGTTGGTTGATCTGGTTTGGGTAAATCAAGTTCAAAGTTACCGTTTTTAAGTAAAATTTCTTGACCTCCAAAGGTCATATTTTTAGCTCTTGCAGTCGAACCAGATACAAATCTTCTTGGGGTTTTAATTAAAATTGTGTCATTTTGGATGTCTCCATTCCAGAAAATCTCTGCCGGTCTAACCACCAAAAAAGCAGGTAAGCCAACTAAAAATAACACCGAAACACTAACTAAAAATAATAAAATAATATTAAAATTGTTACTTGTAAAAATTACAAAACTATTCTGAGGCTTTTTAAAAATGGTTTTATTTACTGGATCAAATTCCTCTTTCTCTTTGTTTTTAAAACTTAAACAAAAATTTTGCCACTCTTTTTGATCAAATTCAATTTTAAGAAACTTAGCGAGATTTCCAATTTGTCTTAGTTCTGACAGCGTAAATAAACTTTGCTCATTTTTAAGCTCTAAAGCGTGTAAAAACTCTTGACGCAGCCGAGACTGACGAGCCAAAATCGACACAGTTAAGCCACGTTTTTTGCGTTCAAAAACTATTTTTTGAATTAGTTGATTTGGTGAAATGCCTGACATCACTTAAACCAAAAACTAAAATTCGATTTTTGACAAAAAAGACAACTAAAGACAGTTATATTGCATGATCTTATTCCTTATTTTGGGATTTAGCTTTGCGTTTTCATACGTTTTGACTGGTATAGTGGCAAAATTTGCCCTAAAGTCAGATATAGTCGACGATCCAAAATCTGCCCCAACTCGCAAACAACAGAAAGCCCCAGTTCCGCTTTTGGGCGGTTTAGGTTTCATGTTTTCAGCTGTTTTTTGCATAATTTTGCTGTATATTTCAAGTTTAGTTTTACCAAGTTTTACTGATTTAAATAGTCATTCTAGTGATTTACCAAGCCTAAACAATGCTAGCGAAACATTATTGCACAGTTTAAGAGATATTAGTAGTGAAGGTTATCGTTTGTTGTGGGTTTTTGTGAGTATCATGATTTTAGGTTTTGTGGGGTTTTTGGATGATAAATACCATCTTTCTGCCAAATGGCAGCTTTTGAGCATGCTTGTATATATCACCATAGCGCTGCTAGGAGCCAATCTTGTCGTCGATCAGCTTTCTTATCCATTCAGCCGAGTTATTCCTGATATTTACGCTTTAAAGTTTTTTCTGAGTTTTGCTTGGATATTTTTATGTGTAAACGCTACTAAGATCTTGGATGGACTTGATGGTTTGGTGGGTTTGGTGGGTTTTACAGGTTTTATTCTGATTGTGGCAGTTAGTTTTTTGCCTACTGTGGGACAAGCTTTACCTGGTGTAATAGCCTTGATTTGGGCATTTTCAATTTTGGGTTTTTTACCATATAATTTTCCAAATGCCAAGCTGTACTTGGGGGAAGGTGGATCGGAGGTCGTTGGATTTTTATTAGCGATTTTTTCCCTATGGAGCGGGGCTAAAGTAGCAACAGTAACGATGGGAATAGGCTTATTTATACTTGATATAATCCTTGTGGTTTTACTTAGACTCAGACAAAAAAGAAGTCCATTTTCTGGAGATCGATTTCACTGGCATCATCGATTATCCGATTTAGGTTTGTCAAAAATACAAGTTTTAGCCATAACTTCAATCTTTTTAGTAGGTTTTGGAGCGATTGGCTTAGCTTTAGAAACTCAATATAAAGTCTGGTTGATTTTAGTAGAGGTGCTTGTTTTGCTTGGTCTATTGCTTTGGAGCAATTACAACAAAGGGCTTTGAGATCTAAAAAATAGACATTTATAAAAATATAAACTAAACTTAGGCAACTAAGATTTTAAGGCAATATGTCCTCATTCTCAATCCTAATTGTAGTAGTATTTCTGATAATCGCATTTGTTGTGATTTATTCTCGTTTTGCAGGCTTAAATGGCAAAATGGATAAGATCTGGAAAAATACTTTACCTGTCTTAAAACAAAGGTATCAACTATTTCCTCTGGTTGTAAATATGGCTAGAAACCAAGCAAAATACGATCAAGAAAATCTACAAGCCCTGCTAACTATCTACACTCAAGCCAATGACCCACGCACGAATCCAAAAACTCATTTTGATCTAGATAATCAAGCCACACCTCTCATCTCAGGACTTTTAGTTCATTTTCAAAATTATCCTGAGCTTAGCCAAAGCCCAGAATTTATCAATCTTGAGAGAAATATTTTAAATATTGAAAATATCTTGAATAACAACAAGATTCAGTATAATGCACTAGCTGGTGAATTTAATCAGGTTTTAAGCACATCACCACATAGTTATTTGGGGCTAGTCTTTAGATATCAACCAAAACAACCACTGCCGATTACACAGCTTGGGTAGGAGTTTGAAATATTAAAACAATTGATTTTAAAATGAACATCCTTTCCCTCACCCCTAATATATTCCACCGTTTGGAACAGTGATGCAAAACAACTGTCTGAGCTTTATTTGTACCCCTTTCAAGGGGTCAAGCCGAAGGCTTGGGGGTTGTTGGCTTTAGGTTAAAGTCTGCTACTACCCCGAATGCTTCGCATTCACCCCTAAATAGGGGTACTTTGACCTGTAGAAAGCACTTTTGTTTTGGGTTGAATTTCAGGTTAGAGATCCTTCGCTGTGCTCAGGACGACATAATTGTGTACCTAAGCCAAGGGATTGCCGCGCTACGCTCGCAATGACATAGTACACCAACAAAGAATATCTCTCCGTGACAAAAAAATAAAATCCAACCATGGTTTTGGTATAGATTATTTATGCCAAATCTGATCCATAGACAAATTGCTGATCTCCTGCTGCAAGGTAAACAAAATGCGGTCATTTACTTAGATAGAAGACGTGTTGAGGAGCGATTGAGCCTACTTGATGAAAATAATTTATTTCTTTGTCTTAAAGAATTACAAGATCGGCTTGGACTTCCAAAAATACCTAGACGTATCGAATGTTATGATATTTCTCATCTTTCTGGGACTTTTGTGTATGGCTCGATGATCACATTTATAGATGGTCGCCCAGCTAAAAAATTTTACAAGCTTTTTAAGACCAAAAATCAAAAAAATGACGATTTTGCCAATCACCGTGAAGTGCTAACTCGTCGAATACAGCGGTATTTTGATAGTTTAAAACTGACTGAAGATGTGGGAAACTCATGGATTTTACCAGATTTACTAATCATCGACGGCGGAAAAGGTCAGCTTAGTAGCGATTATTCAGTTTTAGTTGATTTTAATCTTGAAAACTCAGTTCCAATTTGCTCTATTGCCAAGCGCATCGAAGAGATTTTTAGCCCCCACAAAGAAGAGCCTGATATTTTTACTGGTCAGACTCTATTTTTACTTCAAAGAATTCGGGATGAAGCTCATCGTTTTGCTATCACTGCCAATCGGGAAGCTAGACTCAAAACTGCCTCAAAGAGCGAACTTGATGAAATCCCTGGAATCGGACCAAAAACCCAGCGCAAACTCTTACAAACTTTTGGATCGGTCAAAGGAATCATCGAAACCATGGATCAAAACCCCATGCTTTTACATGAGCTAGTCGGTCAAAAAATTGTCGAAAAACTCAAACAAAGATTTGGCTAATTTTACAATATTTCACAAATCCTGTAAACAATAGTAGTGCAATATAATTTTATATAACTCTGTCATTTCGAGCACGGCGAGAAATCTTAAATCAGAGTCTGCTAAGATTTCTCACTACGTTCGAAATGACAAATATAAACGTCCGTCAATACCCTTCTTTATGCTTTTTCTTTTTCTCGATATTGAAATTACTGGTTTTGACCTGAGCTACGATCAAATCCTAGAGCTTGGTGGTGCAATCTGTGAGCTCAAGCAAAATCGACTGCAAATCAAGAGCACTTTTTCGACTTTAATCAAGCCTACAATCGACATTCCAGATCATATTCCAAGACTGACTGGATTGGATGTGCCAGACTTTATAAATGCTCCACATCTTACGCAAGCACTTAAGCTATGGCAAGATTGGGTGGATACAAATCAACTTTTTGATCATGAAGTTGTGGTAATCGGACATTCAGTCGCCACTGACATCAATTTTTTGAAAGTTAATCATTTTTGGTTACCAAATCCAAGCTCTTTCAAGCCTTTTAAATCAAGTAAAAGTGAAACCGTACCATACTGTGACAGCCTTGATCTAGCCAAGATTTTGCTTCCTGATCAGAGCAATCTAAACCTTGAGTACCTAATCAAAAACTTGCGTTTAGATGAAAATATCATTCAAAATATCTCAAATTTTAATAGCGACCAAGATTTTAAAGACTTAAAGCCGCACCGAGCTTTATTTGACACTCTTACAGGGATTGAGTTTTTTAATTTCTGTTTCAAACGAATGGAATCGTTAAATTTGCCGCAGATAATTTTAGACTTGCTCTTTGAAGTCAAGATTTTACCAACCAAAATAATTTCGCTAGCCTTGCCGCCCAAAAGCTTTGATACACAATCAAAATCTCCAAATACAGTACAAAATAACCCAAATATTCAAATTATTGATTTTACTGGCCGACCTGTAAAGGTAAGCTTGAACGAGAGTCTGGAACAAAGTAATATCCAACCAAATCAAATTTTAGCACAAATCGATAATCTAAAACTTCCACAAAGGCTTAAATTAGCTAGTTTGCAGATCTACTTTTATCTCGCCACGAGACAATTTTTACCTGATTTTGAGACTAGACTTCATACCTACGGCACCGAGGAAAGAGCCGCTTTAGAAGTCATAGCTGAATATTTGATTACAAAAGATTTAAATATCAATCAAAATATTGCAAACACTGAAACCCAAGAGCATCTTTTACCGGTATTTGAGCGTATTTTAAGCAATATTGACCAGTTGGTTGAAGTCGAGTTTGAGTTTGCTAAATTTAGCTTCTTGGTGGATTTTTTCGCCCAAGCCTACACTTTAGAATTTGAAGCAGAATTTGAGCCGAAAGTCAGTATCGACATGGATTTTTTAGCAGCTAGAATGGAGACAGTTTTGCAGCAACATCCCAAAAAAGAATTACCTGTAAATCGCCCTGGTCAAAATAATGATCTCGACTTAAATGATATATATAATCTATTTCAAAATATTTGCGAAAAGTTTAACTTGCTTCTAGAAAAACTATCTTCAATGCCTAAATCCTCTGAAATAGTCCATTTTTTAGCTGAAAAAATCAAAGTTGCAATAAATGTATTTAAAACTCAAAACTGGGTCAAAAATCCATTTATAATTAGACTTTCAAAAAATAATTTAAAACTAACTAAATTAAAATCAGATTTTAGTTGGGACAAATACTGGGATCAACAAAGCCAAATACCCAATCTAAGTATCTCCACTTTTTTGGATCAAAATGGCTGGAAAATGCTTGGTGATATGATTTCGATTCCAGATGATCTCTATGAAATTCCAAACGATTTTGTAAAAAGCCTGCGTGTCAACGAAGTAGAATTTATTCAAAGCGATCAAAACACTGAATACCTTTTAAGACAAACTCAAGACGAAATTGTAGCAGGTAGTGTGGCCTTGGTGCTTTGTGGGCAAAACTCAGGACTTGATAAAATTATCGAATACGCTGTTTCAAATTTCAAGCCTGGACAGTTTTTGGCAATGGGTGAAACGGGATCCTTGGCTAAAATAAGCGGTAAAATAAGAATGGGATTTTCGGGTTTGGTCATTATCAAAAGTGCCGATCTCTTTATGATAAAGCAAATACCCAATCTTAAGCTCAATCCATCAGTTTTATTGCTCCAACCACCGTATTTAAACTTAAATCAATTTTGGTTTCAGCACACACGTGACCCCAAAGAGGTTATAAATCAAACTAAACGAATTTTACGAAACTCGATCACTGGACAACTTGGTGAGCTAGGTGTTAAAACGATAGTATATCAACCTGAAATCATCAGATAAGCATAATCATGTTTTTTGACATTTTACTGTATTTTCCTGCTAAAAGCTTGGATCCCCAAACTGATTTTCACCGCAGCCTCAAGAGTATTTTGGGGCAAAAAAATACTAGTTGGAGGCTGGTCGTGATTGGAAATCAGGCTCAAATGGAAGCTGGCAATGCTGTAATTACAGATATCAAACAAAGTCAGAGCTGGTCAAACCAAATCGATCTGGTTCAAATCAAAAGTTATCAAACCCCTGATCTAAATAAGGCTTTTGCATATTTGGGTGAAATCAGTGAAAATCACGAGACGTACAAACTAGTCATGCTTGAGTCTGGGGACTATTTATCAAGTAATTTTCTAGGTGATTCAGCCGATTTTTTGCAATCTCTTGATCTCGATAAAGAAGGTAGTTTACCGATTTTAGCCGTGGCGGATTTTAAATACATCGACTCTAAAAATCAAGTTTTCAATTCAGAGTTTATTTTAAAGTCTAAGCTTAGTGAGCAATCAGTTTTTGATTATATATACAAGCCAAAACTATTGGTGCATCCCTTTCAATTTTTTTGGGATGTAGGCCTAATCAAGCATTTTGAATTAAAATTTGATCAAGAAATCGAAAGTTTTGACATTAGATTGGCCAAATTCAATTTGGATTATATATTAGCCCTTTCTAGTCTAAACGATTTTGTGTTACCAGAATTAAAAATTAACCCTAAAGCCTTTTACATCTGCTCAAATCTAATAGTCGAGCCAAATAATTTTGAAACTGAAAATAACTGGTGGAGTATTTTAAGCAATAAACAAGAGCAACTCAAACAAATTGGTGGCAAAACTTGGTGGTGGTATAAGTGGCTTGGAATTTGGAGGAAGTAAATCTAGACAAACAAGATATCTCTTTCCTCCTTGGCAGGTATTTCTCTTAAAATTTCAAGCTCGATTGGATTTCCTGACTCATCCAAACCCCATGTGTAGCCATCGCCATCATTTAGGATTCTCACTGCACCTTCAAATGAAATTATAGATCGTTGGCAAAAAATTGGCTCTTGATTGGCACAGTAAGCCTCAGACCATTTATACTAATTTAACAAATAAACTGGACAAATATATGAACTATTGTATTAATACTATATATGGCTAAATATTACAGTTTAGATTTGCGTCAAAAAGCTATTCTAATGGTAAATAAAGGTAAATCTGT
>Ga0316610_1000249_pt1 | contig 14146 bp, 29 predicted proteins | sample MIS2017111B_MG_FD_207677 | JGI IMG/M metagenome (GOLD analysis project Ga0316610, IMG submission 207677) | Microbial mat bacterial communities from Middle Island sinkhole, Lake Huron, Michigan, United States - MIS.2017.111B | ecosystem: Environmental > Aquatic > Freshwater > Lake > Sediment... | reverse complement strand
CCTCAACTTGAGGACATGCTAGAAGCCATGATGCTTCGTTCTTGCGCTGACTTGCCAAAATTGCCAGGTCGTACAGTCCTGGTAGTGGATACATCTGGCTCTATGGGCGGGATGTTGTCCTCTAAGTCAGAGCTTACTCGCCTTGATGCTGCTGCAGCATTGTGCATTCTTGCACGCGAAATGTGCGAAGAAGTAGTTATTTACGCAACTGCCGGTAACGACAGTTCCCGTAAACATGCTACGATGGTTATTCCTCCTCGCCGTGGTTTTGCGCTTTCTAGCTATATTACTAGCGAAGAAGTACGTCGCAAGATAGGTGGTGGTGGTATCTTCATGGTTGACGCTATGGATTATATCGCCCAATGTGAGTTGAGTAATCAGGTTGACCGAATTCTTGTATTTACGGACGAACAAGATTGTTCGTACAACAAGAATCCAGCCGCTGCTAAACGCATCGGACAGTTCAACTACATTATGAATATCGCTTCTTACACGAACGGTATTAATAGTGATAAGTGGGAAACCATTAGTGGTTTCTCCGACAAGGTTCTTGATTACATTCGTGAAAGCGAACAAACCCAGGAACTTACTCCTAGTAATGTGTGGCCATTTCCTTTGGAAACTCGCCCCAACTAGGTATTGGTGGTAGAAATGAGTCAACGAGCTAGAGGCACCACCATTCTCTAGTTCCCGTACGATACGTAAGCGGGCTTAAACGAAAGTTTAAGAAGCTATTCTTATGTTGATAGAAACAGTTACTTCAATGATAATGATGTGGTCATTGGTTCGAATCCAATCGCTGCTTTAGCGGGCAGCGTAGCTCAGTTGGTAGAGCACATAAAATTTCTGTCTCGTTTGTTACTAAGAATAGTTCCTTAAGCTTTTGGAAGGTGGCTCGGACGGTAAGAGGTTAGTTTGCTAAACTAAAGCCGACACATCATATGGTCGATCAGGTTCAACTCCTGAACTTTCCGCCAAAAGAATATTGGAAGGTTATCATGCCGGGGACGCATGCCTTGTCTTGAAAACAAGTGGAGCCGAAAGGCCAGGGTTTCGATTACGCCATCCTTCCGCCAGTTAAACCCGTGTAGAGGGGTTAATCTCTACATCTTTAGAAGGAGATTAAAATGTCCGAAAGTACAAAAATCTCTGCTAAAGCTAGGAGTGAGGATTTAGTTCCTACACCCGACGTTGAAGTTACACAGCAGGTGACAGATATTAGCGAAAATGCTATTATGATGACACCCAGTGAGCTGAACGCTGAAGTAGAAAATATCAAAGCAAGTATCCCAAAAGAGTTTGACTCTACAGTAGTAGATGTTGAACAGATTCTTGAGGACGAAGCAGCTGCAGCTGGCCTAGCTGGAGCAGGGGAAAATGGTGGCAACAGTTTTGTCAGATTACTCCGTGTTGCAGAAGGTCTTACACCTCTAAACTATAATTTCCCACACTCTCACGAGGATGGGCTATTGCCATTTAATGGTGTAGGCGGAGAGGATATTGCTGCAGCTAGTGCTGAGCCTGTGATCCCTGATGAACCTGTAGTTCCTGATGAGCCTGTGATCCCTGATGAGCCTGTGATCCCTGATGAACCACCTGTGGATCCCCCTCCAGAAGATCCAGAAGATCCAGAAGATCCAGAAGATCCAGAAGATCCAGAAGATCCAGAAGATCCAGAAGATACTGAGAATTGGTTTATTGCTCATCAAGGTAATGATAACTATGAGCAAGCAATTAATATCAGCGAAGATGAGAGTGAAACATTTAATATTCAATTCCAAGATCGTGATGGTTTACAACTAGGTAAACTAAATGAGGGTGACGTCATTGATCTAAAAATTGATATTAGTGGCTCTAGTCTAGATATGTTAGATATACTAGATGTTGATCCTGCAAATGGATTATCCGCTACTTGGTCTTTAGAAGGTAGTGTATTGGATATTCAACTAACAGCTACTAAAGATACTAATCTTCAAGGTAATCCAGTATCCGTTACTTTTGATGTTAAAGATGATGGAGTAAGTGGAATAGAAGGTAGTTTAACATTTGATATTAAATCAGCAACAGTAGGCGGAGTATGGGAAAGTAACGATCAGGCTAATTATATCCTTAGTGATATGATTAAACATGGCAACCCACACACTGAATAAGTAATTTTATACCATCACCTCTAGTTAACTCTAGGGGTGATTAATAAGATAATTTACACGAATGAAAGAATAATATGCCTTTTAGCTCCACAGATGGTAAGCAAGAAACTTTAGTATGGTTTCAACAAAATAGAGAAAATATTAAAACAGTACTAGATGTTGGAGTTGGATCAGGTACTTACTATAATCTATTAGCACCTTCATTACCTGAAGTACGGTGGGAAGGCGTAGAAGTATGGCAACCATATATTACACAATATGCACTAAAAAGTAAATATAAGCACATTTATCATAAAGATATTAGAAAACTAAAACTAGAAAAGAAATACGATGTAGGTATCGCCGGAGATATTTTAGAGCATATTACTAAGAAAGAGGCTATCGAAGTAGTTAATAAACTATTAGAGTCTTGTAAAGTTCTGATTATATCTATCCCAATTATCTATTGTCCACAGGATGCTTATGAGGGAAATCCTTATGAGGTTCATGTAAAACCTGATTGGACTGATGAAGAAATTAAAGAAACCTGGGCTAATAATATTGTACAAAGTTGGTCTACTAAGGACAGTATTGTTGGAGTATATTGGCTAACGAAAGAAACTAAATGATTGTTGACGCTTTTATCTTTTGCAAAGAAGTAGACCTACTAGAAGGTAGATTTGAGTATTTATATAATCATGTTGATTATTTTATGGTACTTGAAGCAGACTGTAAGTTTAATGGAGAACCACGAGAGTTAGTATTCCCAAAGAATGTAGCAAGATATCGTAAGTACCAAGACAAAATCATTTATATTCCTTATAGTCTAGATACTACTACATATAACTTCAATGTAAATATTAACCAATTTGATGGAGATATTTCTCACTGGAAGGCAGAAGCAAGAATGCGTGAAGAAGGTTTTGGTAGAATGCTAAGACTTCTTGATAATAAAGCTACGGTTATCCTTAGTGATGTGGACGAATTCCCAAATAGAGATCTAATTAAACCTATTGAGCGCCATCTCACAAATAAAGTACCAAGAATCATGTTACAACAAAAGACATTCTATGGTAACTTTGATAAAGTGCAAGTTCATCCAGAATTAGCTACTATTGTTACTACAGCTAAACATCTTCGTGAGAATGGGGTTTGGAAGTCTAGAAATAGTAGAGGAATTACACCAGTTTATCCAGACGCCGGATGGCATTTAAGTTGCTGGTATACTGCTGAAGAAGTTAGAGATAAAATTATGACTTTTTCGCATCAAGAATTTAATAAAGAACAATATACAGATGTAGATAATATTATTAGTAATATTAAAAATAAAGGTGACTATTTAGGTAGGGAGTATAATCCTTTTGTACCTTTTGATGTATCTACTCTGCCTAAGGAATTTTACGACATTTTTAGTAAGTATATTAAAATATGATTACGATTGAAGATATTAGAGCACTAACACCAGGAGCAGACCCTACCTTGTGGCAGTATATAAAAGATGCAGAAGCTCAAGAGTTATTCCAAGGTAATAGAGAATACTATGTACTATTGATGAGTATCTCCAATCTGGTAAATAACACTACAATATATGATATTGGGTCATATCGTGGTCACTCAGCAGTAGCACTATCTTCAAACCCAACTAATAAGGTAATCTCTTATGATATTGGAAATAGCATTGATCTTAATAGTGTTCCTAATAACGTGGAATTTAGAATAGGTAATTTCTTTGAAAACCTGGATGTTCTAAGTTCTCCACTTATTTACTTTGACACTGATCCACATAATGGACAACTAGAATCTGAATTTGTTAAGTGGGCAACTAATAATAATTATAAAGGTACAGTACTATTTGATGATATTAATCTTAATGAAAAGATGCAAGCATTCTTTGCCTCAGTAACTCAAGAAAAGTATGATATTACTGATATAGGTCATCAAAGTGGTACTGGAGTAGTATTTTTTAGATAAACGCGGGTAAGCTCATGGAGAGACGCCAGCCTTCCAAGCTGTGCTGAGAGATTTCGACCATCTCTACCCGCTCCAAATGCATCGTTAGTTCAGCGGTAGAACATCTGCCTTACACGCAGGGTGTCGGCGGTTCGATCCCGTCACGATGTACCATATAAGAGAAGAATCCGTGCGTGCACTCTTTAAAAAGCACAACCAGGGTAGCTTAGCTCATCCGGTAGAGCACTGGTCTGAAGAGCCAGGTGTGCTTGGTTCAAGTCCAAGAGCTACCACCATAGAATTTTTAAACTTGATTAAAGAATCAAATCACGATATAATATTATTTCTGAAGTGATGAAAACAAACAAATTTTAAGGAAAACAAATGGCTCACAATATCTTCGAAAATTTTGATTTTGATGAATACCACGCATTGCTTGACAATGCACTAGACGATTCAGTACATCTTGTACATACTAATTACGGTAAAGGTGGTTTTACGTTTGCATGGCAGCGTGTATCTCCTTTCGCTAAAGGTAAAATGATTAAAGTGGCGGTATCTTTCTGTTCGCACAAAGATCAGTTCTGCCGCAAGATTGGTGCTTTTAACGCTCTTAATAACTTCTACAATAAGGATGAAACTATCCAAGTACCTGCAGGTAGTGAAGATTCTGCTGAAGTAGTTCAAAATCTGCGCTGGATGTTCTCAACTCTGTAATGACCGCACAAATTATCCAATTCGAAACAAAAAAGAAGGAGCCTGTTTGTAGCTTCTGTAAAAAACCTAAATCTAAAGTAAAGAAAATGGCTGGCACTAATACTACATTTATTTGTGACGTATGTCTAGCCAAATGTACTGAACTCGCAAAGGACAAAGAATGAAGATCTATTTTGGTAATGTACCACATCTTGAAGCTCTAAATATGGAAGATCAGGGAATTAATCTATTTAAGCACGATGGAATGTTCTTTGATTTTGTATTAGAAGCTAATGAGGATGGCTTTAAGATTACTGATGCACTTGGACGTTTTGTTCCTTTCGCACATGAGTCTATTTGGGACATCCTCGGTGCTCTTAAGATTATCAAGCCTATGTCCCAAGCTATTGCAAATGCAGAGTATGCAGTTGATACTATTAGGGAAGAAGGCGAACAATGCGTCTAGAAACTTCTACTATAAATCCTCTCGCCACTTTCCTTGGAAGTATTCCGGAAAGTGGTTTACTTCTTGATAGAAATAACCTGGAAAAAATTGGTAAAGTATTTCAAACTGGTGGTATTATTGCAGAAACCTATAAAGAAGTAGCAGAACTTATAGTACAGTTTCAAGAATGGTATGGCATGATTAGTATTGATCAAGTAGACGGAAAACATATTCTAAGGAAGATTGATGGCAAAGACACGCAGTAAGGCCGAAGGGCTTCGTTACGCATCTTACAAAGCGCAAGGAAAGCAAGCGTCTAATCGTAAACGCAAACTGCTTAAATTGCAGAAGGCTCAACCAAATAACGAGCAGATTACTAAAGCTCTGGCGATGATCTCCTATCGTCGTTATACACCGAAAGCGCAGCACTGGAGCCATTCAGCAATTGAAAAAGCTATGTTATATAAGAGCTTTGGTAAAGGTTCTAATGCAGTAGTTCCAAAAGTTAGTGAGAAATTGATGTTCTCCATTGGTGCTCGTGCTAAGAGCAAGGGAGAATACTTTTGGAAGCAATCTTAATGGGATATCTTATCTTTGCGTTAACTACATCCATTGCATCAATTCTTATTCTGATGCGTCCCGTATATCAACGACTAAAGAAAAACGAACCGCTTAATATGCTAGTACAAGCCCCAGCAATCACATACTTTGTATTTGCAATTCTAGGCATTCTAGCAGCTCCTTTTATTCTACTACCTACACTAATTCCATCACAATCTGAACTATTTAAAGACACTCTTTACGAGTCTATCAAAGGATAAATTATGGGTATTATGACTTTTAAGTACGTTAAAGCACCGGACGACACTTCTGACCGAGTATTTGTTCCTATTAGTCATCCTTCAGAGAAGTACTTCGGTATTGATATTACTGAACTAGATACAGAAGATCAAGCTCTTTTTGCTAATGCCCTGGAAGATATTATTGATGAGCAAAAAGAATCTATTGAACAATTAATGACTCAATATGATGTGAAACATAAGTATCGTCACTTCTTTGCTAATAAGATGCAGGAAGTACGATTCGACTAATTCGGTGAAGGTGTAGTGGACTGATTCAAGACGGCGGTTCGATTCCGCCCTGCTCCACCATAAGCATACTGTGTCACCCTTAATCAAAGCTGACGACTTTGAGTATGCTTATGATGGGGCAGTCCAGGTTTCGATTGGGTTGAGAAGCGCACTGGAGAATCGTCAGTTAAGACGTGAAAAACAAAAACAATAAATGCAAACGACAATGTTTGGGCATTAGCAGCTTAAACTGCTAATCCTGCGGTTTCGGGACTGTTCCGTATTATCCAATACAGTCCCATTTTGTAGTGCTACTACTTGCCACATAATACATAGATGCGGAGCTGTGCCGGCCTATAGCATTCCGCGGGTTACCTCAGGCATGAGGCTTGGGTAGTAGTACTACAAAATATAAAGGAATTACTATGGAAAAGATTTTAGAAAAATACTATAAAGCACATGATACAGAGTGTTTTACTAGAGGGTTATTAGCTGCTCAAGTTATATGTACTAGACGTATGCTTGAATCAAATACTAATGGAGAAGTAGCTTTACTTAGTAAAGTTATGGAAGATATAGTATTACTGATGGAGAAAGCCTGTAATAGCATTAAAGAAGAATAATGCTACGTTAGCTCAGAGGTAGAGCTCCCGCCTTGTAAGCGGGGGGTCGTCTGTTCAATTCAGACACGTAGCACCAGCATTAAAAAATCAAACTTGATTTTATTTATCATTAGGAGTATAATATTATTTATGGTTGAGAAACAAGTACAAATAACGTATAAAAAATCAAGGAATCCTAGAGCAGCTAAGCTATGGGAAACAAGTTACTATTTCACAGCCATGCAGTATGCAATGCAAGTTAAACATGACATTGAAAAAGTTGCAGTAGCAGAACAGAAACAGCTAAAAGAACTTGGAAATACCGCAGTTAGTACTGATATGTTATGGTATTTAGCAGACACATATTTAGATGCTTATAAACTACTAATGAAAGAAAGCCTGATTAAATCAGGCAACATTCATAAAATTCAACCTACAATACACTAAGGAAAATAAATGGCTTGGACCGACGAACAGAAACAACAAGTAATTCAAATGTACAAAGACGCAGAACCTACCCCTGAGACGTCCACAGAGATTATCAAGGATTTGGCAGAAGAATTGGATCAGTCCCCAAACGGAGTTCGCATGGTGCTAGTACAGGCCGGTGTTTATGTGAAGAAAGATGCAGCAGCCCCCAAAGATGGTGGGAAAGCAAATGGTTCTGGCGAGGGCACGAAACGCGTAAGTAAGGAATCTCAGATTGCAGCCCTCAAAGCAGTTCTAGAAGAAAAGGGCGCAGAAGTTGATACAGACATTCTTGACAAACTGACTGGTAAGGCTGCCGCCTACTTCGTTAAAGTTTTTTCAAGTTTCAAGTAATCAAGTTTATTCAAAGGCAGCCTAGTGCTGCCTTTTTTATTTGGAGGTAACAATGGCAAAGAAACGCATAGGAAGTGAAGATGAGCGTCTCGATGATGCCTCTATTGAACGAGTAATTAAGTACCTAGAAGATAAGAAGGCTACTAAGAAGGGTGCTTGCAATATTCTTAATATCGCATATAATACTACTCGCTTAGATAAGCTGATCGAAACATATTTACAAAGAAAAGAAGCCAATGCTAGACGTAGAGCAGAAAAACGTGGAAAACCTGCCACAAAGGAAGAGATTGGTTTTGTTATTTCCGAATATCTGGATGGTAATACTATTAGTGGGATTAGTAATGCCCTGTTTAGAGGTACTACTTTTGTTAATTCCATTCTAGAAGATTATGCAGTTCCAGAACGTAATAGTTCTCCAGATTACTTTCACCCATGTCTTATACCAGATGAGGCAGTCCGTGAACGCTTTGCTTTAAAAGAAAAAGTATACTCAGCTAGGTATGACTGTATGGCTGAGATTGAGAATGAACTATTTCAAAATAATCAGTATGTATATCGTGTATACTTACGTGGTACGCAGAACATGTTTGCATACCAGCCAGCTAGTGAACTAGCTTCTTTGCAAAAACTTCGTGAGGCAGGATTCTTATCATGATGAGATGGTATATAGAAAAAGAACTAGTATTAGGATATGACTCTAGGTGGGACGAATGGATTGAAGGATATGTAAATAAGTCGCCAGTACTTCAGTATAAAGTGGGAAATACTTGGATTAATGTACCACTTGAGGAGAAAGTAATTGATAAACGCGAACAGGTATTGGATTCTGAGAAAAGCGGGGGTGAAATGTCCAAAATGCCGGAGTACCCACGTACAACCACATACGTGGATGAACCGCTTGGCCAGATGGACTTGTTTGGACTGCTTGCATGACTTTGTCTTTGAACCTATTAAAACAATTAATACTAATAGTGATTAAATCACCATATTTACTATATATGGGAGTAAAAGAATGTCTTTGCAAAAAGAAGTTATTGACCAAAACAAAAAATTGATTGAAGAATTAAGAGCCTGGAAAGAGGCAGTAATAGATGAACTAATTGTTAGGCATCTATATTGCGATGTGTATGAAAATAACCCTAAAAAGGCCTTAAATGCTATTTCACAATGGGATATGGATATAAGTGAATATTTCACTAGAGAGAAGGTAAAAAATGAGCAAGATTCTATTTCTGGACTTTGATGGGCCTCTCTTCTCCGATAGAGGGATAAGGTTTCACCCTCTTAATAGTGAGAAGTACCCAGGAGATTTAAATATTGATCCATCTAAGTTTGGAAAGCTAACATATTGGAAAATGGATGATACTTCTGTAGAGATGTTAAATCGTCTACAGAAGATATACCCATTCAAGACAGTAATTTCTTCTAGCTGGAAGCAATTCTGTGAGAAGGACTTTATTGAAGAATTGTTCTATGTAAATAGTCTAAACCTAACCTTACACGAAGATTGGAAAACCAGCAGTATTACCTTCCGTAGCTGTCGTCGTATGGAAGAAATTAATGACTGGGTAGAAGAGCATCCAGATACAGAAGATTGTATTGTATTAGATGATCCTTGGTCTGGCAAGAGTATCGACGCTTATCAGCGCGAACATAAGCACTATCCAGATGAGTATAAGATAGTTGATCCAGACAATATCTTAATTATAGACCCTACCACTGGGCTAGAAATATGCCATTATCACAAGATGCACAAGATAGTGGAACGTTGGGCTGGTAAGACTAAAGCTACACAAGATATTGAGGATGCAGAACGTATGAGACTTCTGAGTTGTTTTATATGCTAAAAACATATCTAGTAAGCGAGGAAGTGCTGAAGCAGTTGTTGGATGCGCTTGAAGCAACGCAACCATACCTACACCCTAGTTGCACAGCACAACGATTGGTAGATATAACCGAAAACCGGATAAGTAACATCCTAACATACCCGCCAGCGGAGCCAGCATTCTGGATGGATGATTACCGCAACATGGAAGATACGTTTAAGCCTTGGATGCAGGATGAGATAGATCGCGGGGTAGGTTGGGAACCGCTATTCAGAAAGGACGCGCCATGAACCTCGACACACTAGAAGCATTGGCGAAAGCTGCAATTGCAGCAAGAGATTATGGTGATGATTCAACCGAAGGTATTGCATACGACATCATGTGTGGAGCAATATTTCAGAAGCAAGCCAACCCAGAAACAATCCTCGCCCTGATCGCTCTGCTGCGAGAGATGGGAGAGGCGTTGCGTTGTATGCAGGACGGAAGTGAGTTGGCAGCGTACCTGCCTAATGAGTTTTCATGGGGTGCGGCAAAAGACTACGACAAAGTGTGCAGAGCCTTTGAGAAATACAAGGAGATGACCAAGTGAAAATATCTGAGATGATTGAGGTCCTGCAAGCCGCCGAGAGTGGCAAAGTGGTTGAATCAAAACTCAAAACACTAGACCAATGGGAAGTTGCTGACACTCCTGTATGGGATTTTCACTATAAGGACTACCGCATCGCCCAGAAGAAAGAACTCAGTCTGGTTGAGGAGTTGCGGGCTGTTGATCCTGATAGCTGGTATGCGACTACATGCAAACACGCCGCTGACCGGATAGAATCCCTAGAAATTGCTAACCAATCGCTGAACCTTTATCACCGCACCACCGACGAACTGCTTGCCGAGATTAAGAGGAGATTAAATGAAAATAGCTAAAATGCAAGTAACCCTACTAGATAGCATGGGTTCTGATTTAACAGTAGTAAATGCTGCTAGAGTATCTTTTGATAAAGAGTCTACTTGGGAACTACCTGACGACAATATTAATCATCTAGAAGTATTAAGTGATAAAGATGCTAAACTGATTAAGTATTTAGCAAAGCATAACCATTGGACTACCTTTGGACATTGCTTTGCTCAGTTTCGTATTAAAGCCCCAATCTTTGTTGCTAGGCAATTAGTTAAGCATCAAGTTGGGCTTGTATGGAATGAAGTATCTCGTCGATATGTAGATCATGAGCCGGAGTTCTGGTTTCCAGACGTTTGGCGAGGTCGTCCAGAAGGTAGTATGAAACAGGGTAGTTCCGGTAATGTAGAAAGACAGGATATTTGTTGGGTTATATCAGAAGGTGCATGTCAAACAGCTCTAAAATATTATAATAGTTTACTAGAAATAAACGTAGCCCCAGAACAGGCTAGAATGGTTCTACCACTAAACTCTATGACGGAGTGGTACTGGTCTGGTAGTCTAGCAGCTTGGGCGCGGGTCTGTAAGCTTCGCTTAGACCCACACGCCCAATTAGAGACGCGAGAGATTGCAGTTCAAATTGATGAGTACATGAAACGTCTATTCCCAGTAGCTTGGGAAGCACTTATGAATTAATGCTTGCGCCAAACCTTAGAAATTTTGAATGTTAAAGGATTACGTGTGGAAATAAGTACAGAAGATACCGAAATTAAAAGTTTTGAACCTTTAGATAAAGAACCATTTCACTATATTGCATTAATTCGTAACAAAGGTATGCCCACATGGTACTCCACGTATACTTATCCTATGACTGATAAGCAACTATTAATTAATAATCTAATAAGTAATTGGTCTACCTATGATGAGGCTAGAATTATAAAAGTGAGGTTACCAATTGTCTGAAGAAAGTGAAGTACTATTTGAAAAGATAATTCATGAGAATGAGGCTAAAGCTTTTCAGCTAAGGCTAGTTCTCAATGAATTTAGAGAAAAACATTACTTGCATCTAAGGAAATACTTTCAAGATTTCGAAGGAGAGTGGCATCCTACAAAAGAAGGTGCAAGTATGGAAGCAAGTATTCATAATATCTATAATCTCCTGGATGGGTTGTTAGAGATGCTATCAACTGCCGAAGGTATAGATGGAATCGAAGAACACTTCAGGGACAAAATTTTAAACTTGAAAAACAAAACTGAATAATGTATAATATTATTTGAATTGGAGAATAATATGAATAAGGATTGTAGCGAAGAATTCTATGATGCTTTCTCTGCTGGATGGGGATCCAACTGGGTTACTTGCGCATGTGGGCGTTCATATATGACAACACATATAAACAATATTGCAGAGGAAGAGGATTATCTGTTCTTTGAGCAGATGTGCAAGGAGAAACCTGACATGTATATTGATACCTACAATCAAGGCGTATCAATGATTAACCTTGGGCAGGATTATGTTGATGGATGCGCATGTGGAAACGTTTATCGGTATGAGCAGTGGATCTGGACACACAGAGACAGTATAATGAAATATATTAAGGCTCGGTCAGCAAAAGAAGTGGTTAAAGTACAAGAAGAACTACAAAAACTAGCTGAGTATGCAGGAGAATAATATGACTTTTGAGGAGTTAGTATAGAAATGGCAAAATTCGTTGAATGGGTTGATCCTATAGATGATTGTATTCCTGTCATTTGTAGAATGACTTTAAAAGATGTAGTACACTATCAGTTCAAAAGACAACCAAAGTATATCTCAGCAGAACAAGCTATTGCTGATTTCATCGTAGTAAATTGGGGAATTATTAAAGAATATGAATAAAAAAGAACTTGTTAAACTATACATTGATGCTACAGCATCTATGCGTCTTAAAGAAAATGTATTAAGTGACGCACTTCAAAATATTGATGAAGAGAATCAAGTATTTAATATGATTCCTAATGAATATCGTAGTATGGTAGATACCCTTCTGCTAGAGATAATTACTCCATTCCAACTGGATTGGGTAGGTTGGTGGATGTATGAGGATGCACGAGGAGTTTCAGATGCTACAGGCTGTACTGACCTGGAAAACTTTGATGAATTTTATGCTTTTACCTTTGATAACGTACCAGTAAATGAAATTGTGGAGGCACGAAATGGAAGCGAGGTTTGATCTAGAGCAGCAAATTATGGACTGTTGGCATATTACAGACGATCTGGACGTTCTTTTTGAAGCTATCCTAGATAAAGAAATTGATAGAGATAAGATCGCTAATATTGTATTAGGATTGAAGGATCTATACCATCTTAAGTTTGAACGTACCTTTGATACATTTGAGAGGATGATTAGTGAAGAACATAACTCAGTACCTGAACGAGTGCGCACGCCAGTATTACACTGGTAATCCAATCATTTCTGATGAGGTATTTGATCGTCTAGCTGAATCAGTGGGATATAGTAATGTAGGAGCACGTCAACATGAAAATATTCAAAAACACTATTACCCCCTGTATAGCTTGGCAAAATACTATGAGGACGAAGGAAAAGCTAACCCCCTTAGCACTGAGCGCGATGTATCATTTTCCGCTAAACTTGATGGCGCGGCCATTTCCATCCTTTATATTGATGGAGAACTTACGAGAGTTCTTACGCGTGGAGACGGAAAAGAAGGTACCGATGTAACTGATAAGTTCATCGGATCTAAACTTATTCCACAGCAACTTCATCACACTGGAGTTTTACAGATTACTGGTGAAGTAGCTGCTCCGAAGCACATACCAAACGCGCGCAACTACGCTGCGGGCGCATTGAATCTTAAAGACAAGAATGAATTCCAGACACGTGCTATTGAATTCTTTGCTTATGGTATGCAGCCAACTCAGTATGAGACTTTCGAAGAAGATATGAATCTTCTAGAACGTCTTGGTTTTAATACTATTAAGACTCCTGAACTTGATAAGATTTACCCAACTGATGGGTTAGTATTTAGGGTCAACTCTAATGCACGATTTGAAGAACTTGGATTTACTGCAAAGCATCCTCGTGGAGCGTATGCTAAGAAGTCTAGACCAGCCGGAGCAGAAACCACTATATTGGGGGTTGAGTGGCAAGTTGGAAAATCTGGCAAAGTTACGCCAGTAGCCTTGCTTCAGCCAGTACTACTTGGGGATGCCACTGTCAGTAGAGCAACGCTCAATAATCCAGGATTTATTGAAGAACTCGGAATCCAGATTGGTGATACAGTTCACATCATAAGGGCTGGAGAGATTATTCCTTGTATCACACATAAGGTTGAATAGTGAAAAAATATCTAAAGAGAGCCGTGCATTTACTGTGGGTACCTCTATTACTACTTCCGGCAGGAATATTTTTCTTCCTTAGGGAGATATTTAGGGGTGACTGGGATAAAGAAGAGTGGCTACCTTGGCTATAGGGCATCAAAAAAATTGACTTGATTTCCTTAAACAAATAGCGTATAATATTATTTATACACTGAGAGAATAAATGAAAATACAAATTCCAACAAAATGTCCTTGCTGCGACTACCCGCTTGAATGGGTTAATGAGCAAATATTCTGCCGGAATACAGCTTGCCCTGCTCAGCTTAATAAAAAATTAGAGCATTTTTGCAAGACCCTGGGTATTAAGGGTATGGGCGAAAAGACAATCGCTAAAC
>Ga0316610_1000248_pt1 | contig 14195 bp, 15 predicted proteins | sample MIS2017111B_MG_FD_207677 | JGI IMG/M metagenome (GOLD analysis project Ga0316610, IMG submission 207677) | Microbial mat bacterial communities from Middle Island sinkhole, Lake Huron, Michigan, United States - MIS.2017.111B | ecosystem: Environmental > Aquatic > Freshwater > Lake > Sediment... | reverse complement strand
CTGAGAGTGTCGAGGGACTCTAAAAGAGTCGTCAGTGTGTGAAAAAGAGTGTCGAGCGACTCTGGGAGAGTGTCCGTCGAGTGAAAAAGAGTCACTTGAATTGATTATAGTGAGGAAGTCCTATGTTTTATACTTTAAGCTTTATGAAGGCTCATGGCGACGCGGAGGTCGTCGCTACAGGTCTGATATATTGCTATTATCAAATAAATATGATATACTTCAGTGTAATCCCCTGCCTTACATATGTCTCAAGCGATTTTGATTAAAGCACTTCAAGAATTAGGTCTGCCAGAGTTTGAGGCTAAGACCTATATTTTACTGACTCAAATTGAGGAATTGAATATCGCTCAAATGGCCAAAAGCTTGAATACAAACCGTGTCAGGATTTACGAGGCATTAAAAAGATTGGAAATAGCTGAAATATATTATAAACGTGCAAATGGCGACTTTGATATTTTACCGCCGAGCTCTATTTTAGCCAGACTTCGACACAGACAGACAGAGTCAAACCGCCTAATCGACGATTTAAATGACGCTTTACCAGCTTTGACCACCATTTATTACAATACAAGCAAACAGCCTTCTGTGAAAATTTATGAAGGTAAAGATAAATTTTTGAAACTAATTTTAGAGATTTTTGAGGAGATTGAGTTTGGAAATGAACTTTTATGGTTTGCCGAAGGTGAAGAGTTTTATCATATTATTGATTCTGATTATTTTTTAGGTGAAATTTCAAGATTAAGATTACAAAAACAAGTTCCTGTTCGTGCCTTAGCATTACAAAATAATTTTCCACTTCGAAAGATCAAAGAAAATGATCAAAAATCAATGCTTCGACAAATCAAATTTCTTCCTAAACTGGTCAAAACTCGAGGCACAATCACCGTCTTTGGCAACAAAATCATCAACTGGAACACAGTTTTAGCTAAAGCGATCGTCATCGATGATAAAATCATGGCAGATACCTACAGAGCACTTTTTGATCTGCTATGGGAGCAGGCGAAGGAGTAGGTTACAAGGAAAATCTAGGCAATAATTTTGACACAACCCAAAACATTTGATTTTATCAATCATTACGGCGTTTTTAAATATTTTCTTCCATCTTATGTATTCCAAAGTAAATTCAACACCGATTGTAGTCCCATCCCCTATTGCTTATACAAACGAGCATTACAACGAGCAAAGAAATATTATTGCCAATCTAATCTCAGAATACGTCTCTCCTGCTTTGACTCAACATTTGCTGAGTGTAGAATGTGCGATGTACGAATTAGCTCATTTTTATAATGAATCCATTGATGCATAGAAATGGGTCTTGTCAGGACTTTTGCATGATATTGACTGGGACGCCAATAATAAAAACTCTGATCTACACTGCGGTCCAGAAACTCAAGAATGGTTAAAACAAGCTGGGATCGACACCGAACTCATAGAAAATGCTTGTAGTCACTATGGACTTTTAGTAGTTGGCGATCAAAGCTATGGTTTTGAGGCTAGGCCAGGACTGCCGATCGATTCCAAGCTTCGAGAAGCGCTTTTTGCGGTTGATGAGCTATGTGGTTTTATTTTTGCTTGTGCTTTGGTTAGACCAAGTAAGTCTATTTCTGACATGGAAACTTCAAGTGTGATAAAAAAGCTCAAAGATAAAAGCTTTGCGGCTCAAGTCGACCGCAATCTCATCAAATCATGTGAAGTTTCACTTGGTACAGAACTAAGAGAATTTGTAGAATTGACTTTAAAATCTTTGCATAAGTATTGTCAGATATTGGAATCGGTTCGATAGCCGAAATCAGTATATTTGACTAGTTTGACTATTAAAGTTACAATGATGTGTCAATTTCTAGACAACAAATTTTTATGACCAAACAAATCTTTAGAAATGCATTTTTAGTTTTAAATGCAACAGCATTGGCTGTATCTTTTGCTCCAGTTACTACTCAAGCTGCGACTTTACCTTTTAAGTACTTATCATCTACAAATGAGTGCTACGCTCCTTCAAGCCGTGAATACATAGCTATTACAAAAAACTTTGACTCATTTACTACACTAGAAGAATGTCAGAAAATGATCAAGAAACCAGAACTGCCAAAAGAAGAAAACAATCAAAACAACTCAAACACCAATCCTACACCAACTCAGGAAAACAAACCAGAACCCAAGAAAGAAGATGCTCCAGCTACACCAAACAATTCAAATGGTTTTAATAACGGAGTCACTACTATGTTTACACTAAACGGAAACGGTGGAGGCAGTGCAACTCCTCGTTGTATTTCTGTAACAAACAATTTCGCAAACATTCCTGGATGTTGCTCATTCCCTTTTGCAGCTGCTAATACCTCAAACAATAATATTGCTGCTTGCTTGATTTAAATCAAAATTTAAACTTATAAGTAAGAAATTACCATCCAGCTTTCGGGTGGTTTTTGATTGTCTGTTTTTAAAACAACAGCTTTCCCCGATCCTTAATCTCTTTCTCAATCTCATCTTTATCGCGACCGTATTTTCGCTTGGTATCCTCAATTACCTTTTTATATAAGTCTTTGTCGATTGGCTGACCCAGAGCATTAGGTGGTCGCATGTTGAAAGGTGTCAAAAACTGTTCTCCTGACAACATTTTTACATTGGCGCTAAATTTAGCAGGATTGACCAAATCGTTGGCACTAAACTGTGGTGAAAAAATCTTTTCTAAATACTGCGCGTCGTCTGCACCAGACCTAAATATAACCTTTGTAGCAGCGTTAGCCATGATTGAGTCTTTGATACGCTCGTCCCCTTTTTCAATAATCTGCTTGACAAACTGGTGAGCCAAAGCAAAACCGACTTTGTATTTACGAATTTCCTCCAAAGCTTTTGGAATAGAGTCAAACAGGAAGTTTTGCATTTCGTCGATATACACAAAGAAATTTGGACGCTCAGCCGCTAAGATTTTTTCGGTAGTTCCGTCTTCGTTATAGCGCAAACCATCGGCTCGTCCCATACCAGCCATCAAAATTTTACCAACTATAATCATTCCCAACAAATAGGCTGAAGTTTCTCCGACTTGCCCTTTAGATAAGCTGCATAGGATAATTTTCTTTTGATCCATGGCTTTTCTAAAGTTTACGGCGCTAGTTTGCTGACCGATAATTGGTCGGATAAAGTCATTTGTCACAAAAGGTGCAAGCTTTGATGTGATATACGGTACCATATTTTCAAGACTAGCATCTCCACCAGCTTTAGTGGCTTCCTTTTCCCAGAAATCCACCACTTCCATATTGTCACACATAGCAAGCTTAAAGGATCTAAAGTCTTCATCAGCCATAACCTTTGAAATTTCCATCAAAGTATTTCCACTTTCTGGATGACTCATGACGAGTCTCATTGCGTTTTTCATATATGATTCAAAAATAGGACCACCTGTGGCTTTTAAATCATATAATTTATCAAAAATCTTAAACAAATCATCAATGACCAAAGTTTTTTGAGTTGGTTGGAGCGGATCTGTTTCAAGCATGTTTAAGCCCATTGGGCGATCTATAAATGCTGGATTAAATACTATGACATCATCAAGTCTATCTTGAGGTAATCGGTATACAATATCATCAATCAGTTCACCATGCGGATCGATGACACACATTCCATTCCCAGCTTTTATGTCTTGTAAAATAAGATTCAACATAAAAACTGACTTTCCAGATCCAGAACCACCAAGCACATATAAATGCCTCAAGCGATCAGAAATCTTCATATTGATCTCTTTGGTTACTCCTCGATATTCAGCTGTTCCAAGCATAACAGTGTCATCACCTTTATCAGGTACGCCAAGTGGAATAGGTGCTTTTTTAGATTGCATCCATTTGATGTTTGGAGTTTCACTCAAGTGACTTGGTAAATGCCACAAAGAGTTTAATTCTTCGGTATTTAAGATCTCGTTTTGTTGGTAATTTGGAGCTCGGAGCAAGAAGTTTTGAAGGAGCTTTTTTTGATCGACATCTTTCTTTTTAAGACCGTTAAAAGGTAAAATAGTATATTGCTGAAAAGCTGGAAGTGCGGATTGGACTATCATTTTAGCTCTTTCAATGTTTTTGGCTGCACCTACGACGCGGAGTGTAAACAAAAATCCTGGCCGAGAGGCTTTTTCTTCTAGTTTTTTGATGATTTCTTGTTGTTGAGGTGTGAGCTGGATCTGAGTATATTTTCCAGTCAAATCAAGCTGTCGCTCTTTTTTCTCTGTATCTTGAGGTGTTTCTTTTGCCGTAGGTTTGATCAATTTCCATAATTCTCCAAAAAAACCAAAAAAGTACTTCCAAAATTCAAATTTTGCATTTAAAACATCTTTCGGGTTTTGACCCTGCTGAATCTTGCTTGCCAGTGTTCGAGGCTTGTTTTGCCAGTGGTCTTTGATAGGAGTGAGGATAAATTGAATTGCTAGCGACTCTTCTTTTGCAATTCGAGAAATTGTGTTTGTTAATGTATTGAGTGGATCGGCTTCCATGTTTCGATAGGTACGAAAAGGTAGGTAATCCTTATTTATAAGCACCAATTCTTCACCATAAGCCACAGTATCAGGCTTGAAAAAATCTGGTGTGGTGTCAATTTCTATATTGGCTTTTGGAAAGTGAGCGGTGATTTGTTTTTCTAAAACTTCTGAAATCTTATGACTACAAACTATCCAAAAACGAACTTCTTGGTCCACATTTACAATCTCAAACGAAAATCGCTCTGTCCCTAAAAGTTTACGTTTCCAGTCTTGTTTTCCATATGACGACAACACAAGAAAAACCTGCTCACCAATTGATAAAGCTTCTTTCTGATCTTTACTCTGAGGTGAATTTTTATTGACCTCCTCCATGGTTTCCTTAGGGACAGTAATTTCCAAAAATACGGAATCTTCCCACTGTTTAGCTCGTCGCTTGTTGTAGTTTTGCCATACCACGATTTTTAAAACAACCCAAGTGATTAAAGTCAAGACTCCACAAGCGAGTAAAATCCACGCTGCTTGAGTTGCTATTGTGCCCAGTGCCCTAGAAATATCAGATGTTTGAGCTATTTTTGTTGCCACTTTAGGTGCTACCGAAGTACCACTGGTAGTTTTTGGTACTGTCTGGTTGTATAAATCATCTAAAGCAAACATAAAAAGTAGTTCAAGAAAAGCTGTATTCGTCACTCAGAAATTTAACAGATCTTAGGTTAAATTGTCTATATATTATATCCATTATTGTACTTTAATCACGTAAATTAGTCAAAACTATATCAATTTTAAATTATATAAACTTCTGTGCCAATCCCCGTCCAATCATAAAGTGATTTCACAGCCTCAAGTGGCATATTTATACAGCCGTGTGAGCCATCGTACTCTCGATCTTCACCTCCAAAACTACTTCTCCAGTACGCATCGTGAAAACCGTAACCATTTCCAAAACCTAACCAATATTGGACTTTGAGATCATAATTTCCAAAGCGTGGACTTGGAGCTTTTAAACGAACATTTTTTGCTTTGTTTATAACCAGAAATTGACCTACAGGTGTTTCAAAGTTTTTTCTACCACTAGTGATTTTGGTTTCGGACTCTACTTTGCCTTGATATAAAGTTTTAAGTGTTTGGTCTGCTATACTTACTACAATTATTTTGGTTTGATTTGAACGTGTTAGCATCTGATCAAAACTAAGATTTGCAGGTAGATCTGAGGCTTTCTTATCTTCTTTTGAGGCATTTGAATTTGATTCATCTAGATTTTGACCCACAGACTCCATGACCACATTTTTACTCTCAACTTGAGCTGTAGCTTGAGTATTCTCAATAGTACCCAAAACCTCGCCTCTTTGAACTTCTGGAAGTTGATTATTATCGTTATTTGATGTAACTAAATTTTTTGAATGTGACTGATATCCTTCACTTTCAGCTTGCTCGATTGAGCTAAAGCAGCTATCTGGTCGAGTGTAAAGATATTGAGGATTGTGAGGCTCTAAATATAACAATTTACCCTGTGATTCCAGCGTCCCCTTTATTGGTGTGTTTGCAGGACAGTTAAACATTTTAGAGCCATTTGGGGTGTTTAATATCTGCTGATTTACTGTTTCTTTAGCAGATAAAACCTCACTTCTATGGAAAGCTCCATCTGATGTTTCGTTAGTCCGATTAGCTGTCAGGTGCATCACTCCGAGCACCCAGACACCAGTAGAAAATATAAGAGCAAAACTAAAAGCAATACCCCCTGTGCGCTTTAAAATAAGGCCAAAGAAGTGTTGGTTTGCGGACTTCAACTTGTACTTTTTCATAAAGATTTTTTGTTTTTAGATTTTGTTAAACAATATGTATTATTGTACCACACAAGTAAAATTTACGCAAGAAAAAGTCGGCTTTCGCTTTCCCCGTAGCGGCGACCTCCGCGTCGCCATTCCCCAGACTTCAACTCAAAATCACAACCCCCAAAGCTTCGCTTTGACCCCTTGAAAGGGGTACACTTACGACACAATTCACTATTTAATGTAGTCCACTCTATGTAATTGCGAGCGAAGCGCGGCAATCCCAAGCGGCAAATATAAAACTCCAACTATGACGACACGGTGGTCGCCTCTACGTCCAAACTATGTCGTCCTGAGCAAAGCGAAGGATCTCACAACCTAACACCTAATGTCATTGAGAACACCAAACTGTGTCATCCTGAACTTGTTTCAGGATCTATGTCGGCATTAAATCATAACCTTAGCGATCTCAAACTTAGAGAGTAGCCTACAAACAAGACATACGATAATATTATCGCAAACGAACCATAATTAAAAGTTAATTTTTGACTTATTTTAGTTTAATTTAACCTCAGTTGGGCTTCCACTATCTTTTTTTAAACTCGTAATAACAAAACTTTGCGATCTATATTTTTTCTTTAAATAATCAATCTCAAAAACAATTGAATAAAATTGTGAATTCTTATTATCATCGATAGAAACATTCATTTTTGTGAGGGTTTTGCCATTTAAACTACCACATGGAGTTTTTGTACCAGAATCAACTGGATGGTTAGTTTGGAAAATTATCTTAGTAACGTTTAAAAGGTCGTTTGTTTGAGTAGCAGATGCATCAACATTAATAAAATAAGTTGCTATAGCCATAAAAATAAAAAATAATTTAAAACAACTAGAATTCAAAACTTCCTTTGCTTCTTTGTCAAACAGACCGTCTACATCATCAGAGATCCTTCGCTTTGCTCAGGACGACATATTTTAGTATAAAGCCGACGAGATCCTGAAACGAGTTCAGGATGACACAACACCCTACTTTCCAAGATTCAAGTTTGAAACTACGTAAACTATCAACTGAGTGATTGAGAAGCTGGCTATGACGATTGCTAGACCTATTAGGGCATTTTTGAGGGTTTTTTGAGCATCTTTGACTTGGCTAGGCTCTTGAGCTGTGATCCACTGGTAAGATCCATAAACTACAAAGAGTAGGGTCACAACTGAAGAAACTGGCAATAAGAAATTGCTCACTACTTGCTGAGCTAGTTTTATAAATGGATCTTTGCTGATAGTATTATCTTTGAAAGTATCGGTGATGAAATTTTTGGCAACAGATGCTAATAGAATAATTGATAGTCCTATCGCGGCATTTTGAATTGTTTTCAAACCAGCTTCTTTATTGAAAGGACTGGTAACATATTGATAGCCACCATAAACCATAGCTAAAACAGCCATAATACCCGCAAGAGCATACAAGAAGTTGTTTAAAAGAGTGTCTCTAATAAAATCTATGAGTGGTTGAGCTGTAATTCCACCATTAGCAAATAAGCTTGGTACCAAACCTGTCACTGAACCGCTGGTAACATCAATAAAAATTTTATAACCCGAGAATATAGCTATACCGATTACACCCGATTGGATTGCTTTCATTCCATCTGACTTACCTGTAAAACTACCAAAATAATATTGATAGCCACCCCAAACGATAGCTAAAAGACCCACTATTGGAGCAAGTGGTAGTAAAAACCCTTGAATAATACCCTTCAACATAAAATCAAATAGGTTTTTATATGCAGGCAAAAGGTTTAGATCTCCACCCGAACCTGTCGTTGAGGCTGAAGAGGTGGATTGTGACTGGGCGTTAGGAGCTGGCTGATTTGTACTCTTGGTTGTTGTCGATGTTGGACACGGCTTCCCAAATAGTGGTGTAGGTGATCCATCAGGGCATTTTGATGTGGCTGGTGGAGGTGTCGCAGCCTGTGCAAACACCTGAGTGCTTGTAAAACTTATCGCCAAAAAAAACAAAAACAGTAATATTGTTGAAATTCTGAGAATATCAAATATATTTTTAAAAAAAAGGTGCATATATTAAAATTTAATTGAAGAAGCTTTGAATATAAGTCACTTCTGTATTGAGCGGAATTTTAAATATAGTAGAAAAGATAGTACTTACAATCAGATGAGCTACCACAACCAAAAGCACACTAGTTGCAGATTCTTGGATACTGTTTATAGCATTTTTAGCTTCGCTCTCTTGAAAGGCACCATAGCTATATCTCACCGAGGCAAAAATAAGGTTGAATCCTGTCAAAAAGAATACTAAAGAAGCCAGTAAACCATAAATTCTGACAATAATGACTGGAATTGCTTTTAACGAAAGGGCCTCTGGGGCCGTAGTCCCTCCAGAGCAAGAATCAGGTATTAGAGGCACAAAATTAGTGGGTTGCAAGAGTGAGGTGATTGTCAGTGTCGTGATTTGACCTGGGCAATCGTTTAAAACAAGTTTGGAGTTTCCTTTTGGACTTGTTGGAAGTTCGATATTCCTTGGTGTCTCCCCAGTCTTAGCTGGTGCCGCTGAAGATTTTGGGTCTGCTGGAGTAGGGGTTGCTGGATTAGCTGGAGATGTTTTTGTCACGGGACAAGCTTTACCAGGCGAGACAGTTGAGCCATCAGCACAAATAGTATTTGGTGCAGTAGCCTCAGTAGATATACTTGTTACACAAAACACAACCACCAAAACTATTTTCAATAGTACAAAAACTTTAAACAGCTTATAAATATTATTTGACATAGACACTAAATCTGCTTACACACCAACTATTATACTTTATATAAAAATTATAGTCAATCTAATCTAAATTTTAAATTTACATTAGATATATAAGCTTTATTGTTAGCACTTGACAAGCTTGACTGCTAGTTTTATAATCATACTTGATAGTTAAGATGATATTTAAATTTAGCTATCTTTTTATAAACTAATTTTTGTATATGTCTTCAAACTCTCTTATTCATTATATTGATTCAATGTTCGATGATGCTATTGGTCTTCGTCCAATGCTAAATACTTCAAGAGCAATTTCAACCGCTCCTGCTTTAAATATTAACGAATTCGACGATCATTACGAAATTAGCCTAACCATTCCAGGGCTAAATCCGAGTGAAATCAAAATTGAGTTAGTTGATCAAGTTTTAAATATCTCATACACTCACGAAGAAACTCAAGAAGAAAAGAAAAAAGGCAAGCTAATTCGCCAAGAATATGAACACTATTCATTTTCTCGAGCCGTACGTCTGCCAAAAAATGTGGACGAAAAATCTGTAACAGCAAAATCAGCTAAAGGTATTTTAATTATTTCAGTAGCTAAATTAGCTGAAACACAACCTAAAAAAATAGAAATCGAGGTAGAATAGTTTAATTTATGCCATTGATGATTAAAACAAGAAACTAAACTTGTATTTTTCTAAGTGGCATTTCTTATGCTTAATTTTAACTAAGTTTGAGGTTATAGTCTTGACAAATCAAAAAATAAGTCTCTAGAATAAAGTAAAAATTAGCACTCTTGTTGTAAGTTTGCTAATAACTTTTTTATTATTAAATCAAAATTATTTGTATTTATGACAATCACACCAATCGGAAATCGAGTCGTAGTAGAACTCAAAGAAAAAGAGGCTACCACAACCACAGGAATCATCATCTCATCAAATACAGGTGAAAAAGAACAACAATACGGTATAATAATCGCTATCGGAAACGGTAAATCAACTGAAGGTGAAACGGGAACCGATCTAGGGTTAGCTATAGGTCAAACCGTTATTTTTGGAAAGTATGGCGGCGAAGAAGTCAAAGACGATAAAGCTGGAAAAGTCTATAAAGTCTTAAAGACACAAGATATTTTAGGCGTCATTAAAGAATAATTTTAAAAATCAAATTTACAAAACTACATAATATATGGCAAAAATAATTAAATTAGGATCAAAAGCTAGATCATCAATTAAAAACGGAGTTGACATTTTGGCTACGGCTGTCGGTGCGACACTTGGACCAAAAGGCAGAACTGCAATCATTGGAAAGTCTTATGGATCACCTGAAATCATCAATGATGGTGTAACTGTTGCTAAAGCTATAGAGTTAGAAGACCCAATCGAACAACTCGGAGCTAGCCTTGTCCAACAAGCCGCCAACAAAACCAATGATGTAGCTGGAGACGGAACTACCACAACAGTTGTATTGACAGCTGCTCTGGTCACTGAAGGAATCAAAATGGTGGAATCTGGTGTAGATCCAGTAGCTATCAAGCGTGGAATGCATCTTGCTCTTGAATCAGCAGTATCTGAGCTTACAAGCATGAGAAAAACCATCGAAACTGAAGAAGAAATGGCTGATGTGGCTACAATCTCAAGTCGAAGTAGTGAAATCGGAACTTTGATAGCTAAGATGCTCATGAAAGTCGGAAACGATGGTGTTGTGACAGTCCAAACTGGTGATAGCAATAACATAGAGACTGACTTTACTGAAGGTATGCAGTTTGATAAAGGCTACAAATCTCCATATTTTGTTACCGACACTCAAAGAATGGAAGCTGTCATGGATCGACCTTCAATTTTAGTCACTGATCTTAAAGTTTCTACAATTCACCAAATTATCAAATTGCTCGAAGAGCTATTACAATCAGGCAAAAAGGATATTTTACTTATTGCAGATGATATTGATGGCGATGCGCTTGCAAACTTTATTTTAAACAAAGTAAGAGGTACTTTCAACATTTTAGCAGTTCAAGCACCTGCTTTTGGAGATCGTAGAAAAGCCATGTTGCAAGATATTGCAGTTTTGACTGGTGCTACATTTATCTCTTCCGATCTTGGAATGAAGCTTGAGTCTGTCACAGTAGACGATCTTGGAACCTGTGATCGCGTAATCTCAAATAAAGACACAACTACAATTGTAGGTGGAAATGGTGATAAAATAGCTATTCAAAGCCGAATTGAGGAAATCAGAAGTACTATTGGTAGTGTCACAAGTGACTATGACCGAGAGAAGCTAATCGAAAGATTGGCTAAACTTGCTGGTGGTGTCGGTGTGATCAAAGTCGGAGCCGCTACAGAAGTTGCCATGAAAGAAATGAAGTACTTGGTCGAAGATGCTTTAAATGCAACCAAAGCAGCTATTGCTGAAGGTGTAGTTTCGGGTGGAGGCTCAGCCTTGATCAAAGTAGCTCACAAGCTTTCAAACCTAAAGAGTGAAAACACTGATGAAAATGCAGGTATTCAAATTGTGTTAAAGGCGATGCTTGCTCCATTTAGGACTATCGCTAATAACAGTGGAATATACGACATTTCTATCCTGGTTGATCAAATCAAAGACACTGCAAAAAGTGGTTACGATTTCTTAAACATGAAAATTGTTGAGGATATGATCAAAGCTGGAATTGTTGACCCAGTTTTAGTTACTAAAGAAGCTTTAATTAACTCTGTTTCAGTATCTGGAAGTATCCTAACAACTGAAGTCGCAATCGTAGATAAACCAAAAGATGATTCAAAGTCTGATTCTGCACCAGATATGGGTGGAATGTACTAGAATTAAACTAAAAAAATATCAAAAGTTATGAACTTTAATTCCCGCGAAAGCGGGTTTTTTCGTATCAAATATGAAAATTTACTTTATAAAAATGTGCAATACTATGACTTGACATATACGAAAAATTATGATTTTATCCACCTAGTACCAAAAACGGGACAATTTACCACAACCATTTCAAAAAATTATGATGTTTCAAAAAATTAAGTCACTTTTCAAGTTTTCACTTGTTATAATTTTAAGTCTTTTTCTAATTGCCCCAAATTTAGTTAATGCTGCTCCAATCTTGCCAGATATGCAAGTCAATCTAAGTGTCGACCTCGGTCAAGGAATGCTAACTACAAACACTTCAATTTTAACTTACACTATTGTAGCAACAAATATTGGTACTGGTGTTGCAAACTCTGTGATTATAAGAGATGTCTTTCCAGTTTGTACAACTTTTAATACTCAAGTTTCAGGCATCACAGGTGTTTTGACTTCCAACCAACAAAACATGGATTTTAATCTCGGGAACGTACTTCCAAATCAACAATTTACGATGATTATAAAATTAAATGTAAATCAGAGTGGGGCTTGTGTTTTAACACAAAATTCAGTCATTCAAAATAGTGCAACAGCTACAATCTCATCATTGCAAACTGATGCTAATAATTTAAATAATACCGGATTAGCAAATTCTACTCTAGTAAACTTAAATCAAAATGTGACTTTGACGCTCGTTCCTAGTCTTTTGATTGCGGCTCCGGGTGACACCATGTCTTATAAGCTCAAACTCTCACCAACTGGAAGTAATTTTACAGGAAAAATAGTTTTAACTTTACCTGCTGGTACAAGTTTTGTATCAGTAACAGCAGTCACAAATACCTATATTTTAGCTGTAAGTGGAAATACCCTGACATATACCATAACTAATCAACCTGACGGGACTCCCCTTGTGAGTGATATTACAGCACAGGTTAATGCTAACGCAATTGGTATTTTATCTGCCCAAGCCACTGCAACCTCCGCAGCTAATCAAGTAAATTTTGCTCAGGCAATTACAACTGTTGTAGCTAAGCCAACTTCTAAAATAATTGGGTATGTTTTCTATGATGCAAATAAAAACGCCGCAGAGGACAAGCTGGAACGTGGTGCTCAATACGCTTCTGTTTTAAGCAATGTTGAAATCATTGCTGTGGCTTCAAACGCTAAATCATATACTGGACTCACAGACAACACTGGAGCTTTTTCAATAAATAATTTACCAGCTGGAAAATATACAGTATATGTCAATTTTAACACTATAGCAAAATCATTTAACAATCAAATACTTGTTGTAGCAGCTATGCCAAAAACAATTGATGGACTGACTAGAGTTGTCGATGTAAAATCAAATGAGATATTTGATCTAACCTCAGCTTTTCGCATCTTTCCACATACTCAAATCCCAATCCCACAGCCAGCAAATCAGGTAATATCTGGCATCACAATAGTACTTGCTCAAGACCAGACAAAACCAACCCAAACTACTTCTGTCTCTGGAAACAGCTCAAGTACCACTTCGACAAACAATCAAAACACTGCAACCTCAACAACTTCAAACACCACAACTCAAACAAACCCTACAACAAGCTCAAATCCAACTAATCCAACTGTAAACTCAAGTTCAGCCACATCAGATAAACCAGCTTCTACTAATAGTTCGTCCAGCACATCAATTTCTACTCCGACTCAAGATCCAAAAGTACTTGGTGTCAGCGATAAGCAAAAAGCAGAGTTTAACTATGTGGCAGGCTCTTTGATCCGAACTGGTGCTCAAAAAAGCAATAACGCAATGTTAATTTCAGCTGTTTCATTATTTAGTTTTGCCGTTTTAGGTCTTACACTTTACTTAAGCAATAAAGCAAGAAGATAATACACAATTTAAACTTCAATTCACAAGGCTCCCTTTTTACAGGGGAGTTTTTGACATTTAAGATAAGAATAATTACATAAATCACAAACCATTATGTCACCAAAATTTTATTCGAAAGTAACTGGAGTTTTAATACTCACAGTTCTATTTATATTCAACACTCAGACTGTTTTTGCTCAATCAACGCCTGAACTACAACCCAATCAAAATTGGAAAAAAGAAAGAACATTTACTATTCCTGATAAACTTGATCGACTACCTGGAAAATACATCATCAAATACAAGGATGGGCAGTCACCAGATAATGAAATTAAATCTAGGACTTCCTCATTTTAAATCCAAGCTGAAAAGTCGATACAATAGATAGAGTGGGTAGGGACTCCCGACTTTCCCAACCTCCTTCTCCTCAAAACAATCTCCTGATATATTAGCCTTGAAATGATGGTCAAAAGCTTGACTTACCGTACTAATTGGTTTTTTGTTTAGTTTTAGTATGAGAATCAG